>Ga0208246_1000298_pt1 | contig 44177 bp, 48 predicted proteins | sample RifOxyD2_FD_184039 | JGI IMG/M metagenome (GOLD analysis project Ga0208246, IMG submission 184039) | Soil microbial communities from Rifle, Colorado - Rifle Oxygen_injection D2 (SPAdes) | ecosystem: Environmental > Terrestrial > Deep subsurface > Rock core/Sediment | place: Rifle, Colorado... | reverse complement strand
AGAACAAATCAACACCTTAATGAAGTTCATCGACGCCAAATTACAAGACAATTTACCAAAAATTAAAAGGTCGAAATTACAACTAATTAACTGTCAATTATGTTCCCTAGCTTGAACACCGCTATTCAAAATGGATTGCTTCTTGTTTTCTATTTTGTAATTTTTGAATAAGCAGGGGGAATTTGGATAAAGTTTCGTCAGAAGTGAGGAGATACTCGGCTTCGGCTCGGGCGGCTTCCACCATCTTAATATTCCGGAGTGCTTCCATACCAATGTCCGAGATACCCCATTGCTTATTACCAGAGAGTTCACCGGGACCGCGGAGTTGTAAGTCATATTCTGCTAATTCAAAGCCGTTAGCGGAATTTTTAAAAGCCTTTAATCGGTCAACGGTTTTTTGAGTTTTACTGTCAGCAAAAACGAAGCAATAGGCTTGATCATTACTTCTGATTACTCGTCCACGGAGCTGGTGAAGTTGGGCGAGTCCAAACCTCTCTGCCCCTTCAATGATAATCACTGTGGCATTAGGAACATTGACGCCAACTTCCACCACTGAAGTGGCCACTAATATTTTTATTTCCCCTTTCTTAAATTGTTCCATTACGAATTCTTTATCAGCTGGTAACATTTTACTGTGTAAGATTCCAATTTTATATTCTTTAAAAACATCTCGTTCTAATCTCTCTGCTTCTTCAGTGACGGACTTGGCAATGATCGCTTGCTCTTTGGCTGGATCAGGAACATCTATTCTGGGACAAATTACATATAATTGTCGTCCGGCTCCTAATTCTTTTTTTATTTTTTCATAAGTATTTTCTCTCTCACCGGGTAAAACTATTTCAGTGATTATTGGTTTCCTTCCAGCAGGCATTTGGTCAAGTAAAGTCAAATCCAGATCACCATAAATAGTCAAAGCTAAAGTGCGGGGAATAGGGGTGGCGGTCATGGAGAGTAGGTGGGGATTTAATCCTTCCCCGCCTGCTTCTGAAAGGCGGGCAGGCTTTTGCATTAATTTTTTTCTTTGCGTTGTACCAAAGCGGTGTTGTTCATCAATAATTACAAAAGCTAAATGTTTGAATTTTACCATTTTGGAAATAAGGGCATGTGTGCCAATTAAAATAGGGATTTCACCATTCTCTACCCATTTTAGGAGTTGAGCTTTGGAGATATGTGTCCACTCTTTTGGATTAGTTTTAGATGGGAACTTTCGGCATTCTTTGCCGGTAATAAGACCAATATTTACACCGAGATAAGTGAAGTATTGAATAAAGCTTTCAAAATGTTGTTTGGCTAAGATTTCCGTTGGGGCCATATAAGCAACTTGCAGATGACTAAAATCTTGTCCTTTAGGTTTTGAAGTAATGACAGAATAAGCGGTACTGGCCGCGACTGCTGTTTTACCAGAACCCACATCACCTTCCAATAAGCGAGACATTGCATGGCCACTTCTGAAGTCTGTCATGATTGCTTCTATTGATTTTCTTTGGGCCTTGGTGGCGGTAAATGGAAATCTTTTAACAAATTGGTCTATCTCGGCCGGTGTCTTTTCAATCACAAAAGCCGGTTCTTTTTGCCAAGCCAGTCGTTCTTTCTTTTTTTGTAGTTGAATGAAAAAAACTTCTTCAAAGGCAAATCTTTTTCGCGCGGAAAGAGCGTGGTCTCTTTTTTGTGGGGCATGAATCCAGATTAAGGCAGTGGCGAGAGAGGGAAGGTTATAGGTTTTTAAAATATAATCTGGAATTGGATCTTCTAGTTTATCCAAGACTCCATTTTTTAGGATTTTAGTAATAGCATGATAAAGCCAATTAGAAGTAAGGCCCTGACTTTCTGGATAAACAGGGTAAAGAGAATGGGCTTCACCTTCTTCACCAAAGAGGGAATCACCAACTCCCGTGGGTAGTTTCCCCACAGTTTCAATTTTTGGATTTATCAGGGAAAACAAGGACGGTCCTTTTCCCCCGTCTGACAAGGACCGTCCTTGTTTTTCTGAAACTTTTCCCTCCACTCGGACAAAAGCGCCGTCGTGAATCATCTTGGCAATATAGGGTTGGTGAAACCAGATAGCTTTTATTTTTCCAGTTTCATCTTCAATATAACCTTCGGATATAGGCGTCCTTTTTATCCACGCCTTACCGGTTTTAAGCCCGGTTATTTTACCAAAAATTACAGCATTTTCCCCGACCATTAAACTGCCAATGTTTTTCATTTCTGCTGTGTCACCATAGCGAGTAGGGAAATGATAAAGCATTTCCTCAATGGTTTTTAGTCCAATTTTTTTTAGAGCCTTTTTTTGACTCTCCTGCAATCTAAAATTCTTTTCAATTAAATCATACGGATTCATTAGTGCATCATAGCAAAAAAGTGCTATAATTAGAATGTTATTAATTAATTTAAATTCTTATGGAATTATCTACTGTTGATATTTTAGTGAGATTGGTAGTTGCCCTATTGTTGGGCGGGTTAGTAGGAATTGAGCGAACTTTGGCGGGAAAAACGGCGGGGATGAGGACATATGCTTTAGTTTCGATGGGCTCAGCTTTATTTGTTTTGATCTCACAAATCATCTCTACTCAATTTATTGGTTTGATAAATTTTGATCCTCTTCGGGTGGCTTCACAAATTTTAGTGGGCATTGGTTTTATTGGTGCGGGTTTAGTTTTTCATAATAATCGGGATATGAAGATTTCTGGACTGACTTCGGCGGCTGGGCTGTGGGTGGCGGCGGGTATTGGTATGGCTAGTGGTTTTGGTCTTCACACTTTAGCTTTGATTTCGGCTTTACTTACTATCCTTATCTTCACCATTCTTTGGTATGTGGAAAAAGGTTTTAAAAAGATTTCTTATAGCGATGAAAAAAGAGAAATAGAAAACTCTGAACGATTGCATGAGTAGAGTTTTGAAAAAAAATATGCTAGCCTATTAAAGTCCGCTTGGAGCCGTGTCAGAGTGGTCTAATGTACCTCTTTGCTAAAGAGGCAGGGTTTAATCGCCCTCGCTGGTTCGAATCCAGCCGGCTCCGCCAAAACTTTTAATAAATCTATAATACTGCTATAATACAAATTATGAATAATTTACCATCAAATGAAAAAATCTTGTATGAAGGATGTCCGACGGGACGGACTTTAATAATGTGGGCGATGAAGAAGGCGTTTTTTTCTACCCTCTATTACTTTTTGGTAGTTGGTTGGATCCCCATTTTTTTGAAGTATACATTGGGATCGGATCAGGTTTTTAATTATTTAATACCAGTAGATTTTTTGGTTTTTTTCTGCTTGTTAGTTATAATAGTAATTTATCAAATTCCTCTTGCCCGTTCTCATAAATATTTAATCACGGATAAAAATATTGTTGTTAAAGCTGGTGTTCTATCCAAAAGGGAAAGGACTATTGCTTTGGACAAAGTTATAAATATTACCGTTTCGCAGGATTTTTTGGAACAAATTTTTGGTTTGTTTCGACTAAGAATACAAACAGCAGTAGAATTTGGTGAAGTTTCTTTTCTTGGTTTGAGCGATGTGGAGACACCTAAGAATATTATCACCAGACTTATTAAGAAGTAGAAAAAGTGTCAAGGTTGAACCTTGACACTAGTGGGCGAGGACATAACCACGGATTTTGTGAGAGGATATACCAGCTGAACGGAGAGTGCGAAAGGCTTCATTCATGGTGGCACCAGTGGTGATGACATCATCAATTATAATGAAAGAGTAATTATGGAAGGACAAGGACTCACCTTCCAAAGCTAAGGAGAGACCTTGTCCTGCGCTTAACGGCAGACCTAATCGCTCCGAGAGTATTGTGCCCGCCCAGCTGGGGTCTATAGAAAAAGCGTTTTTTAAATTTTGTAAACGCTTTTTACGATTACTGACGCGGGCTTGATGGGCGGTATCATTTTTCTTTATTAAAAAATTTTCTAATAAAGTAAAATTATTTCCTTTTCTTTCCTTATCTATTTTTATTAGCTCTCGTGTAATAAGAATACATTGGTTAAAACCTTTTTCTCGTAGTCTTCCTTTTGAAGAAGGGATAGGAATTAAAATAATATTTTTAAAATTATTAAAAGTTTCTAAATCACTTAATTCTTCCAAAATAAATTCATACAGTAATAAACTAAAATCACGAATTAGTTTTTTATTGGCACGGTATTTTATTTCCCAAATAGCTTGTCGACAGAGAACTGTTTTATAATTAAAAATAGCCTTTATTTTGTCTGTTTCAAAATCTACCTGCCGATTCTGGCCGGGCAGGTCAAAATTTTCCGCCCGAGGAATATTTTCAAACAAGCCATCTGGCCCAAGCGCCTCTAATAATTTAACCTTTTTTTCTTTGGGCATTAAAATATCCGCCATTTGGCTTAATATCTTGCCGAGGAGATTTTTACTGAAAGTTAAGAGGCTGTTATTCATTTCTGAATATGATATAATATTTAGCATCAATAGTAAAAATTATGATTAATTTTGTTGATTTTTTAAAAAAAACTTTTTCTGGTAATCAGAACAAAAGCGTTTTAGGCATTGATATTGGTCCTTCTTCCATCAAAATTGTTCAGCTTAAGCGGAAAAAAGGCCGAGCCATTCTGGAAACTTATGGAGAGTTGGCTCTTGGTCCCTATGCTGGGCTAGAAGTTGGTCGTTCCACTAATTTGACTACGGAGCAGTTAGCTCAAGCGGTAACGGATATTTTACGAGAGTCTAACGTAACCACAAATAAGTGTGGAATTTCTATTCCGATGGGTTCCAGTTTGGTGTCTTTTATCAAATTACCTAAGGTGGATGATAAAGAATTAGCCCAGATGATTCCTCTGGAAGCCAGAAAATATATTCCCGTGCCTATTTCTGAAGTGAGCTTGGATTATCTGGTTATCCCCCGAAATGAAAGTATTGCCTCTGAATATCAAAACCGTGAGAAAAAGCCAGAAGAAAAAACGGTGGATGTTCTTTTGGTAGTGATTCACAATGATGCCATGGAAAGAAATAAAGAAATAACTCGGTTAGCAAAACTGGAAACAGCTTTTTCCGAGATAGAAATTTTTGGTTCAATGCGTTCAGTTTTAGAAGCGGATACCGCACCGCAGATGATTATTGATTTTGGTTCCGGTTCCACCAAAATTTACATTGTGGAGAGAGGTATTTTGCGTACTTCGCATTTAATCAGCCGTGGTTCACAGGATATTACTTTGGCTATTTCCAAATCTCTTGGGGTGAGTGTAGTGGAGGCAGAAAAAATGAAAAGGGAAAGAGGTTTGTTTAAAACAGAGGGGGAAGAGATGCATATCAATGAAATTACTTCTTTGACCTTGGACTATATCTTTTCTGAAATTAGTCGAGTTATTTTGAATTATCAAAAAAATACCGGGCGGAATATTGGTAAGATTTTTTTGACGGGTGGTGGTTCTTTACTTAAAGGATTTAAAGAGAAAGCGGGAACTAGTTTTAATTCTCCAGTAATGATGGCGGATCCTTTTTCTAAGGCGGAATATCCGGCTTTCTTAGAAAAAGTCCTAAAACAAGCAGGTCCTTCCTTTGCGGTAGCTATTGGTCTGGCTTTGAGACGGTTGCAAGATATGGACTAGGTAGCTTTTATTTTTAGTTAGTATTATAATAGTAGAAGAATATGGAAGTAAAAATGCAAACATCTTTTATACCGAAGAAACCGATTACAGAAAATCGGGGGTCGGGCTCAACTATGAGTTTGTTTCTTCTGATTTCAATTATTCTTTTGATTGTTTCTATTGCTTTGGCTGGTGGAGTATGGTTGTGGCAAAAAGCGTTAGTTAGTCAAATTGCCAAGAATAAAGATTCACTGGTGGCGGCTAAAAATTCTTATGAGAAAGACACCATTAATTCGCTTATCAGGTTAAGTGACCGGATTGAAGTTTCCAAGAATCTTTTAGCCGAGCATTTGGCTGTTTCACCTGTTTTTGCTTTGTTGGAAAAAAATGTTTTGCGCAATATTCGTCTTAAAAGTTTAAAGTTTTCCTATGGTGGTGATGATACCAGTCCGACTGGGTCATCCGGGCGGAAAATCAAAATTGATTTGACGGGCACAGCGTCAAGTTACGGTGCTTTGTCTAAACAGTCAGATGCTTTTGGTTCAGAAAATCTTCGTAAGTTTATTTCCTCACCTATTATTTCTGATTTTAATCCAACGCCCGATGGTGGTATTTTCTTTAATTTTACTGCCATGGTGGATCAACAGTTAGTATCTTATAAAAATATAATTTTGCCTACTCAATAAAATTAAAAAATGAATCTAATTACCCCCATAATTTTAATAATCATCTCGGTCGCTATCTTTTTTGGTTTTATTGACCCAAATTACCGTGGAGAAAATTTGAGCAATGATCGTCGTAGTGTTTTGAATTTACAGAAAGAGAATGTTGATTATGAGAAGGCTTTAAATAATACTACTGCCATTCGAGAAAAAAGAAATGCTTTAACGGCGGAAAAAGGACGGATTGACTTGGACAGTTTATCTCGTTTGGAGAAACTTTTGCCAGACAATGTTGATAATATTAAATTAGTAATTGATATGAATCAAATTGCTCAAAATCATGCTTTGGTTTTGAAAAATATTAAGTTAGATACTGATACCAAATCAGACTCGGACAAACTTGGAGTTGATAACAATAAATATGGCACAGTGGGTCTTTCTTTTTCGGTCAATTCTTCCTATGATAATTTTCAAAATTTTTTGACGGATTTGGAAAGAAGTTTGCGTCTCGTGGAAATTACGGAGTTGTCCGTGATGGGTAATGATACGGGTATTTATGATTTTTCTGTTGGACTAAAAACTTACTGGTTAAAATAATTTAATAAGATGACCAAAAATATCAAACAAATAATTATTGCTCTTGTCCTCATCATCATTGCCTTTTTTGGTTTTAAATATTTTTTTGTGGACAAGGATAGTCGCAGTTCGTCTTTAGTGGCTGAAGAAACCTCCACCTCCACTTTTGTGGATGGTCAGGTAATTCTCTCTTTACTTAATCAATTAGATAAGGTTTCTTTGGATGTTTCAGTTTTTTCTAATGAAATTTTTGCTAGTTTGGTGAGTTTTGAACAACCAATTCCTGAGCAAGTGATTGGTCGGCCTAATCCCTTTTTACCGATTGGCCGAGACAGTGGCTTGGTTCTGCCAGCTAATGTGGCCACTACTTCAAGACGATAGTTTGGATATTAAATTATTATGAGCATATTAGATATATTGGTTCAAAAAGAAATAATCAAGCGCGGGGATGTTAGCCGGATTAAAGCAGAAATTGAATCAACCGGTTTATCTCCCGAGCAGGTTCTAATGAAACAAGGCGTCAATGAAGACGCCATTTTGGACGCTAAGGGTGAATATCATAATATTCCTACCAGAAATTTGGAAGGCAAACAAATCCCTTTCTCTATTCTTAAAAATATTTCTGAAGATTCTGCTTTGCATTATAAATTTGTTCCTATTGGAATAAAAGATGGATTGCTAGAGGTGGGGATTGTGGATCCAGAAAATATTGAAGCGCGTGATGCTTTAAATTTTATTGCCAGTAAATTAAATATGCCTTTTAAACTGTATCTTATTTCTTTATCAGATTTTGAAAAAGTTATTGATGATTATAAGGGTTTATCTGGTGAAGTGACAAAAGCCCTGACTGAATTAGAAACAGAATTATCTGATGATGTAGACAATGTTGAAATTAGTGCAGGCTCTCAAGTAGAAGATCCTTTGGAGACAAAAATTGTGGAAGATGCACCAGTGACAAAAATTGTGGCCACAATGCTTCGTTATGCTACGGAGGGTAATGCTTCGGATATTCATATTGAACCAATGAAAGACAAGATCCGAGTTCGTTTCCGTGTGGATGGTATTTTAAATACTAGCTTGCTTTTGCCGGTGGCGGTTCATTCAGCGGTGGTGGCGCGGATTAAGATTTTGTCTAATATGAAATTGGATGAGAAGAGAAAACCACAGGATGGTCGTTTTTCGGCTAAAATTGATGAACGAAAAATTGATTTCCGTGTTTCCACTTTTCCGACTTATCATGGAGAAAAAATTGTGATGAGAATTTTGGATCAGGAAAGGGGAGTTCAAACTTTAGACAAAATTGGCCTGTCCGAAACAAATTTAGCTTATATTCGTGATGCCATTAAACGGCCATATGGAATAATTTTAATTTCTGGCCCCACTGGTTCCGGTAAAACTACCACCATGTACTCAATGTTGGGAGAAATTAATAAAGAAGAGCTAAATGTTCTGTCATTGGAAGATCCTATTGAATACAATATTGAAGGTGTCTCACAATCACAAGTTTTTGCTGATATTGGCTATACCTTTGCTACTGGTTTGCGTACCACTTTAAGACAAGATCCAGATGTAATTATGGTGGGTGAGATTCGTGATAAGGAGACCGCCGCTTTGGCCGTTCAAGCCGCCTTGACTGGTCATTTAGTTTTGGCGACAATTCATACTAACAATGCCGTGGGTGTGATCCCGCGATTGATTGATATGGGGGTGGATCCATATTTGATTGCACCAACTCTTATCTTAACAATGGCTCAACGATTGGTAAAAACTCTTTATCCGGGAACGGGTAAAGCGGTCACTGTTGAAGGTAGTATTAAAGCCCTTTTGGAAAAAGAATTTCAGGATTTACCGGAAGAGTATAAGAAAAATTTACCAAAATTTGATTCTGTTTATGACCCGGAAGCTTCTCCCGAATGCCCAACTGGGACTAAAGGCCGAATTGCTGTGTTTGAAGCTTTTAAAATGAATAAAGAGATTGAAAAGATTATCTTAACTGATCCCACGGAGAATAGTATCTTTGAATCTTTAAGAAAGAGAGGTATGCTGACCTTAAAAGAAGATGCCATTATCAAGGCTTTAAATAAACAGATACCTTTTAGCGAGGTTGATGGTTTGGGACTGACGGAGGAGGATGTTTAAGGTTATTTATTAGTTTTTAATTGTGATATAATATAATATATGGAAAATATTAAACCAAAAGTGTTTATTGTTGACGATGACAAGTTCTTGTTAAATATGTATTCAATTAAGTTTAGCAAGAGAAACTTTGAAGTAAATTCGGCGGTGTCTGGTGAGGAAGTTTTGAATAAAATCAAAGAAGGTTACATCCCGGATATTATTTTGCTTGATATTGTGATGCCGGGGATGGATGGTTTTGAGGTTCTAAATAATTTAAAGAAAAATAATTTAGCACCACAAGCTTTAGTTATTATGTTGACCAATCAGGGTCAATTAGCTGATATTGAAAAAGCTAAAAGTTTTGGTATTGGTGGTTATATTATTAAAGCGACCACTATTCCATCAGAAGTGGTGGAAGAAGTAGAAAGAATTTATAATTTACATAAAAAATAATTTTTTATGGCTGACTATAAAACAATTTTAACAGATTTGGTGACAACGGTGGTCAATGAAGGAGCTTCAGATTTACATTTATCTGAAGGCCGTCACCCGACTATCCGAGTTTCTGGTATGCTTTTGCCTTTAGTCAAACATCAGGAACTAACCAAGGCGGATACCGCTGGATTGATTAACGAATTGTTATCAGAAAAAAATAAAAAGATATTTGCGGACACAAAAGAAGTAGACTTTTCTTATAGTTTAGGGGAAGCTCGCTTTCGCGGTAATGCTTTTCTTCAACAAGGAGCGGTCTCGGTGGCTTTGCGTTTGGTCCCAAAGAAAATCAGAACCTTTGAAGAACTTAACTTACCAGATATTTTGAAAACTTTTGCAGAAAAACAGCAAGGATTCTTTTTGGTAGTAGGTCCAGTGGGACATGGTAAAAGTACCACTTTGGCGACAATGATTGATTATGTAAATAATAGTCGGGCGGAACACATCTTAACTATTGAGGATCCTATTGAATACATTTATGAACAAAAACGGTCAGTGGTTGACCAACGGGAAGTTCGGATTGATACGGATGATTTTTCTACTGCCTTACGAAGTATGTTTCGTGAAGATGTGGATGTTGTTTTGATTGGAGAAATGCGTGGTTTGGAAACCATTTCCACCGCGGTAACGGCGGGTGAAACTGGACATTTGGTTTTTTCCACTTTGCATACTAACAGTGCCGCCCAGACCATTGATAGAATAATTGATTCTTTTCCCGCTGGTCAGCAAGACCAAATTCGCAGTCAGTTATCCAGTAGTTTGAATGGCATTTTTTCTCAAAGATTAATTCCCAGAATTTCCGGTGGTTTGATTCCCGCTTATGAGTTACTTATAAATAACAGTGCGGTGTCTAATCTTATTCGAGAAAAGAGAACTCATGAAATAAATACCGTGATTGAAACCAGTTCACAAGAGGGGATGGTGGATATGAACCGTTGTTTGGCGGATTTAGTAGCCCGAGGAGAAATTAGTATTGAAAATGCTTATGCCTTTTCTTTAAATCCAAAAAATTTAGAGCGGTTGATCTAAAAAAGAAGGACAAGGACTGGCCTTGTCAGACGGGAGAAAAGGCCAGTCCTTGTCCTACAAATAAAAAAATGATTTTTAAATACAAAGCCTTAGATAATAGTGGTAATCAAAAAGAAGGAACCATTGAAGCGGTGAGCTTGGAGGTGGCTATTAGTTCTTTGCAAAAAAGAGATTTAGTTTTATCTAATATTGTACCGGTGGAGTATAAATCTTTTTTGGAAAAGAAAATCATTTTTTTTGAACGAGTTACCAGTAAAGATATTGTGATCTTGTCCCGGCAGATGTCCACTTTGTTTGAAGCTCAAGTTTCGGCCTTGCGTGTCTTTGAATTGTTATCTAGTCAGGCGGAAAAGCCGACCATTCGGCGTAAATTAGGAGAAATCGCCAGTGACTTACAAGCGGGTAGTACCATCTCTGAAGCCCTCGCCAAGCATCCAGATATGTTTTCGGATTTTTATGTCAATATGGTCAAATCTGGAGAGGAGTCCGGTAAACTGGATCAGACTTTGCTTTATTTGGCAGATTATTTAGATCGGACGCACGAAGTTACTTCTAAAGTAAAAAGTGCCTTGGTTTACCCAGCTTTTATTGTCTTTACTTTTATTGCGGTAATGGTCTTGATGCTAACTGTGGTGATTCCTAAAATTAGTTCCATTTTGACTGATTCTGGACAAGCCATACCTTTTTATACTCGTATTGTTTTGAGTATTTCAGGATTTTTTGTTAATTATGGAATATTTATTTTGCTTCTTTTGGTAGTGGGTGGGTTCTTTTTATGGCGATACAGCCAAACCGAGGCGGGGCAATACACTTTTGCTCGTTTCAAAATTTCTTTGCCGGCGATTCAGGTTTTATATCGTAAGTTGTATTTATCTAGGATTGCGGACAATATGAATGTGATGCTTTTGTCTGGTATACCAATAGTTCGTGGTTTGGATCTTACATCTAAAGTGGTGGATAATAAAGTTTTTGAAAATGTTTTAAAGCAAGCGGTGGAAGATGTTAAAACCGGTAGTTCTGTATCTGATGCCTTGATGAAATCAGGGGAAATTCCGGGCATATTTATTGCGATGGTTAAAATTGGGGAAGAGACCGGTCAATTGGGCAATATTTTAAAGACTTTGGCTTTGTTTTACCGTCGAGAAGTGGTTAATGCCATTGACACTTTGGTGGGGTTGATTGAACCGGTGATGATAGTTTTTCTTGGTTTTGCGGTAGCTTTTCTTTTGGCTTCAGTTCTTATTCCTATTTACAATATTTCGTCAGCGATGTAGTTTTCCCCAGTTTCGTGTTGTTGACAATCTTAAATGTGATATAATAATTAAAGGTCAAATTTATTAGCAATTTATTAAAAATAATTTATGAATAAAAAAGGTTTTACATTAATTGAATTGTTGGTCGTTATTGCTATCATTGGTATCTTGTCTTCAGTAGTCTTGGCGTCATTGAATAGTGCCAGGAATAAGGCAAAGATTGGAAAATTTCAAGAAGAAATGAGTTCTCTCCGAACTTCGGCTGAGATCTTCTATAGTACTGGCAATACATACACCGGTTTTATTACAGGTGGTATGACGGCGGCAATTACTGGTTTTGATTCTAGTGCTAGTAATTTGTATACTTCCCTTATAGGAAATACTTCTGACGGTAAGGTTTGGGGAGGGATAGGGGGTACACCTTCTGGTCAGGCTTGGGCAGTGTATGGGAGAAACCCTGGTTCGGTCGTTGATACAGTAGTTAAGACTGATATTTGGTGTGTTGATAGTACTGGTAAGTCTGGTAATCCATCGGTTAATGCTGTTGCTCAACTTACTGCCGCGACACAAGTTGCTGTTTGTTGGTAGGTTTAAGATTCTGTGCTTAACAAAAAACCGTCGAAATGCGGTTTTTTGTTTGGGGTTTTTAAGAGGGGATGATATAATATCCTAATGAAAAAAGGCTTTACGATTATAGAGGTTTTGATTGTAATTGGTATTATTGCCATTTTAACGGTGATTATCTTTCCCTCCATAAATAATATTCGGAAGAAAAATCGTGATACAGAAAGAGTGGGAGATATTTCGGCCATTCAGCTTGGTCTTGCGCTTTATAAGAATAAAAATAATGTTTATCCTCTAAATCTAGATATTCTTGAAAATGACAAATATGTAACTTTAGATTCTATTACTCCACCTGATTCTTCTGATTCATATCACTATGTGCCTTTAGCCAGAAACCCTAGTACCAAATGTACTTATTATCATCTAGGAACTTTACTTGAATTATCCAGTGGGCAAATAGATACAGTTGATAATTTTAGCTCCGTTGGTTTAAATAGTAGCACTCCCGGTGATTATAAATACTGTGGTAATGATGAAGAGGGTATTGATGGTAACAATGTTACTAATCCACTAATGTATGATGTCCGTCCTTAATTAAAATGAGTACAGAAATTATTTTTTACATTTTAGTTTTTATTTTTGGTAGTATCGTTGGTAGCTTTTTAAATGTTTTAATTTTGCGTTATAACACTGGTGTTTCAATAATGAAAGGTCGGTCATTTTGTTTTTCTTGCGGTAAAAAGCTTGGGCCCTTGGAGCTCATACCCATTTTAAGTTTTATAATCCAGAAAGGAAGGTGTCAGGGTTGTCAAAGTAAAATTTCTTGGCAATATCCAGTGGTGGAGTTTATTACTGGAGCACTTTTTGTGGGTGTTTTTATAAAATATTTAGGTTTAATTGGTCTCTTTTTTGACCTTTGGTCTGTCTTGATTGCTCTTGCGGTAATGGCGGTTTTGGTTTCCATTGCCATTTACGACTTTAAACATAAAATAATTCCGGATAGTTTAGTTATTGCTTTTGGCCTATTAGCCATATTTAAGATTATTGCAGATCTTTTTCTTACTTCTAGTTTTTCCACTGAAATAAAAACTCATTTAATTTGGTATTTATTAGCTGGACCAATTTTAGCTTTGCCTTTTTTCTTTATTTGGTTATTTTCTAGAGGGCAGTGGATGGGTTTGGGTGATCCTAAACTGATTTTGGGTATTGGTTGGTTTTTGGGTCCGATTTTTGGTTTGTCGGCAGTGATTTTGGCTTTTTGGATGGGGGCACTTTATGGTTTAGTTCTAATTGTTTTATCAAAATTTAGTTGGCACGGACTAAAAATTGATGGAAAAACTGAAGTGCCTTTTGCTCCCTTTCTTATTCTTGGTTTTCTTCTAGTTTTCTTCTTTCAAATAGATATTTTGGGCTTAGGATTTTTGATTCCGTAATGTTATAATATCTCCATGTCTTTTTCTAAAAGAAATCTAAATAAAGGCTTCACTCTAGTTGAATTACTGGTCACTATTTCCATTTTTGTTATTTTGACGGGGGTAGTTTTGTGGAATCAAACTAAATTTAATAGCTCCATTTTGCTGACTAATTTGGCTTATGATACCGCTCTCACTATCCGCCAAGCCCAGACTTATGGTATAAATGTCCGAGAATTTAATGGTACCGGGCAGTTTTTTCCTTACGGCGTTCATTTTGAGACGGGTGTAAATAGCAAGTCTTTTATTTTATTTGCTGATCTTGATAATAATGGTGTTTATGACGGTACCCCGACAGATGGTTTAGTTAGTAGATATAATATTCAGAGAGGAAATTATGTGCGAACTCTTTGTCGTGTTGTGAGAGACCCTTGTTCTGCGGGCATAACAAGTCTTGCTGTGAATAGTTTGGACATTGTTTTTAAAAGGCCAAATCCCGATGCTCATATGAAAACCACAAAACTAAATACAGACTATCCTAGTGTTATGATAACTTTAAGTAGTGCGGATGGAGAAAGTAGTAGGAAAGTTATAGTGAGAGATAACGGCTTAATTGAAGTTAAATAAATGTTTAAAAATTTAGAAAATAAAAAAAGAGGGCTTGCCCGAACCTGTTTCAGGGGCGGGTTCACCTTGGTGGAAATGATGGTGGCGATTGCGGTTTTTTCTATTGTTATGACCGCGGCTATGAGCGCTTTACTTAATGTAATTGATGCCAATAACAAAGCCCGCTCTATTAAAACTGCTATAAATAATATTAGCTTTGCTTTGGAAGGTATTTCCAAGGATATGAGAATGGGGACGGATTATGCTTGCGGTAATGATAATGAGCCAAACGGTGATTGCCTTAATGGTGGAAATATTATTAGCTACATCTCATCCAGAGCTAATTTTTTTGAGAAGAAAGCTTATTATAAGTTTAATGTTAATCAGATTTGGGAATGTTTAGAAAAAGGTACCATAGACTGTACTTTTACTGGACCGTGGAATCCTATAACTTCTACTGAAGTAAAAATAGATGCAAATAAATCAAAATTTTATATTATAGGAACCGAGAATTCTTCAACTCAACCTCGGATGATTATGACCATTAGCGGTAAGGCGGGTTCCAAGGCTAAAATAGAAACCTCATTTGATTTACAGACCGGTGTTTCGCAACGGATAAGATCAGAAACCTTATGATTAAATTTTACTTAAAAAAGAAAAATGGGCCTGCCCGAACCTGTTTCAGGGGCGGGTTTACTTTATTGGAAGCGTTAGTGGCGATCTCTATTTTAATGGTCGCCGTGGCCACTCCAATTACTATTGCGCAGAAAGGACTTTCTTCCGCCACTTATTCTAAGAATCAAATGATTGCTTCTTATTTAGCCCAAGATGCCATTGAATATATAAAAAACAAAAGGGATGAAGTGTCTATCAAAAATAAAAATAGTAACACTTATGCTGGTTGGGAAGATTTAACTATTTTTTCTAAATGTTTTGATTCTTGTAGAATAAATACTTTAGAACAAGAGGTTGACTCTGCTGTCTCTGATGATAATCCCGACCAGTTATTAGAAAAAGACAATAATGGTTTTTACCAGTATGAAGATGATGCTAATGGTATAACAAATTTTAGTAGAGTAATAAAGATAGATAGGCATAACTTGGGTGGTGCTACTCCAAAATGGGATGAGGCATTAGTCACTGTTACTGTCAGTTGGGGAACGGATAGTGTAGTAGTTAAAACTTTAATTTATAATATATAATTATAATGAAATTAATTTTTGGAAAAAAAATGGTTCGACAGACTCACCACAAGAAAAAGGGATTTGCGCTTCTTTTTTCTGTTTTGGTTTCCAGTTTACTTTTAACTATTGGTTTGTCTATTTTTGGGGTGGCTTTGAAAGAACTGGCCATTTCCACTGCCTCTCGTCAATCTATTCACGCTTTTTATGCGGCGGATAGTGGTCGGGAATATGCTCTATATCGTGATACTAAACTTGGTGATATTTTTACCCAAAGTGATATTGTTAGTATAATAGATGGTACACCCGTTGGTCCTGAAAATATTTTAAGCACAGATGTTGACGAAGTTGACGGTCCGAATTTTAAAGTAGAGATAAGAAAAGAAAAAAATTCTTCAACTCTACCAGTTTGTGGAGCTAAAGATGTTTGTACAACCGTAATTTCTTATGGCTATGATTCTAATAGTGGTGATCGGGTAGAACGAGCAATTCAGGACTCTTATTAAAGCCATGAAAGATCGTTATCTGAAACTTATAAAAGCCATAGAGCATCATCAGTATCTTTATCATGTAAAAGATGCACCAGAAATCACGGATGAAGCTTATGATTCTCTACTGAGAGAACTTTTGGAAATTGAAGCCCAGCATCCGGAGCTTATTTCTCCTTTAAGCCCCAGCCAGCGGATTGGAGGAGCAGTTTTAAAAGAGTTTAAAAAAGTAAAACATGAAATACGGCAGTGGTCATTTGATGATGTTTTTGATTTTGACGAATTGAAAAAATGGGAAGAAAAAATAAAAAGGATGATTCAAAAAAGTAATCAAGGTCTCACCTTAAATCGGGAAAAAGGTGAGTCCTTGGTTTCTAATAAACTAGAATATTGTTGTGAGTTAAAAATTGATGGTTTAAAAGTAATTCTAACTTATAAAAATGGAGAATTTGTCCAAGGAGCCACGCGGGGAGATGGGCAAGTGGGGGAAAATGTGACAGAGAATTTAAAAACCATAAAATCCATTCCTTTTTTCTTGCAAGAAAAGGCCTGCCCGAACCTGTCTCAGGGGCGGGTGGATATGATTGCGGTGGGAGAAGCTTGGATGAGCAAAAAAGAATTGGAAGTAATAAATAAAGAGAGAAAAGAAAGAGGTGAACCACTTTTTGCTAATACTAGAAATGCTGGAGCCGGTTCTATTAGACAACTTGATCCAAAAATAACCGCTAAAAGAAAATTAGACATTTTTATTTATGATATTGATAAAATTGATTCTAGTGAACGACCAAAAACGCAGAGTGAAGAATTAGAATTGTTAAAAAAGTTAGGTTTTAAAACTAACCCATATTTCAAGGTGGTAAATTCTTTGGAAGAAGTCCAAAAATTTTATGAAGAATGGGCAAAAAAGAAAGATAAATTAGAATATTGTTTAGATGGAATAGTTATAAAAGTTAATTCCAGACTAATTCAAGAAAAGCTCGGTTATACTGGTAAAGCTCCACGGTGGGGAGTGGCTTATAAATTTCCCGCGGAGCAAGTAACCACGGTGGTGGAGGACATTGTTCTTCAGGTGGGACGCACGGGGGTGCTTACTCCGGTGGCGCATAATGAAGATGAAATAAAAAGGTTGGATGTACGGGTGGGTGATACGGTGGTTTTACAAAAAGCGGGAGATGTGATTCCGGATATTGTGCAAGTGCTAACGGATTTGCGAACCGGTAAAGAAAAACCTTTTGTTTTTCCTAAAACTGTACCAAATCAGTCTTTTGCCCAAAAGAGAAGAAAGTTTTATCATTTTGTTTCCAAAAAAGCTTTTGATATGGACGGTTGTGGGCCAAGAATTATTGATGTTTTATTAGATAATAATTTAATTTCCGACTTTTCTGATATTTTTACTTTGAAAAAGGGGGATCTACTGGCTTTACCACGATTTGCGGAAAAGTCCGTGGATAATTTATTGGCTTCTATTGAAAAATCCAGACAAATTACTTTGCCAAAGTTTTTAGTTGGTTTGTCTATTGCCCAAGTGGGGGAAGAAACGGCTATTGATCTAGCAAAATATTTTGGTCAGATAGAAAAACTAAGAGAGGCTAATTTTGATGATTTACAAAAATTAAATGGTGTGGGGCCAGTGGTAGCACAAGCCCTCGTTGACTGGTTTGCTGATAAAAATAATAAAAAACTTTTAGATAATCTTTTAAAACAAATAAAAATAACCAGTTTCCCAAGGTTAAACCTTGGATCGGAAAAAAGGTTTAACCTTGGAAAACTAGCGAGTCAAACTTTTGTTATAACTGGTACTTTAGAAACAATGTCCCGAGATGAAGCAAAAGATAAAATTCGAGCACTTGGTGGGGATATTTCGGAATCAGTTTCTGCTAAAACCACTTATTTGGTCGCTGGTGAAAATGCTGGTTCTAAACTGGATAAAGCTCAAAAATTGGGAGTAAAAGTTTTAAATGAAAAAGACTTTTTGAGTTTAATTTCCTAAGGTTTTGTGCTATGATTTGCTTATAATGGAAGTAAAAGATATTGAAAAATTGGCTAAATTGGCCAGAATTGAATTGACGGAAGGAGAGAAGAAAAGTTATCTAAAAGAAATAGATGCTATTTTGTCTTATGTGGATCAGATAAAGGGAGTGACGGAGAAGATTTCAGACGAAACCCCGAGAATAAGTCCTCTTCGTTTAACGGCAGACCTAATCACTCCGAGGACTTTTCTCGGGGTTTCGAACGGGCAGTTACGAAATGTAATGAGGGAAGATGAGACAAAAAATGAGAGCGGAGAAAATACGGAAATGATTGTACAAGAATTTCCACAGCAGGAAAATAATTATTTGAAAGTGAAGAAAATTTTATAAAAAATAATTAAATTAAAATTATGAATTTTAAAGTTAAAGACAATAAGATTTTGATAAATATCTTAGCTACAAATGATGGAAAGTTTCAATTCAAGATGAGAGAGACGAATCTTGATTTTGGAGAAATCTTTGCAACAAGAAGTAAAAATTTTAATGAAAAGATTTATTTAGAATGGCAGCTTGGTTATGATGCAATTGTTTCTGATGTAAAGTCGGGTAAAAAAGAAACGGGATTAAAAAGATTCTCTTTTGTAGGAGATAATAAAAAGGAAAAATATCTTTATGAATTATCCGAATTAGTTTTTGAAGCCGTTAAAATTAATTTAATATCAAAAACGAAATTATCTAATTTATTAAAAGAAATAGAAAATTATTCTAATTTTATTGATGGTAGAAAGATTGAAGTTGAAAGTCCACAAAAAATAGAGATAAACGGTATTTTTTTTGAAGAGACAAGTATAAAATTACCGGCTTTTTTTATGATAGAGACTGTAGATAGGACGCAAGTTGAAATACATATAAAACAACAACAAAATGCGTCGGGGACACAACCTATGGTTTATTTTTGTATACCAATTAAAACTTTTCATAATTATGAAAGTTTATTGGGCAGGTCTTCTACCCCATCTGATGTTTTAGTTTATGAGTTTAATAAAGAAAATTCTCAAGTTTTATTTGATTTGGTTAAAATATTTGCAATGTGTTCAAAAAGGCATAATTATGACATCATCCAGATTTTGAAATTAATTTTAAAGTAATTTATGAATAAAAATATTTCAAATCATCTTAACAAAGGTAAACAAATAGAATTAGGTAGTTTTTATACTCCGGAAATTATAGTTGATAGAGCTTATAGTTTTATTGATAATTTTTTATCCGAACAAAAGATTGATAAATCCGATATAACTTACTTTGATAATGCTTGTGGGTGCGGAGCCTTTTTCAGAAAAGATAGGAATTTTGTTTTAGCCGATATTGATAAAGAGGCTGTTAATTTTATGAAAGATAATTTTTCTGTGGATAATATTTTGTGTATTAATTCAATTAAAGATGTTAGCCGAAAGAAATTTAATATATCAGAAAAATCTTTTTTGATTAATGTTGGCAATCCTCCTTATAATGATATAACCTCAGAAATTAAACAGGGTGAAAAGGGTATATTTGATTGTGATGAAGATATTTTTGATAGAGATCTAGGTATTACTTTTATAAAATCTTTTAATAAACTTAAGTCAGATTTGGTCTGTGTAATTCATCCTCTATCTTACCTTATTAAGCAGACTAATTTTAATAGATTTAAAAGTTTTAAAGATAATTATAAATTAATTAAAGGGGAAATTTTTTCTAGTGAGTTATTTAATGGTACAGGAAAAACAAAGTTTCCGATAATTATTGCTCTGTATCAGAGGGGACGGGGAATGAATTATGATTATATAAGAAATTTCAGATTTTCTATATTTAAGAATGATAAAAGCTTTATTTTGAGAGAGTTTTTAACTACGGATGGTTTTATTGATAAATATCCATCAAAATATATTGAGAATAGTACTTCATCACTTAATCTATATTATTATACTTTTCGTGACATTAATTCATTAAAAAGAAACAGAGATTTTGTTCTAAAACCAAATTATAATAGTATTTCTATTTCTCTAGAAAATTTGTATAAATATTCATATCTGTATACTTTTAAAAAGTTATTTAATCCACAAAATCTTTGGATATATGGTAATCTTTCTCCGCTTTTAGATAAGTCATTGGAGGACTTTAAAAAAGATTATGTTGTGTTTTCTATTGTGGATTCGGGTTTAGAAAAAAGACTAACCAAGGAACAGAAACAACTTATAAAAAAACATTATAATATAAATTACAAGGATTATAATAAACAATCGTTTTTAGATGATATAAAGAATAGGATATCACAGAATATATCAAATTTGGTAACAATTTAACAAAAAAATGATAGATTTAACAAAGTTAACAATTAGGAAAGCTCACGAGGCACTGATTAAAGGAGAGTATACTGCGGTGGAATTAGCACAGGCTTATTTGGATAATATAAAAAAGAAGGATAGCGAAATTCATGCTTATTTAGAAGTGTTTGCCGATGTGCTAGACCAAGCTAAAGAGGCAGATAAAAGAATAAAAAGTGAACCTGCCCGACTACATTCAGGCGGGGAAAATATTACTTTAATGACTGGTATTCCAGTAGCGGTAAAAGATAACATCTTAATCAAAGGACGGATTGCTAGTTCGGCGTCCAAAATTTTAGAAAATTATACCGCCACTTATGATGCGACGGTCATTAAAAAATTAAAAGAAGCGGGGGCGGTATTTCTTGGCCGAACCAATATGGACGAATTTGCGATGGGCGGGTCTACGGAAAATTCGGCATATGGTGTAACCAAAAATCCTTATGATTTAGAAAGGGTGTCTGGCGGTTCGTCTGGTGGTTCGGCGGCAGTGGTGTCCGCTGATTTGGCATTGGTGGCTTTGGGTTCAGATACAGGTGGTTCTATTCGTCAGCCAGCTAGTTTTTGTGGTATTGTTGGTCTCAAACCAACTTATGGTGCGGTATCTCGCTCTGGTTTGATGGCTATGGGTTCATCTTTTGATCAAATTGGTCCTTTAGGAAAGACGGTGGAAGATGCAAAAATTCTTTTTGATTTTATTTCTGGTAAAGATGAATTGGATAGCACGAGCATTTGCAGAGGTGAAACCTTAAATCAGAAAAAAGGTTTTTCCTCAGCAATGATAAAGATTGGGATTCCAAAAGAAGTGATGCGGACAGAGGGTTTGGATCCAGAAGTTTTGAAAAGTTTTACTAATACCGTAGAAAAATTAAAAAAACAAGGTTATGAAATTTTGGAAATAAGTTTACCTAATTTAAAATATTCTCTGGCGGTTTATTATACTTTGATTCCAGCGGAAGTATCTTCAAATATGGCACGGTTTGATGGAGTGAAGTATGGTTTGCATACAGACGGAATAAATATGGTAGATGATTATTTCAAAACTAGGGAAGTGGGCTTTGGACCAGAAGTGAAAAGGCGAATTATTTTGGGCACTTATATCTTATCTTCTGGTTATTATGATGCTTATTATAATAAAGCCAATATTGTCCGTAACTTGATTCGGGAGGATTATAAAAAAGCTTTTGAACAAGTGGATGTGATAATTACACCAACCACGCCCGGCCCCGCCTTTAAGATAGGTGAAAAAATAAATGATCCACTTCAACTTTATTTAGAGGATATTTTTACCGTGCCCGCTAACTTGGTTGGTTTACCAGCTATCTCTATTCCTTGTGGTTTTAAAGATATTGAAGGTAAAAAATTACCATTAGGAATTCAATTTTTAACTTCAGCCGGTAACGAAAAAACTTTGTTTGAGATAGCAAAAGAAATAGAAATACGGTAAAATATAATTATGAGTTTACCTATTGAAGTACAACAGTTAGATACTCTTCATTCAGTTACCCTTAGTCCTTTTTTTGATTCTTTAATCAAGGCTATTTATAGTAATACTTTGGGAAATAATTGGGGAGATATTCTAAAAAACTTTTGGGCGGTATTGCCTGATTATGCCGTGGCCGTAATGTTTCGTCTTTTTTCCTTTTCTTTTGTTTTGTCGCTGATTCTGATTTTTGCTGTTATTTGGTCCGCTAATGGTTTGATGCAAACAAGAAAAAAAATGCATGATGATTTGGCTTTACCGGATCAGCCGGTTGTTAAAGTGGGGGAGCCTTTGTCACCAGTGGTTAATGAAAAGTGGCAGAAAGTTTTGACTCACATTAATTCTGTTAATCAAAGTGATTGGAAATTGGCCATTTTGGAATGTGACATAATGCTTAGTGAAATTTTGGAAAAAATGGGTTATATGCAGGAGAGTATTGGAGAAAAATTAAAGGTGGTTGAGTCCAGTGATTTCTTAAGTATTGAAAGTGCTTGGGAGGCACATAAAATCAGGAATGCCATTGCTCACGAAGGATCAGAGTTTATGATAAATGAAAGAGAAGCCAAAAGGGTGATTGGACTTTATGAAGTTGTTTTCCGAGAGTTTAAGTATATCTAATTATTGATTGTGCCGATGAATGGAATTGAACCATTTTTTGAGGCTTATGAGTCCCCCGTTCTACCATTGAACTACATCGGCATATTATTTACCCTATGATCAACACCAACAACTACATCGGCATATTATTTATAAAAACTTTGCTTAATATAGCATTTTTAGGAGAAAAAACAACGGCTTGCTTTTTTATTAAAAAAATGAAATAATAGTGAAAGCGGGGTAGAGTAACAGTAATTCGCGAGGCTCATAACCTTGAGACGGTCGTGCAAATCGACCCCCCGCAACACTTAAGTCAATTATCTAATTGAGAAATGTTTATCCTGAACGCTTTGAAATTATTTAATTTTATGTATAATAGTATAGATCTCAAAGGAGATGGTTTATTTTTAAAAAGAAAGGCCATAGTTTTTGAGAGATTTTTGAGAACGCGGGCGTAGCTCAACGGTAGAGCACTCCCCTGTAGCCGTGCAGCTTTCAGTCGAGAGACTGATTGAAACTCTCTGGGATAACGGTGAAGGCTAAGTTTCATTTTGAAATATGCGAACACCGTGGGAACTTTTGTAAGCATTTTGGACCGTAGGTCCTGAGCGAAGCGAAGGAGCGCCGTAGAGACTAGATACCGGAGTACCCTAACTTATTGTGAGAAGGGTAAAGATATAGTCCATGCCACTATGAAAATAGTGAATTAGTGCACGGGAGAGGCCGTGGGGTCAGCACCCATCGCCCGCGCAATAAACCACCCTAAAATAGGGTGGTTTTTGTGCGGGCGAAGCAAGCAAATGATTTTGCTTGCGTTGGTGTGCTGACCGGCGGAGCCAAATTTTTTCAGCAGAAAAAATAGGTGAGCTGGTGTCCAATCCGAACCGAGCGACGGCGAGGTGAGAGGTGCGGACAAGCACCCATCGCCCGTTTAACATTGAAAAAATTTGAAAAATAAGGTATCTTTACTTGGTGCTGTTGTACCTGTCCGAATGACAGAATGTAATCATTCGGTTAGGCGGAGCATATTATCGTAAAATTTAATGTACACAGTTTATGTTCTTAAAGATAAAAATGGTTGTTTCTATAAAGGGGTGACCAATAATATTACTAGAAGATTAAGAGAACATAGATCAGGAAAAACTATAACTACTTCTAAAATGGAAGATGTTAATGTAGTATATACTGAGATTTATGATGATTTTTTAGAAGCCAGAAACAGAGAAGTTTATTTAAAGTCGGCAGCGGGAAGGAGGTTTTTGAAAAAAGAATTAAACAAGCCAAGATAGCTCAGCTGGTAGAGCACGCCATTGGTAATGGCGAGGTCCCGAGTTCAACCCTCGGTCTTGGCTCTCTGTAAATTACCAAGATACTCGCCCGAACAGCCGAAGCCTTGTTTGGTCGAGCGGGGCTCAGCTGGTACCCGCCCGAACGACTGAACAAAGCTTCAGCGTTCAGTCGGGCGGGGAGCACGCCATTGGTAATGGCGAGGTCCCGAGTTCAACCCTCGGTCTTGGCTCCAGTTATTTGTGGTGGTATAATTGTTTAAGCTTTTCCAGTCCGCGATGAACTTGTACCGCGATGGCATTTTTTGTTTGTCCGGTTAGGAGGGATATTTCTTTAAGTGATAGAAGTTGAACATACTTCAGCCGCATTACTTTTTGATATTTTTGGGGTAAGGATTTAATTAAAAGCAGAGCGGTTTTTCCATCCAAAAGATTAAATAATTTTTCCGAACCGTCACTAGCACTTGGTTCAAAACCTTTTTCAAGCAGAGTATCAAGAGAACTAGTTTTTTTCTTCCGATATTCATCTATAATTAGATTATTTAGGATATGATAAAGGAAAGACTTCATCACATCAATCTTTCCGCCTCGCACCAGATATTTCCAAGTTTTCAAAAAAGTGTCTTGAACCAAATCTTCACCTAGATCGTGATTATTAACTTTGAAGAAGGCACGCAGATTAAGACCTTTCTCGTGGTCATGGTGAGCGGTGGTCATCATCTCATCATTTCTCTTTTTTTGTTCCAGTGTCAGCATATATTTAAAGGAGAAACAATTATTTCTTAAGTATAACACATTATTGTTTTAGTAAGAAGAGTTGTAATAATTTAGGTTCTCTAACGACATCATTAGTATGAAAGAAAACAAACTTGAAAAGTTATGGAAAAAAAGCTGGACTTACATTAAAACGGTGGTGGATGTGGTGCGCGAACCGGTTTTGATTCTAGATAAAAATCTTAAAGTGATGACCGCCAATGAATCTTTCTATCGGACCTTTCAGGTGGAAGCAAAAGAAACAGAAGGTCAAGTGGTGTATAAATTGGGCGATGGGCAGTGGAATATACCTGCTTTACGGAAACTTTTGGAAGATATTTTGCCTAAGAATACTTTTTTTAAGGGTTTTGAGGTGACGCACGATTTTCCTTTTATTGGACGCAAAATAATGATTTTAAATGCTCGGCAAATTCACTTTGAAGAGAAACCCACCTCGGGACCTTTTCCCTCAATTATTCTTTTGGCGATGGAAGATGTGACAGAAATAACGGCGGTGGCGGAGACTCTGGCTAGTCATGCCAGTCAGTTGGGGAAAAAACAAATTGAAAGAATACAGAAACTAGAAACCAATATTAAAAAATTAGAAAAAGAAATAAAGGGACTTAAAAAGAAGGTTTAAAATTTATTAATTTATAAAAAACAAAAAATATGAAAAATTACAAAAAGGGTTTTACGTTTTCTATAATTATCGCGATTATTGCTGTCTTGGTGATCAGTGGAGGTGTGGTGTCTGCGTATAAAAATAAGAAAGCTGTATTGCCGGTGATGGTCCAAAAGACTGTCACAACAACATTAGATTGGAAAACATATACCAATAGCAATCTTGGAATTTCTTTTAAATATCCAAAAGAATGGGGCGAGGTAAAACCCAATCTATTAAGCACAGAGATGGAAGTCTCATTTAATAACAGCGAAGTCGGTTTAGCTGAGAGAGTTTATTATAATCAGACCTTGGGAAGAAATATGACATTGGGTGAGATCAAGAATTCATTTAGCGATATATTTCCTGCTGCCGCATATTTAATAAGCCAGAAAAATATTGTTATTGATAAGAAAGAAGGGGTGGAATTTTTTTCTGCAGGCAGTAACTCCTCGGGGAATACAGATATACACATTTTTGTTCCCGTAGATCAAAATAATACAATGCTTATGATATCTTTTGTCTATAAGCCATCTGATAATACAATAAATAATTTTAATACTTTTTTATCTACTTTTAAATTTACAACACCGATAGATCAAACCGTCGGTTGGAAAACGTATACAAACACTCAATATGGTTTTTCATTTCAATATCCTGAAAGTTTTGGGAATCTTTACGATTATACTGCAACAACCGGCCAAATAGCAATTGGTAAAATAGCAACTGATCGAGTTAATAGTGTGGATACTGTTGTGGGTCTTTCGGTGCCCAAAATTATTACAAACAGCACGACTGGTCAGCCAATAACATTTAGTGCTTTTATAAGTCGTTATGATAGTAAAGGAAACACCAAAACTAATGTTGTGGTTGGGGGTATTCAAAGTGTTGCAGTTTCAAGTTCTCAAACGGGCGATACAATTTTTGTTCCGCTTTCCAATAACCAAATTTTTGAAGTGAGAGGCAATTTAAAAGATTCATTATTTATCCTAATGCTTTCCACTTTTAAATTTACAACTCCGGCGACACAACCTACTGATTGGACAAAGTATACACATGATCAGTTAATGGGGATGGTAGATAGTGACTGGAAAAATAAGCCAATGTATTTTAAAGGTTTAGAGGGAAATTTTTTAATTATTGATCAGGGTACATCTCCTGGTCCAAGAGGAATTATTATTTATGATTTGAATGCCAAAAAGCAAGTGCTTTCGGATAGTTATTCGCAGCCCTTGGACATAACAAGCACCGCTGTGGGCTATTGGAATCCCACCGCCCAAAAAGTTACGGTACAAAATTGTCCTGATTCCGTAAAATGGACGCAGGAGGGCTTGGGAGCTGGTTTTGAAAAACAGGTTTCTTTTAGTTTGATTACTCTCGTAAAAAAAGATTTGGGTCAAATGCGATGTAGTCCAAGACAATGAAATTTACGAAATAAAAATTATCATTAATTTATAAAAATATGAAAAAATCTTTAACAATAATTTTGATAGTAGTTGTCTTCGCCCTTGTGGGGGTTGGAGGTGTCTTTGCCTATCAAAAATATTCAGTTTCAAAAACACAAAATCAAACTGCACAGCCCTCAATCACGATTACTTCGCCAAATGGCGGAGAGACATGGGTACAAGGTTCAACGCACAATATTACATGGACCTCGGCCAATATTGCTTCAGCAAATCAAGTTAATGTCTATGTGGCGATAACAGACTATAGTCCTCTTTCTAATTTTTCCACTATGATGATAGCTGATAATATTCCAATCACTCGGGGACAATATAGTTGGGCCATGCCATCAACTTATAGGTTAGGATCTATGTATAAAATTTCTGTATATACTGACTTGCAGATGATTGTTGATTCTAGTGATAACTATTTCAGTATTGTCACACCAATCGACCAAACCGTCGGGTGGAAAACATATACAAACACGCAATATGGATTTGAAATAAAATATCCAAAAGATTTTACTGTGAGTGAACAATTAACCGGTAATGGCAGTAATGTTGTTATTGGTTTCTCTAATCAATCTAATGTAAGTATGGAAATTTCAGCCGACAGTCCCGCGGTTGCTTCTGCATCCAACGAGAGTAATTTGGTTAGTATAAATGGTTTTACATTCACACATTCAGGAGGATTGTATCCGAACGGTATGAATGTTTATAGTGAGTATTATAAAATTATTAAAAGCAATACAAAATATTCTATCCACATCGGTCAGGATTTGAGCTTCGGTGATGCACTGCAAAAAGATGTAATTGCCACTATGACGAAAATTACTCAAAGCTTTAAATTTACGAAATAGAAATTATCATTGTTTGGTTCAAAGGATTTAAACTAGAAATTGGCGGAGCAACCTCGTTAGGAATTTTTTCGGTATTGACAAAATACTTGCTTAATTGTCTAAGATGTGCTAGACTGTATTTAGAGAGATCCTCTTAATAATCTATTATGAAAAAAGTATCTGTAAAAAAACTTGGTAAAGTTTTGCTAGTTGGACTGACTATTGTTTTTTTAACTAATCTAACTGGACTGGCTTTAGCCGCCACAACCATTGATCTTGGGACAGCGGATAATTTTGTCATTCTGGCTGGGTCAACAATCACTAATACTGGTTTTAGTACAATTTCTGGTGATGTGGGTTTGAGTCCGGGAACTTCAATCACTGGTTTTCCACCGGGTATTATTACTGGGACACAATATGTGGCTGAAGCGGTATCAGTGGCGGCTCAAGCTGATTCTGTCATTGCCTATAATAATGCTGTCAGTCAAACGCCAGCTTCTTTAGTGGCAACAGAGCTTGGTGGCACAACTAAAATTGCTGGTATTTATAATTCCGCTGATGGAACTTTTGGTATAACGGGGACTTTGACCCTTGATGCTTTAGGTGATCCTGATGCTGTTTTTATTTTTCAGACAAACTCTACTCTTATCACTGCTGGTAATAGTAATATTATTTTGACTAATGAAGCTCAAGCTTGTAATGTCTTTTGGCAAGTTGGCAGTTCAGCGACTCTTGGTACAAATTCTGCTTTTGAGGGAAATATTTTGGCTTTGACTTCGGTTACTTTAAATACGGGGGCTAGTGTTAATGGTCGGATTTTAGCTCAAAATGGGGCAGTTACTTTAGATACTAACACTGTTAGTAGAGCAACCTGTTCTGTTATCCCAGATCCTCCGCCAGCTGATCCCGAACCAGATACTGATGATACTTCCACTTCTACTCCTCCTTCTACTTCTCCATCTTCCTCACATTCATCAAGCGGTAGTCTAACTCATTATGGCTGTAAAGATACAAAAGCTTTAAATTATGAATATTTTGCAGGGAGTGATCCATCCTTGTGTGTTTATTCTGATCCAACAGTTTTGCCTATTATTGCTACTACTTCCACTCCAAATTTTCCTAATACCGGGTTTCCGCCTCAAGAAAAAAACTTTTTGAAAAATATTATGAATTGGTTAATGCCAGTAAATAAAAATATTATTTTCCCTGTGACAGAGCAAAAAAGTTCTAGTCAACCATTTCGCCTTAGAATTCCAACGATTGGTGTTGATGCTGAGGTAAAATCTCTAGGACTTGATTCTCTTGGAAAAATGGACATATCCAAAGACCCTATCTTTGTTACTTGGTATAATTTAGGACCTAGGCCAGGGGAGACAGGTAATGCTGTGATTGCAGGACATTATGGTTGGTTAAATAATCAACCAGCGGTTTTTGATAATCTGTATAAATTAAAAAAAGGTGAACGAATATTTATTGAAAATATGTCTACATCGGCGGATGAAAAAGGAAGTGTTATTACTTTTGTGGTGCGTGAAATCCAGATAATTGGTGGATATCAAAATGCGTCGGAAGTCTTTAATTCTCGTGATGAAAAATCACATCTTAATCTTATTACTTGTGGCGGTATTTGGAATGAATTTACGCAAAATTATTCGGAACGGTTAGTAATCTTTGCTGATAAAGTAGACTAAAAAAGTGGATTTTTTCTCTAATTTCACTTAGAATGAACTAAAGCCGAATTAGTTCAGTGGTAGAACACTACTTTCGTAAAGTAGAGATGTGGGTTCGATTCCCGCCTTCGGCTCCAAAAAGTTAAATAATCTATTTTTCACTTTTAATTTATTTTGATTATGTTATTATATTGTTATGGAAAAAATCCCTGAACAAAATTTTCACGAGGTATCGGAAAGGAGAAAAGAGCTTAAAAAGGCAATTAACGAACTTGGTGGTGAAGGTGTTATTTTTGATAAGCATTATAAAAAACCTCTAGAAGATGTGAATAAAGAAGCTGGTGATTTCAAAGTGGAAGATTTTGGCGGTTTGACTGGTGCAAAAGAAAAGCTCAAAAGACAAAAAGCGGAATATGAAGAAGAGGTTTTGGCTGACCGAGCCCATGTTGATTATGAAGCTATTTTAGGTGTTACTCCGGAAGTGGGTGAGGTGCAGAAAGTGATGGAAAATATTGCTGATCTTAAAGATTTCCGAATGCGCCGAATGTTTGAAACTTTGAATCCGCAAACTTCATTGTCAGCCCAAAAAAGAAATGAAGCAGTACTTAAAACCATCAAAACAGAAATTGAAGCTGGTGAAAAGAAATTGGAACAAGTTGATCCATTAGTCTTACGCCAGACTGAACTTGTTGCTTACAAAGAAAATTTGGCCCAAAGCGGACATATTTGTATTACGCCAAATGTGGAAAAAGATTTAGAAGCGATTGGGGATAGAATGCTCACCGGCAAGCCGATGTTTTTACATGGACCGACCGGAACTGGTAAAACTTCTTTAGCCAGATTTGCCGCTACTCACTTTACTGGTCAAGATCCGGAGATGGTTTTTTGTAATCCGCAGACCAAAGAATCAAATATTTGGGGAAAAACTGGTATTAAGCCTACTTCTGGTGGAGCAATAGAAACGGTAGAAATTTATGGTCCGCTCGCTAGAGCTATGATGGACGGTAAAGCTGTGATTTTTGATGAATTTACCGCTTTACCAAAAGAGCAAATGGTTTTTATTAAAGGTGTTTTTAATGCTAAGGTGGGGGACAGAATAAATATTGTCGGCAATGGTATTGTGGAAATAAAGTCTGGTTTCCAAATGATTTTTACTGCTAATCTAAAATCTGAAAAAAACCCGGAAAGACAAGATTTGCCACCGGAAATTGCTCGTGAATTTGAACAAAACAACTTGGAAGTAAAATACACTCCAGCAGACGAAGCTTATGATATTGTGCTCGCCCGTCTTCTAAATCGTGACGGTTCTTTAGATATGTCCTTTTATGATTTAAATACTACTCTGCCAAATCTGTGCAAGGTGATGGCGGAAATTCAGGAAAGTTATACCAATGAAACTGACAAGGAAGTGGCTAGGCGGGCGGGAGCGATGGATGCTTCTGGTAAGGTATATTCTCTAAAGAAATTCGTAATGACTCAAGGTTCGGTGGAAGCCATTCTTTCTTCTTGGCTTATAGAAAAACAAACTGGAAAACAAGAAAGAAGTTTTGCTGAATTTTTAGATGAACGGTTTAAGACCGCTCTGACTTTCAAGGAATATCCTAAAGAAGATAGAATTTTAGTAGCCAAGATTTTGGCGTCCAAAGGCTTTTTGCTTACCCTGACTGCCGAGGATTTGGATTTGCCTGAAGATATTTTTAAATTAAATACTATTAAAGCGATGCGGGGTGAAGAAGCAGTGGAGGAATTAAAAAGAGAATCCGGTGTAGTAAAACATTTAACCTTGAAAGAAGTGGCAGAGCTTGATCCGTTTCATAAAAGAGCGGAATTGTTAAAAGGTAAGGCAGAAGCCCTTTTGGGTAGCGAGGGTGAAGAAAAAGATCCATTTTTAAATAGTTTGAATAAGAGAATGGGCAAACTTTTTGGTAAAAGAAAAGAATCTGACTCTCTTGACCCCGAAGCTCTCAAAACTGAATTCACCCCTTTCCTCCAAGAAACATGGAAACTCTGGAACATTGACGCTGACAAAATCAAAAAGGCTAAAATCTCTCCTGAAATCAAAAGACCAACAGACGAAGACTATCAAGCTCGTCAAACTGACATTGACACCACTAAATTTGGAGAATTTACCCTAAACCCCGATACTCAAAACCTAGACTGGGAAACTCTCCAAGACAAGATCTTCATTCCTGATCTCTCGGCCTTTGTCGGCAGACCCTTAAGAGAAGTCGCTGACTATCTAATTACCACCTATGGTAGTACCCACAAATTCCCCGGTCTGGAATACTGGAAATTTATATTGGAAAACCCCAACAAAGTCCCCTCTGATCCAAATGGTGTCAACTTAAAAGATGGTAATTACTATTTTAACTTCGGTTCCCTCGTTCGTCGCTCCGGTGGCCACTGGAGTGTGCCGTATGCGGATTGGCGCGGGTCGGGCTGGGATCGCAGTGCGAGTTGGCTTGGTGGTTCTTGGAGTGCTGGTTATCGCGTTGTCCTTCTCGAGATTTGATCCTTGTTTCTTTTTTGACCCCTTTCGGCTTCTTGATCTTGACCCTGTTTGAAGTCTTCCTAGACTTTAAACAGGGTTGAGTTTTGGGGCGGCGGTTGGAATTTTGGGTCTAGATATGGTATAATAGGGGGATGAAAAACTGGTCAACGAATACAAAAGAATTGAAAAAAGATAAGGACAAATTTGCTGTTTGGAAACTAGAACAGTTAATTAATTTTGGCTTGGATGGTAAAAAGCTTAAAATAAATGAGCTTAAAAAGTATTGGAATATCATAGATATTGATTCGTTTAAGAAAAAGTTTCTGGCTCTTTTTGTAAATTAATCTAATTATGATAGAGAAATCTATATTATCTAAAAATCAAAAGGATATTCTTTCAATAATAAGTAAAGATAAGTTGATTTGTGATAGTTTTTATTTTACGGGCGGGACGGCTTTAGCGGAATTTTATTTACAACATCGTTTGTCGGAAGATTTGGACTTTTTTTCTGAAAATGAATTTGAACCACGGGACATTTCAATCTTTTTAGAAAAAATAAAGAAGGAAGGAAAGATAAAGAAGGTGGAATTTCAGCAGAGTTTCAATCGAAATTTGTTCTTTCTTGAACTGACTGATAGTGATAAAATCAAAACCGAATTCACTTATTTTCCTTTTACGCGGATTGAGAAAAAACAAAAAATAGGGAATTTATATATAGATAGTTTATTGGACATTGCCGTAAACAAAGTCTTCACTATTTATCAGAAACCTCGCTCGCGAGATTTTATTGATTTATATTTTATATTACAAAAAGACAAAAAATTATCACTTGATGATTTAATTAAAAAAACCCAAATAAAATTTGATAATTATCTTGACCCCATTCAACTGGGGGCTCAATATATGAAAGTTAAAGAATTAAAAGATTATCCAAAAATGCTTATAAATTTTAAAAATGAAGTTTGGCAGGACTTTTTTATAAATGAAGCCAAAAAACTTTCTAGTATAATAATTAATTAATATTATGTCCGAATCCTTCACCCAACTGGCCCGTGCCAAAAAGCCTGAAAAACCGGAAAAATCCCAACTAGAACTGCGAGCTATTTTGGAGCAAAAACTGTTATCTCTCAAACCTACTCTAGAAGCTGGAGCTAAGGAATATGAACAAGCTCTAAAAGATGATATCTTTGAAGACCAACCCGGTGAAGAAGCAGGATCTGGTGAGAAGAGAAAGGAAGTTATGCAAAAGAAACTCACCACTCTCATTGACCGTGCGGAAAAGCTGAAGGCCAAACTTGATAGTGGAGAAGAGATTCTTCAAGCAACTCCTGAGGTTTCCATCACTTATCAAAGGCCGAATGGAAAGACAGAAACCATTACCCTAGACTTTGAAGCTAAACTAGCGGAGTTCCTCACTTTCTACCAAAAAACAAATATTGACCTACCACCAGACTTTGAAGATACTGCTCGTGAAATTTGGGACAGAAACCAAATTATCGCCGGCGATGCTTTAAAATTATTTGAAGCAAACCCTGACGAACATATGAGTCTTGTCGATTTTATAGTTATGGAAAGCAAAATCTTTGCCGAATCGGGAATTCATCTGTCTGATTATACAAAGAAAAGCGGTCAATGGTTAAATACCAAATCGTCCGCTCGTCTCGTCTACTCGAACTGGGACCCTGGCAATCACCAGCTCCTTGTGAATGTGGTTGACCTGACGAATCAGGGTGGCACTCTGGGTGTCCGCCCTGCCCGCTGTTTCTTTTAAAAAAGTTAGCTTGTAGCTTGATTCCTTTTAATTTATTTTTCTTTTTATTTTGTTATACTTATTTTATGGAGAGTAAAGAAATTAAACAAAAAAAGTTGGAAGAATTAGAGGCACAGATGAAGGCGGTGGATTTTTGGATGGATAAGAATAAGGCACAGTCAGTAATAAAAGAAATTGCGGATTTAAAAGCAGAAATCGCCGGGGTGGGCAAGTATGATTCGGGGGATGCCATTTTAACGGTGATGGCGGGGGCTGGAGGAGTGGATGCGGAGGATTTTGCTCGAATGCTTTTGCAAATGTATCTTAAATTTTTTGATAAAAAAGGTTGGGGTTATCAAACCATTCATAAAAATGAAAATGATCACGGTGGATATAGGAATGTAACAGTGGAAATTTCTGGTCATGGAGTTTACGGTTTAATGAAAGGTGAATCTGGTGTTCATCGTTTGGTCAGAACTTCACCTTTTAATGCTAAAGGTTTACGCCATACTTCTTTTGCTTTAGTAGAATTTATTCCTAAATTTGAACAGATTAATTTATCAGATATTGTCATTCCTGAAGAAGAATTAAAAATAGAATATTCTCGCTCTGGTGGTCCGGGTGGACAAAATGTAAATAAAAGAGAAACAGCCGTGAGAGTGGTGCATTTGTCAACAAACATTTCCGCTCATTCTGATAATCAAAGGTCTCAAGCTCAAAATAAAGAAAAAGCCGTTCAGATTGTCAAAGGTAAATTATATGTTTGGCGGGAAGAGGAAAAGAAAAAAAAGGAACAAGGTCTTTATGTCAGTAAGACAATGGAAATAGAATGGGGGAATCAGATTCGTTCCTATGTCCTTCATCCATATAAGATGGTCAAAGATCATCGGAGCGGAGTGGAAACAGCTAAAGTGGAGGAAGTACTGGATGGTGACATTGAAGAATTTTTGCTATAATGGTGGGATGATTTATTTTGATAAAGTTTCTAAGGTATATTCTGATGATTGTGTGGCTTTGGAGGATGTCAATTTGACTATTGAACCAAAGGAGTTTGTTTCCATTGTCGGTCATTCGGGAGCCGGTAAAACCACCCTGATCAAACTTATTTTGGCTGAAGAAAAACCCACACACGGTAAAGTTTTTTACGAATCGGCCAATGTTCACAAGTTAAAAGGTAAGGAAATTACTGCTCTTCGTCGAAAAATCGGTACGGTTTTTCAAGACTTTCGCCTTTTACCAAACAAAACGGTTTATGAAAACATTGCTTTTGCGATGGAGGCAGCAGGGAGAACAGATGAGGAAATTGAAGCGGATGTGCCTCATGTATTAGAGTTGGTGGACATTGCCAATAAGATTTACAGTTTTCCTTCAGAACTTTCTGGGGGAGAAAAACAACGGGTGGCCATTGCCCGAGCGATTGTCAATCAGCCAGATGTGATTATTGCTGATGAGCCCACGGGGAACCTGGATCCAGCCAATACTTTTGAAATTATTCAGATTTTGAAAAAAATAAATGATTTGGGAACAACGGTGATTATTACCACTCATAATCGGGGAGTGGTGGATTCATTGGGTAAGAGAGTTATCAGTATGCAAAACGGTAAGATTGTGCGGGATGATAAAAAAGGTTCATTCGTGTTATAATTTATAATTATGTTTATTACAAAAATTAAAAGAACTTTACGGTCTGGTCTGACAAACTTTTGGCGTAATGGTTTTGTCTCTTTGTCATCACTCGTCGTGATGTTTATTACTCTTTTTATGATTGCTTCACTTATTTTTATGAGTGCCATTTTGAAGTTTTCTTTGCAAGAAATAAGAAACAAGGTGGATGTTAATGTTGATTTTAATATTAATGTTGGAGAGGCTGATATTTTAAGCCTAAAAAAGTCAGTTGAGGTCTTGCCAGAAGTTGAAAGGGTTGACTATGTTTCAAGAGAAAGTGTTTTGGCTAATTTTCAAGAAAGATGGAAGGATAACGGGCTGATTCTCGATGCTTTAAAGGAAGTTGGAGAAAATCCATTTGGGGCTAGAATAAATATAAAAGCAAAAGATGCTTCACAGTATGAAAGTATTTCAAACTTTTTTGGATTGAGAGGTATTGATTGTAAGTCTTTTGAGAGTAAATTCTCCATCATTGATAAAGTAAATTATTGTCAGAACAAAGTGGTGATTGATAAGCTGGTCCGGATTACCGATGCGGCTAATACGGTGGGTTTTTGGTTAGCAATAATTTTCTTGATTATTTCTATTATTATTACTTTTAATACTATTCGTCTAGCAATTTTTATTTCTAAGGATGAAATTTCTGTGATGCGTTTGGTTGGTGCCTCGGGCCGGTATGTCAAAGGGCCATTTATTGTTTCGGGTATTCTTTATGGTATTGTGTCTGCAATTTTGGTTATGGTTGTTTTCTTCGGGTTAACTTATTGGGTTACCCCTTATTTTAGAGAATTTTCTGGTGGACTTGATCTCTTTGCTTTTTATTTAAAAAACTTTGGTCAAATTTTCTTAATTATTTTTGGCTCGGGCATTGCCCTCGGGGCCATCTCCAGCTACTTGGCGGTAAGAAAATATTTGAAAATTTAGCTTGAGTTTTTCTCCTTTTTCAAGTATTCTTTAACTCTTGGTTCATAGAGCTGGGAGATCATCTAGCGGTAGGATGCGACCCTCTGGAGGTCGTCACCTTGGTTCGAATCCAAGTCTCCCAGCTGTGTGAGCGAAGGTTGCCAATTTTATGCTATCCTTAAATCTTATGAAACGAGAAATCAAATCACTGATGAAAACTCGGCAGATGGGTACTCTACCGTATACTTACAGAGATTTAGATAGCGTGGATGAAATAAATAGGAATAAAACATTATTCTACAGATGATTTTTTTTATGAAATAAAGTAGAGAAGCTCCGCGACTGCTGTCGCGGAGCTTTGTTCATAAGAAGTGTGGCTCATCCACAAAGGATGGGAACCAGCCGTTGATAGACAACCCCGTAGAGGATTACCGCTTCATTCTCACAGAATACGAAGTTCATGTTGGGGTGTGGAAAACCGTGTTCCCTCCACCATCTAGCTGCTTCCGGAGTCACTCGCTCCAAAGCTTCGATGGCTAGATCCTGTGGAACACGGAACCCGTAAGTTCGAACTCTCCGTGTTTGGCTTAGGAGATTGTATTCGGGTCCTCTACCAAAACCGACAATTGGTTCACAGGGTAGGACCAAACCAACCCATGCTTGGCGAACTTCCTTCGGCGCTTCACCAGCGGGAACTCGCACGATTCTGATTCGTCCAGTGGCACTTGTCATAGGAATCTCCTTTTCCCTTGTTTGTACTTTTGTCTATACTAAATAGTAATCTTTTTGTAATTAAAATCAAGGTAATTTTTAGCAATAGCAATAATAAGACAGCGGTCGCTTCCTTATTATTGCTTAGTTTGAATTAGTAAAAAAATAAGGTAATATAGAGTAAATTTATGTACAAGGCATTTACCGCGAGCGAACTTAAAGGACATTTTAATTTACCACCAGATTATAAAATTAAGGGCTATATTTCCTATGGAGCTTATGATAATGAAAAGCATTTCAATAATATTAAAAAGGTTTTAAAAGAACTAAAGCTAAAATATACTAGCCGAAATCTGGGTAAGGTTTACGGTTTTCTTTCTCATATATTGGAAATAAAAATCAAAGGTAATATTTATTGGTTTTCTGTAAATTACGGTAGTGCCAGGTTGTCAGAATATTTGCACTTAGCTTGCCTGTTTGGTTCAAAAAAGAATATTCATATCGGGAGTTTTGGTGGTCTTTATCCAGAGATGGATTCTTTGGAATTACTTTTGCCGACATGGAGCTTTAGTCAGGAAACTTCTGCTCTATCTTACAATAGAGAAGCAAAAGATTTTAAACACTACCCGGACAAAAATTTATTTAATTTAATCAAATCAAAAATACCAAAGCAATATAAAATCTGGGAAGGACCAATAATTACCAATCAGGCGATGTTGGGGGAGACTTTGGAGGATGTAAAAAAGTGGTCAGAAGATGGTTATTATGGAGTGGAGATGGAAACAGCGACAGTTTTTGCGGTTTCCGCACATTTTAAAATGCCCAGTGCTTCAGTGCTTTACAATACAGATAATTTGATAAAAGGTCAGACCGTGGGAGATCAAACTCACACTCAACAAAAAATGCAAAGGGAAGAGGTCAAAAAAGATGTCTACAAAATCGCTCTTGAAATTGTGTTAAATAATTCTTAATTTTAGGGATATTTCTTAAGTTCAATAAGTAAGTGCAACACTTCTGCTATTGACTTTTATCTATAAGGTATGCTATAATAGAGTAGCTTAGGATGATTCCTGGGTAAGAGTTCTTAAACAAGATTTCAAATAAGGAAGGGAGGCAGGTGTGAAAAACACTTTGCTCGACAAAGTTGTCGGCTTTGGCACATGCACAACTGCCTCTGTGGCTTGTGATGATGTGCTGTGGCCCGTCGTAGTGGTGTGGCTTGGGCCGATTAAAGGGGGTCTGGTAATGACTCTCTTTGCTCTGGTTCTCAACCTAATCTTTATTTGGGCCTATGATCGGCTCAAGAGAGATGTCTTCGGATTTGAAAAGATCCGAGAAATCCAAGAAGCTCAAGTGAAGGGTTTTTGGATGAAGGTTGTTACCAAGGCAATCAAGGTCGGTAGAGTTCCTGCTTTTTTCGTTCTCTCATTTTATGACCCCTTCTTGGCGGTCATCTATGTGAGAAAGGGAATTGGCGGTTACCGAATGACCTTGAGAGACTGGAAATTTTTCGGCCTAGCGATGGTTATCGGTTGTGTTGGGTGGACCGTTTTCTGGGCTGAAATTATCTGGCTAGTGAAGGTGTTTTGTATGTTCTTGTTTTAAAAGAAAGGGGGTTGTCGGGGCGTCTCTGTGGAGATGCCCCTTTTGTTTTATTTTAAAAAGGTATATAATTAAACAATGTTAGAAAGCAGTAAAGAAAAGAAGAAAAATTTTTGGTTTTTTACGGTTTTAGGTATTTTAATATTGGCGTCCGTTGTTACGACCTTTGTTCGTTATTATGTTTTAAAAGATTATCAAATTATTGCTCAAGTTTCCTGTGATCCAAATATTGAACTTTGTTTTCAGGTAGAGTGTGATAATACAGTGGATGATTCTTGCCTTGTAAATTCGGATAATGAAAGTGTTACTTATTATAAGATAATAAGTAAGAGAGCATCTAATATTGCTTTATGTGAAAAGAGTGTTGATAAAATTGGTTGTGCGGATGAGCTTTCCTGCATCTTCAATGAAGAACAATGTTCTTATGAATATTGTACTGAAGAGGCTCTCGGAGAAGGGGAATTATGTGTCGGAGTTAATAAATGATGACCAAATCTACCAAAATATTATTTCAAGGGAAATCAAAAAAGGGAACGGATATTGTTATTCGCTATCCTAAAATGTCTAATGCTAAAGAATTGTGGAAATTTATAAACACTCTTTCTAAAGAGAGGACTTTTATTTTGTATCAGGGAGAAAAAGTGTCTTTAAAAAAAGAAACGGAATGGCTGGAAAAGACAATGCAGAGGATGAAGAAAAAAGAAGAAGTGGGTTTGTCTGTTTTTATTGGCAAGAAGATAATCGGTATGAGCGGAGTCCGAATGGGGAATAAAATCAAAAGTCATATTGGTAATTTTGGTATTTTAATTAGGAAAGAATACCGTGGGGAGGGAATTGGCTGGCTTTTGATGAATGAGGTTATGATGGAAGCTAAGAAAAATCTTAAAAATCTGAAAATTGTAACGCTGGATGTATTTGAAGAAAATAAAATTGCTCAAAATCTTTATAAAAAAATGGGATTCAAAAAATATGGTTTTCTGCCGGAGGGTTTGATGTATCGGGGTGGGTATACTGGAGATATAAGTATGTATAAGAAAATCTAATTAGCCTTTACCTATCACTTCTCCCCAAAATAGCTCTTGTTAAATGATGGACGACTTTTTCTAATTTCTCAATATAAGAATCCAGTATTTTGGGATTGTTTTTATTTGCTACTTTAATTTTATTTTCATTAAATTTATCAAATTCATATAATAAAACATGAATCATTTCATGAACTAAGGTGTATTCTTCATCACCCCGCCATGGGTTCCAAGTCATCAGTATGGTGGCAACTTTTTTCTTGGTATTAGCGGTAAAATGTCCACTTTGTCGGTAGCCACTATCTTTTTTAAAGTCCACAATTTTTAAATCAATTTTCCAATCAGCCATATCAAGCTTTTTCTGCCAAGAAAGTAGCATTTTTTCAAGCTCGTCAAAAGATAACCCATTTTTGGCAGGGGGATTAAAATCAACAATTAAGTCTTTTTCTATTCTCTTTTTCATATTGCAAATAATATAGCATAATTTTTGCCTGTGTATAAGAACTTTACTTTTCTATTATCTTATTGTAGGATAAAGATATTATGAAAAATGAGATTTCTCAAAAAGACCAGAAAGTAATTGAATATTTACTATCTGATGATTTTGATTTTTTAAGTAAAAAGATATTTTCTGAAAGAGAATTATTAAAGATAGCAAAAATAATTTCAGAAGAGAAAGATGAAAGCAAAAAAGTAATTATTTTTAACTTGATAGATAAAATTTCGTCGTATGGTAAGGAGTATGGTTGGAATGTTGCAAGTATTTTACAACACATTAATTCAGATTTAGTAATTACAATTTTTAAAAATATACAAAACATACCAAGACTGTATAATTCTATTGGATTATCTTGGCTTTTTGGTGAATTTAATCGTAGAGACCAATTTGTCGTAGATTATTTATATGCTGTAGTGAATTATAGTACAAATTCTGATGCTTGGTGGAGAGCAGCTTTCTCTTTAGAAAATATAGATGTAGAAGAGGCTGTAAATTTATTAAAAAGATCTTTGAAAGTTGATAAAATAAAAAGTTTAAAATATTACTTAAATAATCTCTATAACAAAAAGTCAATAATTGGCGTGTTGGTTTTGAGCAATGTTGATAACATACAAAACACAATCTATCCAGAGATTAAGAAAGTCTTTTTTGACAGTAATGATTGTGGTACTCTTATCAATTGTTGTTGGATAATTGGTCGATTAAATTTGGTGGATAAACAGATTTTTGAAAAATTAAGAAAGCTTGTTAAGCATAGAAATTATGAATTAAGGTATTATACATTTTTTGCTTTACAAAACAGTGATATTGAGCTTTTAAGACCATTTCTTGAGAAGGCTTTACTTGATAAAGACCCTTTAATAAGGAAAATGGCTTGTAGATCAATGAGAAATATGGCAGAAGATGATGTATTAGAAAAACTTTTTAAGATGCTTGATGCAGAAACTGAAAATTCTGTTATATCGGAGATATCAAAAACAATCTATTTTTTAAAAAATCCAAGTTATAAAAACAAATTAAGTTTAGAGATTAATTCACATAAAAATGAGAATGGGTTGATTATTGATGAATCGGATAAATGGTATAAAGATCCAGCTGTTTATAACATGTTTTCGGAATCAGAAGACCCAGAAAATATATGTTTTGATTTGGTTTTGAGAAAATTAAAGAACAAAAACATAGTTAATCCTATAGACATAGCAACTGGTACAGGCAGGACATTATGGCAAATATTAAAAAAAATAAATTATGAAGGTCGGGCTCTTGGTGTAGATTTAAGTAAGGGTATGTGTGAGTTTGTTCAAAAAAATATTAAAAGAGAGAGAAAATATATAAACAAAGTTTCTGTAGTAAATTCAAGTATTATTAAACTTCCGGGTGTCTTAAAAGTAAAATCTAATTTTGTTATTAGTTCTTTTGGTTTTCCTAGCCATATTTCTGATAAAGATTTATGTGTCAATGAACTAAAAGCAATCTATAAAATTTTAAGAGATGATGGTATTTTTGTAACTATAGGTTGGGACGAGACTTTTAATGATGAGTTAAGTAATATGTGGTTTAGATATATTCCTGATAGTATAAGGGCGAAAAATTTTGATGAATGGAGAACGATCAGATCTGAAAAGATTAGTTCTCCAAGGAATTGTAATTTAACTTGGTTTAAAAGAGGAATTATTGTTCCATTACAATTTTCTTCCCTTAAAGAATCAGTTATGGTTATAGGTTATTTATTTGGTAGAGATGCTGCTCAAAATATTATTTGTAGAAATCAAAGAAACTGGTCAATGTCAATGGGGATTACTATAAATACAAAAGAAGAGATAAAATTAATTATAGAAAATTATGAAAAAAGAAGTTGAAATATTGGTAGAAGTTTTTGATAATAAAAAACAAGCGATAAAAAAGCTTGATAGTTTAAATTTCTTGGGTAATAAAAAGACATTAGATATTTATTTTTTTGATCCTAAAAGAGAAGACCTAAAACCTGATAAAACTGGTCAATTAAAAAAATGTCTACGAATTAGAAATAAGGATGGAGAGTTTTCTCTTGCATATAAGGTAGATCATTTTAATAAAAAAAATATTTGGTTATATTCTGATGAGTATGAAACTCCCATCTCTGATTTTTTAAAAACAAAAGAAATTTTCCAGAAATTAGGATTTAAAGAATTAATAAGGATAGAAAATACCAAATCCACTTTTGTCAATGATAAATATGAAATTGTTCTTGAAAATGTAAAAAAACTTGGTCTTTTTATGGAAGTTGAAAGACATAATGTTGATGAAAAAGAAAATATTGTAAAAGTAAAAAAAGAAATTTGGAATTGGATTAAAAATCTAAATATAAAGGTTAGCTTAGAATTAACGATGGGTAAACCGGAATTAATGTTAAGAAAAAATAAGATCTAAGTTTTTTTCGTTTTATTTTTGCTTATTGACAATAGTAAGTCAAATAAGTTATAACTAGAATTAGAATAGAAAGAACAAAAAGGGAGGTGGATCTTGAGAACATTGATTATTGTAAAGCCTGACTGGGCAAAGAACGATGATCTAATCTCGGAACTGTTTTGTCTGATAAAGTGGCATGGTTTGGTAGTCCTTTTTTCTAAGGGGGCCATTTTAGAGAGGACTTTTTGGAGTGAGTTTTACGCAGATCATGTTAGGACTTCTTACTTTGAAGAAATGGTTCAGTGGATGTCTTCTTCCTCGTCTTTGTTTGTTGTAGTTGAGGGTGAGAGAGCCGTTGGTTTAGTCCGGTGGAAGATTGTTGGTCGTAATGGTTCTGGGCTCCGGGCTAAGTATCAGGTAAGTGAATTGAAGAATGTGGCTCACGCATCTGATTCAGAATCTTCAGCAATAAGAGAGATAGAGCTTGTCTATCGATCGTTGAAGTGAAATGAGGTTGTGGGTGATTCCTATGACCTCATTTTTTTATTTGGTTTCTTTTTAAAAAGGTATATAATACAACAATGGTTAAAAGGGATTAAAAATATGGATATTAATGATATATATTTAGCTTGACTTTTACCCTCCCCCCATTTGTTACTCTTTACAGTAGAGCTTCGGCATGGTGCTTGAAGCAAAAGAGAAAAAGTAGAGGAGGTGAGTCATGAGTTGGACAAGTTGGTTCTCTGGCACGAGCTCGGATGGGAGGTCTGACAAGGCATCCTTCAAGTCGAGTCGTGACGAAGACGGGAATCACAAGAGCGAACGGATCAGTCGCGATGACGGTGAGAGTAAGCACGAGCACTCGGTCTCTCTTTCGGAAGCGACTGGCAAGGGTCACACTGAGAATTGGCATGGGGCCAACTTCCAGAAGTGAGGAACCCGACAACCACAAACCAATGACAACCTACCTAATGGCGAGAAAGACCATCTTTCTCGCCATTACCTGTTAAAAAATATTTTTTCAAATTCATTTATTAAGTCTTCTTTTGAAATAGATCCTTTAATTATATAGTGGTCTAAATCATAAAGAAATCTTATCTCTTCGATTTTATCTTCATATCTGACATATTTTTTAAATAATTTATCATAAATTTTTAGTATAGAAGAGCTATCTTTTTTTATTTCTTCAATCAGAGCGTGAACTTCTTTAAGAAAATCAATTTTGATTTTTTTGGGGTCTTTCATCTTTTAAATATAGCATATTTTTAAACGAAGGTATATAATATAACAATGGTTAAAAGGGATTAAAAATATGGATATTAATGATATATATACTTCTCTTGGGGATGCTGAAATTGAAATTAAAAGGAGACATAAAGATATTAATCTAAAAAAGAAACTAGATTCTTTTTGGGGAGAAAATAAACCAGATTTTATTCATAATGATGGACCTAGGTCTGTACTCTCTAAACCGTTAATGACCCCAAATCTGGAATTCAAGTATTTTTTGGATATTTCAAAAGATATTGGACTTAATATAAGTTTATGGGAATATGGCAATGGGAAGTTTGTTTGTAAAAATCAAGAAAAAAGACATCTCGGTAAAATATTTTTTTATCATGGTTATGGTAAAAAGAATGGAAATATAATAAATCATACAAATATAATTAATTTTAATAAAGAAGAGGGTAAAAAGATAAACGAAGTAAACACACTTCAAAAAAATGAAAAATTAGTTGATTTTCATCATAAAATGTTATCTAATCGTTTTCGGGATGAATCTTTTTATATAAAAGATATATCAAAATGGTTTGATAAGACAAGGTATTTAGATGCTTATTATGTGTACTATTTATCTTTATTTATAAGAGATCATATTCTTTTTGAAAACTTTTTATTTGATGAAAAAGAAGAGTGTAAATTTACTCTAGATAAATTTTTGCCAAGTTTTGAAAAAGTTACAAAAATCTTTGGTATGAAACCGCTTATTGTTCCGTTATTACCACATGAGCATGAAAAGAGTCACTTTTGGTTTTCCTATGACGAAAAAGTTGTTCAAGCTAGGGAACATAATTGACAGTTAATTAGTTGTAATTTCGACCTTTTAATTTTTGGTAAATTGTCTTGTAATTTGGCGTCGATGAACTTCA
>Ga0208246_1000297_pt1 | contig 44185 bp, 40 predicted proteins | sample RifOxyD2_FD_184039 | JGI IMG/M metagenome (GOLD analysis project Ga0208246, IMG submission 184039) | Soil microbial communities from Rifle, Colorado - Rifle Oxygen_injection D2 (SPAdes) | ecosystem: Environmental > Terrestrial > Deep subsurface > Rock core/Sediment | place: Rifle, Colorado... | reverse complement strand
GAGATAAAATCACAAGATAATATAGATAATAACGAAGCTGACGAATTAAAGAAAAAAGCTGATGAATATTTAAATAATTGGAAAAGGGAGAGGGCTGATTTTGTAAATTATAAAAAAGATGAATTAGAAAGAACTTTGTCTTTAATAAAACATTCATCGGAAAAATTCGTGGTAAATTTGTTGCCAATATTAGATAATTTATATTTAGCACAAAAACATTTATCTGATAATGGTTTGTCACAAGTAATAAAACAATTTGAAGAATTTTTAAAAAAAGAGGGGATTGAACCAATTGAAACTGATGGTAAAATGTTTGACCCAAATGTTATGGAAGTTGTGGCAGAGATTGAGGATGAGGGCAAAGAGTCAGGGACAGTAGCTGAAGAAATGCAAAAAGGTTACAAATTAAATGAAAAAGTATTAAGACCAGCAAAAGTAAGCATCGCTAAATAATTAAATCAAACTATTTCACGAAATGGTAGAATAACTTGGTTGTCGTATGACAACCTAATAAAATAATATGAGAGAAATTGAAGTAAAACTAAAAGTAAATAATTTAAATTTTTTGGAAAAAGAACTATCAAAAGCTGGTTGTGAATTTTCTGAACCAATTTTTCAACATGACGCTATTTATTCCTCAAGAAATATAAATGATGAATTTGATAAATCTAAAGAGGGAGATGTAATTATAAGAATTCGCAAACAAAATGGCAAAGCTGAGTTAAATTTAAAAAAACAAAAATCTTTTGAAATGGATAATTTAGAATATGAAACAGAAATTGAAAACCCTGATTCAGTACATCAAATGTTATTAATTCTAGGTTGGAAACCAGTAATAGAGGTAAAGAAAATTAGAAAAAAAGTTAAATTTAAAGAATATGAAATTTGTTTAGATAGAGTTGAGAAATTGGGAGATTTTGTTGAAATAGAAAAAATGACAGAAGATTCTGCAGATCCAAAAGAAGTTAGGAAAGAATTATTTGATGTTATGAAGCAATTTGGTTTTTCAGAAAAAGATGAAGAAACACGCGGTTACGACACGCAAATTTATCAATTAGAAAATAAGAAATAAAGCTATTCCACTATTCTTTGGAATGGTGTCTGCCTGCCGGTAGATAGGAAATAACTTGGTTGCCCTAGGGCAACCTGAAATAAAAAAAGATAAAAAAATATGATAAATTTAAAAGAAAATATAAGAAATATAAGAGGTTCAATTGTAGCTATTGGGTTTAATCCAAGCCCTGATAAAGTCACAATTTTAGGAAGTGGATTCCTAGCGCAAGGCAAAATTATTACTGTAGCTCATTTATTAAATAATTTAACAGAAGAACAGGTTAAAGGATTAAAAGCCAATGTAATGGTAGAACAAAAAGATAGAGATTTAGAAAGATATCAATGGTTTTCAATAAAATTAGTGCCAGAAAAATATGATAATAAAAATGATTTAGCAGTATTTGAATTTGTAGAAAAGCCACCGGTTGTAAATGAACTAGAACTAGGGGACTCCGAAACAATTGAAGTTGGCCAAGATGTATATTTTATAGGATTTCCCTATGCATCACAATTAATTAATGATGGATTTGGCATAACATTAGTAGTTAACAAAGGAATAATTAGCAATATTAAAAGGGATGGATTGGATGCAACATACCCAAGAAACTGGTTTATAATTGATGCAATTTCTAACCCCGGAAATTCTGGATGCCCAGTAATTGATGTGGAAACAAATAAAGTAATTGGGGTAATGAGTATTTCATTTCGCACAAAGTCGCAAGTTCAAGCAAATTTAGATATTAGAGAACCAATGCACATTGCAGGAGCCAAACCAATAAATTTAGCAAAAAAATTATTACAATAATATGGAAAAATTAGATGAGATAAAATTACAACGTGCTACATTTGACGACATACCAGCAATATTGGATGTGGAAAAAAGTGTGATTGGTACAAAGATTTATTCTGGCCTTACTGGCGCAGAAGATGCCAAAACGGAATTAACTAATGATATTTATTATTTAATAAAAAGTAATAACAAAGTAGTTGGTAATACATCTTATCAATTAAAGGATGATGGAAGTGCCTATATTAGTGGGTTAGTGGTAACAAAAAAATTCCAAAAACAGGGAATTGGCAAGAGAGCAATGCAAATGTTACTAGAAATGTTAAATGATAAAAAAGTAATTTGGCTTATGACACATCCAGAAAATGAAAAAGCAATAGCATTATATAAATCACTAGGATTTAAGCAAGTTGGCAAAGCAATTGAAAATTATTTTAATGATGGAGAGCCAAGAATAAAAATGATTTTAGAAAGAAAATAATAACATTCTAACATTCTATAGAATATTGGAAATATTAAAACCATTCTACTATTCGGGCGAATGGTGAAATAGCTCAAGTTAACATTATGTTAACTTAACGATTACATGTAATTGTTTAATCATAGTAAATAAGTTGAGAATAAAATTAATTGCATTTATCAATTTTTACCCTCCTTAGGTGGGCGCAGGAATTGGTAAGTGAAAAAAATGAAAGAACATTTATCATCTCAAGAAATAAATAATGAGGGTCGTGAAAAGGTGCCAACAATAGAAGAAATATTAAATATTTGTGGAGTAGATAGTAAAGATTTTATTGAACCACCAAAAGAATTAAATGACGAACAAGGAATTTATTATTTGGAAATAAAAATAAAAGGAGAAAAAGAGGGCGAAGTTGTTTCTTATGAATATAGAAGAAAAGGAGAATTTCCAGAAGGTCATAAATCTTCTGGCACATCTATTCATATAGCAACATATGACAATAATGGGGATTTTATCAGATACCCAGATCATATTGCTGAATATGATGATAAGAAAAAAGAATGGAATAAATTATAAATAAAAAAATAACTTAAGACTTGAAACTTAAAACTTATAACTCAATTGAATTATAAGTTACATGTTACAAGTTCCAAGAACAATGAGTAAAATATTAGGTATCGATTTGGGGACAACTTTTTCCGCTATGGCAGTGGTCATAAATGGAGAAGCAAAAATTATTGAGAACAAAGAAGGGGCTAGAACTACGCATTCTATTGTGGCTTTGTCAAAAACTGGTGAAAGAACTGTGGGAGTTTTGGCAAAAAGACAAGCTGTAACCAATCCACACAATACAATTTATTCTGTAAAAAGATTAATTGGAAGAAAATTTTCTGATGCAGAAGTACAAAGAGATAAAAAATTAATGCCTTATGAAATTCGTGAATCTTCTGATGGCGGTGTAGATGTAAAAATGGGGGACAAATGGCTTAACCCCGCAGAAATTTCTGCTATGATTTTACAAAAACTAAAAGCAGATGCCGAAGCAAAATTGGGCGAACCAATTACCGAAGCCATTATTACTTGCCCTGCATATTTTGATGATTCACAAAGAAAAGCTACTAAAGTAGCAGGAGAAATTGCAGGCTTTAAGGTTGATAGAGTTATTAACGAGCCAACAGCTGCAGCACTTGCATATGGATTAAATAAGAAGAAAGATGAAAAAATAGTAGTGTATGATTTTGGTGGAGGAACTTTTGATATTTCTGTTTTAGATGTTGGAGCTGATACTGTAGAAGTTAAAGCAACTGGTGGAGATACGCATTTGGGTGGAGATGATTTTGATCAAAGAATTATGGACTGGGTGGTAGCTGAATTTAAAAAAGACAATGGAGTTGATCTGTCTAAAGATAATTTAGCTTTGCAAAGAATTAAAGAAACAGCTGAAAAAGCCAAAATTGAATTATCAAGTAGTATGGAAGCTGAAATTAATTTACCATTTATAACTTCTGATGCTTCTGGTCCAAAACATTTGTTACTTAAATTAACCAGAGCTCAATTTGAAAGCATGGTGCAAGATTATATAGATAAATCAATTGAACTTGTAAAAAGCACTTTAAAAGAAGCGGGGCTTCAAACTTCAGATATAAATGAAATTGTAATGGTAGGAGGTCAAACAAGAATGCCAAAAATGACAGAAGAAGTTAAAAAACTTTTTGGTAAAGATCCCAACAAAGAAGTAAATCCAGATGAAGTGGTAGCAATTGGAGCTGCAGTTCAAGGAGGAATTTTGCAGGGAGACGTAAGAGATGTTTTACTTTTAGATGTAACTCCTTTATCACTTGGAATTGAAACAATGGGTGAAGTAAACACAATTTTAATTGCCAAAAATACCACAGTGCCTACAGCTAAAACTCAAGTATTTTCTACAGCAAGTGATAATCAAACTTCTGTAGACATTAAGGTTTTGCAAGGCGAGCGCCCAATGGCAAATGACAACAAAGTGCTTGGCATATTTCGTCTTGATGGCATTCCGCCTGCACCAAGAGGCTTGCCACAGGTTGAAGTAAGTTTTGATATTGATGCCAATGGAATTTTAAATGTATCAGCTAAAGATAAAGCTACTGGCAAGACCCAATCAATTAGAATTGAAGGTTCAACTGGTTTATCAAAAGATGAAATAGAAAGAATGAAAAAAGATGCAGAACTTCATGCAGAAGAAGATAAAAAGAAGCAAGCTTTAATTGAAGCAAAAAATCAAGCTGAAGCTTTAATTTACACTTCTGAAAAAACCATTAAAGACCTGCCTGCGCAGGCAGGCGCTGGAGATAAAGTTTCAGAGGATTTAAAAAAACCAGTTACTGACAAGATTGCTGCATTGAAAGATGCACAGAAAAGTGATAATATAGAAGAAATTAAGAAATTAACTGAAGAGTTATCTCAGGCAATTCAAAAAGTTGGCGCTGAGCTTTATAAGCAAACTCCACCTCCATCCGGAGAGCCAAATCCTTCTACAAATCCTGGCGACCAACCAAAACAAGATGGTGATGACAAACCAAACGCTGAAGAAGCCAAATTCACTGAAAAATAATTTTTTATAAAAAAAGAAGCCCTTGTCGCGATACGCGAGCAAGGGCTTGTGGTCGAGATGATTTTGCTAACGCCTTGCGTTGACAGCCATCCCGAACGTTGCCGTAAACGCTCCAGCGAAGATCAAGAGCACTCCGCCGGCTTGAACCAGCCGATTGTCTGAGATGACGAGGACGATGCCTCCAATCAACATCGCCAAACCAAACCCATACAATACGGCAACCATCGCCCAATTAAGGGCGATCAAAAAAACTCTCTTCATATTGACCTCCTTAATTTTCTTTATATCACAAAGATTAAATCGTGTCAATATTATTGTGCGACAGAAGTTTGGAAATTAAAACATTTAAAAATTTATTGAAAATTGGAAATTTTAAATTGAAAATTCAATTTTCGCAAAAATTGTTATGGACTATTACGAACTTCTTGGAGTATCAAAATCAGCAAGCCAAGATGAAATAAAAAAAGCCTTTCATAAATTGGCTCATAAACACCATCCAGATAAAGGTGGAGATGAAAAGAAATTTAAAGAGATAAATGAAGCTTATCAAGTACTTTCTGATACACAGAAAAGACAGCAATATGACCAATTTGGCAGAACTTTTGATCAAGCAGGTGCAGGTGGACAAGGCTTTAATGGGCAAGGTTTTGATTTTAATTGGGCTTGGGGCAATGGAAGGCAAAACCAAGAAATGGAATTTGATTATGAAGATTTAGGTTCTGTGTTTGGTGATTTGTTTGGGTTTGGTGGAGCTCGCAAATCAAATAGAAAAGATATCAAAAAAGGAAAAGATATACAAGTTGATATTGAAATAAATTTGCAAGACACATTAAAAGAAATTACCAAAAAATTTAATTTAAATAAATATGTTGTTTGCCAAAGATGTATTGGTAATGGTGCAGAACCAGGAACAAAAATAAAAGAATGTTTTTCTTGTAGAGGCACTGGCCAAGTTCAGCAAGTTAAAAAAACAATGTTTGGATCTTATACAACAGTGGGAGTTTGTCCTGCTTGCAAAGGTGAGGGGAACAGTCCAGAAAAAAATTGTAATGTTTGTAAAGGTGAAGGCAGGGTAAAAGCCAATGAAGAAATAGAAATTACAATTCCGTCTGGAGTAGATTCAAATCAAATTATTAAAGTTGAAGGTAAAGGCGAAGCAGGTAAAAAGGGCGGAAAAGCCGGTGCTCTTTATGTAAGAATTTTTGTAAAAGAACATCCTGTATTTATAAGAAGAGCTGATGATTTATTTATGCAAGAACAAATTACTTTTTCTCAGGCTGTGTTGGGAGATGAAATTGAAATCCCTGTAATCGAAGGGAGCAAAATTTTGCTAACTATTCCTGAAGGAACAGAATCAGGAAAAGTTTTGCGAATTTCTGGTAAAGGAATTCCACATTTTCAAAGTAACAGCAGAGGTAACTTATATGTAGAACTTAAAATAAAAACTCCTAAAAAATTAAGTAAAGAACAAAGAAAAGCCCTAGAAAACTTGAAAAATGAAGGATTGTAGGGTATAATAATTTTATAAAAATGATTGATTTTACTTTTGTCATTGTGAGGAGCCCGCAGGCGACGTGGCAATCTAGAATTTAAAAGACTAACTCTGGATTGCTTCGGCTATTGCGATAGCCTCGCAATGACAGGAATGTAATTTCAAAGCATAAGCTCTTGTAGCTCAATTGGTAGAGCAGATCCCTTTTAAGGATAAGGTTCTGGGTTCGATTCCCAGCGAGAGCACAGTTCTATCGTCACTTTTCTTGGAGGCAAAGATGCTAAGGTTAATTGTTTACAAAGCTCCCTCGTTATTGTTAGTTGCATCGGTTTGCTTTCTGCTGGGCACTTTGATCATCGCATTTATCACATCATAATGTGCCCACAAAAGTTGAAGTTTACTCCCTGTCGAATATTGTCGCCAGGGATTGTTTTTAGGGCCCATAGTAAATCGGTATTACGGATCCATGGCATGGATCAGGGCCGGGTTCGATTCCCGGTGGGTCCACAATTAGTAACAAAATGGTTTTTTAAACGGTTTTCAAGAGATTGAAAGCCGTTTTTAGTCTTAAAATTTAAAGTTTTGCCAGAAAAAGAAAGTTCGGAAAAAATGATTTTAACTATTTGCTCCTTTTCATATGAATTACACAAACTGTAATGGGGAAGTGTGTCTTTTATGAGTTCGGAAAGTTTTATAACCTCTTTGACAGTTTGGGCCATAGATATGTCAGAAGCCTCTTCCTGATCACGAAAAGACTTAAGTGCAAGGTTCATTGAATCTTCTTCCTCCTTTATTTTTTCTGGCGTATATGCGCCGGTTCTTAAGAGTGTTAATCTGTTTGCATTTAAATATGCTAAATCTTCACGGACCTTTTTCTTTTTCCTTTCATTTGATTCTATAAGGTCAATGCGTTTTTTATCTAGGGTGGCAATTTCAGTGCTTATTGAAGAATCTATGTCATCAAGCTCTTCTTTGGTAAATGTGAGATTCCCGATTAATGATTCTAGTGTTCTAGTAATAAGTGTTAAATTAAAACTTCTAAAGTGATTATTGCAACCCCTTGCACAACGAGACCCAAAATATATATGTCCCTTTTTAAGATATGGAGTGTATGTACGTTTGCATTCTGCACAGCGAATCATATTTCTAAATGGATGATCCAATGGTTTGATGTAGCGGGCGCTTTTATTATTTTTCTTTAGTTCTAATTGAGCATTGTTAAAAATTTCCTCAGTAACTATTGCTTCATGGCTTGTGCTGTCAAAGTATTGGCCATCGTTTCCTGGAATTTTACCCATATAAAATGGATTGGTTAAAATTTTATGTATATTATTGTAAGTTGGTGGCCTGCAAACCGCTTCAACCTGTGTTGACTCGTCATTTTCTTCATCCTCGAGCATTTCCGCCTCTGTTCTTCTTCTACGCACTGGAGGCATTGTGAAGCCTTCTTCAATAGCCCAGCGGGCAATATCTGCTAAACTCCATGAGCCCTCTGCATACTTTTTAAACATTTTTAGTATAATTGGGGCACGCTCAGGATCTTGTGGTTTGAAAGTCATATTTCCTTGATTTAGGTATCCAACAGGGGCTTTATGTGTACAGAGCCCATCTGCACGACTTTTGCGAATTGTAAGTGAGATTTTTTCACTAGTTACACGGGAATAATGCTTTGCAAACATTCCATCAATGTCCATATGCAATTCTCCAGAACTTGTTTTGTCATATGTTGTGAGAGTGTATCGTATATCTACTCCTGCATTTATGAGTTTGCGGATTATGGTTTCATCGCCCTTGTTTCTTGTTGCTCTGTCTTGGCAAAGAAAGATAGCACCTTTAAAATAGCCATTGTTTAACCATTCTACCAATTTATAGAATTTTGGACGCTCAACACTGTATTGAACTTTGTCACCATTGCCAAACGTCATTTCAGAGTTTTCTTTAAAAGCAGAATGTCTTTCAGAAATTATACCTTCCTTAAAAAAACCTTCAACAGAAATTGGGGCTATGGGTAACTTCTCTCTAAAAGCAAACCTTGTATTTTCTGATTTTTGATATTTTATTGAATTTTTTTGATTGTTGGTATCATCTGTGCTTTTTCTATCATAAATTAAATAGAAGTTTTTATATTTACCAGAGACAATATCTGCAATGATGCTATTTTCTATTTCTGTCATATTTTTTTGTGTTTGATTTGGTTCCATATTTTTTATTTTTTGAATTAATATTATCTATCTCAACCTCAAAGGTTAATTCTTTTGGTACACATTTAAAAATGTTCCAAATCTTCCCACCTTTAAGGAAATATCCTTCCAAATTTAATCGATTGTGGATGCGTTTCAACAACTCACCAAGCGACTTGATGTTCTCAGTGTTTTCATTAGCTATTTTGTTTTGCATATTTTTTTGTTACTTAATAATTTTTTTCTCGCTATTCCAGCTTTAATGCTTTTAGACAAAAGTCTGCTATGCTGACTCGCAAACATATCATCCATAAACAATGAGGGCGAATTGTCAGAGTCAGTAATTGATATTATCTTTACTCCATTTTTTTGAAAGTCTGTCTTAATCATATTATAAATAATTGGATTGCGTGCTATTCGAGAAAAATCAAATATAAGTACTGCTTTATGTGCGTCAGATTTTGAATCCTTGAGTAATTCGACAATAGCTGGGCGGTTAGATTCGTTACCGCTATAACCACTATCAATGTATTCTTTTGAAATCTTATAACCATTTTTAGTGGCGTATTTTTTTATTTCAGAAAGCTGTTTATTAATTAAAGTATTATTTTTTGTAGCAGTTCTAACATATGCTACCGCATTTTTTGATTTTGAATTTTTCATTTGTTTTTTTGCTGGTAGGATATCATTTTTGACAACCTGCCAGCAAGGTTAATTGTTAATATTTATATTTTTAATTTGCTTTTTGATTTAGTCAGATACTTCTTGATATTCTTTTTATAGAATATATTCGGATGCCTTATACTGCTAATCCATTCCTTTTCTGGAACAATAGCACCCGGGCCAGTCATTGCTCCAACTATCGCAAGATCTATATCTGAGATATCTAATCCAGACATATTGCCAAACAAGGGCTCAAAGCTGATAAACTTATAATTGTCCTTTTTCTTTTTCAATAAGTCGATTTTTTGCTGATTAGGATAATCAATTGTTACGCCAAGCCAACAATTGCTTGGAAATTCAAATTCCAAATATCTCTTTGGGTTTTTAGTCAAAAATTGGAAGGTGTGTTGTGGGTTATCCTTTACAGCCTGTAATACCTTCTCAATCCACTCATTCGGAACCCAATCTCCGAATAAGTCCGCTAAACTGCAAACAAATATTCTGCTTGGCTTTTTGATTTTATATGGTTTCCTATATTGATTTTCACTCCATGCTGGCTCAAAACTTTTTCCATACCTTTTTGCCCATCTTTTGGCATAGCAATATAGACAATTATGTTTGCATCCAATAACTGGATTCCAAGAATAATCAGTCCAGTCAATTTTTGTTTTTCTTATTTTCTGCATTTTTTTGGTAGATCATCTTATATATATTTTGATAATCTGTTTAATAATTACACCGCCCGTTATTTATTGCGTTATGTCATGTTTTTGGGTTTTTCCGCTTGTCCTATTTGTTATAATATGATATAAAAAAATAGAAACTCGTGGGTAAAACCACTTGATTCGCAACTAGAAGCCCTTTTGTTTTTCGGACGGGGGCTTTTAGCTTAATCTAATTTACGATCTTTTTCTTGCAGGTATCACACTCATATACTGTTTCTTCTTCGCCTTTTAATAATATTGCGGTCCAATTATCTGGATATTCTTCTTTGAATTCTCGTTCAAAGCATTCTGGGCATAGAACTTGTCCCCGATTGCTTTCCCATGAAACTACTTCCTCTAAATTATATTTCGGCATTTTTTTTGTTGATTTTTAATAGATATCGACTAAATTATATTTTGTCGAAACAATAGTTAAAATCATTTTATTTATTTAATGTTAGTTATTTTTTTCCTTAGCGATTTATAATAATTTTTTAGATCATTTTATTTTAGATTTTCCATTTACTTCGCCCCATTTTTTTAATTTAAAAATACAGGAAATTTATGGCAAAATATTAATAATAAATTTTCATTTTTTTAAATAACTCTTCAAATATCGAATTTAGACTAAACATAAACAATGAACTTTCACAAAGTTCCGGAATCTTATCAAAATCATTTTTAGTTAGAACTTCATGTTTAGTTCTCATATCTGTGGCAATATACATATTTTTATTGCTGTGCAATGCATTATTGACCACAGAATCAGCTTTCTCATGCATACTCAGCCAATTATAAATATTTTGTATATTTCCTACAGAATAACCATTGTTTCTTAATAAAGAAACTATTTTTATTATGAAAATATCGCAGAAACTAAATGTTCTCCATCCTTCGACGCCCTCTCTCTCTTGGTGGGGGAGAATATCTTTTCTATCCCAATCGCTTAATCTTCTGTATGGAATATCGCAAATTTTTTTAACTATTTCAGAAGAGTATATAGTTTTTTTTGATTTTTCTGATAATAACCACTTTTTAGCTTCCACTAATAATAGTGCTTTTTTACCTTTTTCTAAACTGTTCATAGTTTTAAATTATGTTAATTGTATGCGACATATCCATCTTAGCAAATTCAAAGTGGTCTGTCAAGTCCACTTTTAGATCTATTGAAAATTAAAAGATCTATGTTTTATATACGGTTGGTGTATAAATTATCAAGCTTGCCAATAAAATGCGAGAGGCGTATTTATGATTATTTGTATCCCGCATAAACCCGGGCATTATTATTAAACCGCATAAAAATCCGTTAGGCAGATTTTTAAAAACCGCCTGCAAATTAAAAAATGGTAAATCCTAAAAATCTCAACTTACTTCAAAGTTAGGCAACTTATAAAAATAACAACCAATAAAAAAACCCGAGCTTGTTAGACTCGGGTCTTTTGTGCTATGTGATGCTATTTTGTCGGAACAATCCCAATATTAAAATGATTGCTCGCCTCCATTTTTTTGATAATGTTCTCTGTGGTCTCGCCAATTTTGAATTCCAGTTCCCATGCAGTTGCTAAAGGTTTAATAGGTGTTTCTTTGATTAACTGCAGATACATATTCCTTACTTCTTGTCTTGCATCTTCATAATCTTTTAAATCAAACATTTCTGGTCTATTAAATACAGTCTTGCGTCCAGTTGCTTCATATCTTATCCTGCCCCGAAGTTCAATCTTGTCATTCTCAACATGGTGCATAAGTGTCATCATAATATCCATATTTGCATTTCCAAGTTTTGATCTAATTACTAAAGCACCTCCAAACATATATACTGGCATAACTTTACCATCGTGCATCTCAACCACCGGAGCAGAAGATTTTTTTGATTCTGAAAGACACTTATTTATTTGTTCTTCTGGCAATCTATTTTCTGGCTTAATATATATTTCACTTAATTTTTCTTTGTCCATAAATTTTAATTACTTTTTAATTCTATTTTTCTTTTTTCTTCTTTCTCTAAACTTTGTGAACTTCTTGTAATTTCTGGCATAATATTTTTTGAAGTTTTGTATCTTCTTTTTTAGTTCTTCTGCTAACAATATTTGAGACACTCTTGTTTCCAATTCCCACCTTATTATTTCCTTCCAAAGCGTTTCGAGTTGCACATTATTTACTATCCCTAAATTGTATGTCACATTTCCCATTGGATCCATTAAAATAATTAGCCATTTATTTGGTGCTAAGATTTGGCATACAATCCAACTTTTTGTTCCCAATATTGCATGAACTAAAATGTCTTTTGTTCCATATTTTGTTATATGTTGCGCTAATCTGTCTATGTTTTTCATAGTGATTTTTTCACTGATTCTTTCAAAATATCAATGAAGGCTTTGCCAATTAATTTTTTATTTTTTACATCTTCTATAACTATATTTTTATCCTTCCCAAAAACATCATTCATTGTTTTGCTGTCATATTTGCCTATGGTAATTCCTAAGGGTTCAATGCCAGCTTCTAAAGCTTTTTTGTGAGATGTTTTCATATCTTCTATGTAACTTGAACCATCAGTTAAAATTATTAATATTTTTCTTTCTGCTCTTACTTTTGATAACTCATTAACACAGGCATCAATGGCTTTATTAATTTCAGTTCCTCCTGGTCTTGCTTTTTTTATGGCTTTCTCATTTCCTAATTGCTCAAAAGTTATTGGAAGTTTCCCCATTGGAGCTACCACATTGGTATTGTATCCAAAGATTGTCATTGATCGTGGGATTCCTGCTAATCTTAAAGCTTCGCCAACCATTAGCATTGAACTTAAAGCATAACTTCCAAAAGTTTCTCTTGGTTCATTGGCATCAAACATTGAGCCTGAAACATCAGCTGCTATTGCAAAAGCATAGCTTTGATTGCTTTTTACAATTCTATGAGCAAAGGGTTTTCTGTCTTTTAATATCTTTGTCCTTATTAATCTTTTAGCTAAAAGCTTTCCGCTTCTAAATCTCCCGCCAAATTCCATTGCATTGTTTCTTTTCAAAATTGTTCTTAGCTTTTTGCCAATAAATATAGCCATATCACAGATTTCATTTACCAAAGCAACTCTATGAGCCATTTCAATTCCTTCGTTCCAGCCATGGCCTGCCTTTAAACCGTTAATGGCTTTTTTCTGTATTATTCCTTGGCTATCTGTTCGGTTAGCATTTCCGTTATTTCCTGAATTTTCCATCATCTGCCTTTTTTCTTCAGCAGTTGGCTCTCCTGCCATTTTAATTATCAGTTCAACAATTTCGTTAGCTAAAGGCAATAAATCTTTTGTGTATTTTCTTTTAAGAATTTCAGACTTTCTTTTTAGCATTATTTCAGATATTTTTTCTCCAAGTATTTCATGTGGTTCTAACCCTGTAGAATATCCTCTGTTCTCAAACCTTGTTGCTGCAAACAATAAGGCTTTTTCATGAACTGATATCTTTAAGTTCTTTAAGATTTTAAGTAAATTATCTATTACTTCTTCTTTGGTACTTTCTAAGATTTCTCCGGCATTGGGATAATCATTGCCAATAATATGTTCAATAGAAATATCTTCTAACATATTCATTGTGCAGTGAGTCAGTTCCTTATTTTTCACAGGCAATTCTGCATCAGTTGTGTAATGTATATGGCCAATTTCATGGAGTATCAAACCTAAAATATGATCTTCAGAAAGATTAAAAATATCTTCTTCTCGGTAGTAAACCGTCCTGCTCTTTATATTCGCTGACCAACTTTCACCTTCTACAATTTCTATTTTGTGTTCTTTAGCAAGTATTTTTGCTATGCGCTCAAATTCATTTTTTCTCATTTGATTTCATAAATACTATTAATAATATTTGCTGTGTTGTCTAAATCTATATGATGCATAATAAATCCATATTTGCCTTTATTGGGACCTGAAGTAATTTTAATTGCACTTCCAATTTTGCTTCCTGCATTTTTAATTTCTGTTTTAGAGGACTCATCTTGGTTTTCCCAGAAAAAGGCTTCAATAGTAAACTCATCATTTTTAATTGCATCTTGCCTACCATAGCCAATTACTTCTGCAATTTTACCTGCAACCATTTTTTCATAGGCATCTTTGTCGGAAGTCATTGCAAAGTACGCATTGTGAACATCGTTGTCTAAAACATAACTTGCTCCAATTTCTAGCTTATCAATACTAGAAACAATAGCTCGTGTTGCATTGGCTTTTTTCTTGGTTGGAAGATACAATCTGGCAGTTGTTTTTAAACTGGACTTATCTTCTTTTTCTAGTTTGTTTCCAAAAGCTAAAAGCAAACTTTCCATTGGATCTGCATTTTCTGCAAGTTTTAAAGTGTTTAGAATGTCTCTGGTATTTAAAGCATAAGTTACGCCAGTTGAAGGGATTTCTTTGTCAGAACGGGTTTTGTTAGCTAAAGCAACTAATTTTATTGCTAACTCAGATTTTGCTACAGCATTTCCTAAATGATTTTCAATTATTTCTAACTCGGTTTTTTCATTTGGAAAGTCAGCATGTATACAAATAGCAAATCTGGAAAGCAATGCTTTGTTTAGTTCTTTGGTACCAGCGTAATCTGGTGGGTTACAAGTGGCAAATAATCTGAAGTCTTTATGTTTGTGAACTATTTCTTTGTCATCTTTTTCAGTTAAAACCAAATAACCGTCATCATCTAAAACGCTCTGTAAAACAAAAAGCACTTCGGGAAGTGCGGCATTTATTTCATCAAGCACAATCCATTCTCCTTTACGCATTGCTTCAGTTAAGACTCCATCAACCCAGTATGTGCCTTTATCGTTGATTAGCAATCTTCCCACTAATTCATCGGCAGTAGTTCCACCATTAAGATTTACTCTTCTTAATCCGTTTCCTGTTTGATTTGCTAAATACCTTATTGCGCTTGTTTTGCCTGTTCCAGATTCTCCAATTAGCAATATGGGTAAATTATCTCTTACTCCAACTGCTAATGTTTTTAAAATATCTTCGTGGTCAATAAATTTACCTGCTGTCTTTGGAGTATATTGGCTTTGACCATCATTAACCGGAACTTCAATTTTTCCGTATTTTACTGTTTTTGATTCTTTTGATTTTTCTGCCATATTATTTTATTTTTATTTTATTTAATAATTTTCCGTGAAAGTTCATTTCTTTGGCCAGCTTTTCCATATTCTTTTTACCAAACTTTTTTATCAGAGCTTTTTCTTTATCTTTTGAGATTTCTACTTTCACAACTTCCTCTACTTTTGCTTCTGGAAGCTTAAATCCCATTTCTTCTTGTTCTTCTGAATCAATGTCCATTATCTGCTCTAAGACATTATCAGGAACATTGCATAATTCATTTGCGTGATTTTCATTTATGCCTTTTTCTTTTTCAAGTTTTCCTGCCATATAGCAGAGCCGTGAAAAATCCTCTATAAATTCTTTTAGTTCTTTTAAATTTTCTCTGTTCATTGTTTTATTGGAGTTAATACTATTTCTATTTCAAATTCATCATAGTTATCTGTTGCATTAATAACCATTGAGAATTTGGATTCAAAACCTTTTCCAATTAAATTTACTAATCTGTCATAAGCAATTTCCTTAGCTTTAAATTCAGCTTTGTCTGGCTCGTAAGTATAGAGCTCACTATCCATATCAAACTCTTGACCCATGTCTTTATACGGAATCAGCATCTTAATTGTAATTAAGTCTTTTGGTTCTTCTTTTGTTTCTGAGCCGTCATAACCGCCATATCTTTGATCATAATATTCGGGATTGTAATATCTGCCTGAATAATATGGATCATATTTTGTGTGTGATGGTTTTTCTGGCTCAGGACTCATTGCCATTTCACGAATTCCTTTTCCCATATTTTTATTTATTGATTAATAATATTTTTTTGCCTAGGGCTTCAAATATTGAAACAAGACAAAATATTGAGATCCACAAATTTGTTTCAGCTCTGGCTATTGTTCCTTGAGAGTATCCTGCCATTTTAGCTAAATCGCATTGTGTCAGCCCTTGTTTGAGCCGTTCTTCTTTAATTGTTTTGGAAATGTCTTGCATATATGTTCTTTGCTGATTTACTTGAACTGAATTTGATTGTTGGTTTTGACTCACAATCATATTGGCAGCTTTAAGTGCAGCAATGGCATTATCTAAGTTGCTCATAATTTTGTTAATTATTTGTTTTACTCATATTCAAATATCTCTTCTGGCAATCTAAGGTTTAAAGGATACAAGCTGTAAACTTGCTGGTGCGTTGCAATTAATGTTCCTCCTGCAATATCTTTACTAATATCTCCAAACCCATTGCCCTCTTCATCAGATGCAATGTTTATGACCGCATCCTGATCTAACTCTTCTAAGATTTTAATTAGTTGTCTTACTTTCATAATTTTTAATCTTCTAATTCTTCAGTTTCAATAATATTTCCACCATTGCCACCGTTTGACTGAATGTTTCCTTCTTCATATTCTTTCATTGCAAGGTCATTGGCTTCTTGTTGGCTTTTAGCTTCAACTTCTATTTCGTAAGTCTCGCTTTCTTCGATAATCACCTTGAATCTTCTTTTGCCTGATAGTGCTCGTTTTGCTTTTTCTAAATTAGATAGATTACTCATTGGATTTGATTAATGTTTTGCTAATTTCATTTAAGACACGCTTTCTGTCTTGCGCATTGTCTAAACACTGAGATTTGCAAACATCATTTTTTAATGTTTTTTCTATATCTTTAACTAACTTTGCTATTTCTTTTGCTTTTTTTGTCATACTTTATTTTGGCAATAAAAAAAGCCGTATTCTGGTTAGAAATACGGCTTTTAAATATTTATTATTTGAATAAATACATTAGTAAACTTCTTCTATACATTCAGCTGTTCTTTTGGCTACCGATGCTTTCATCTCTTCTATTAACTGATCTGCTGTAGCTGTAGGAAGCAATACGGACACAGAATAATCTGCATCTTGCTTGCCATCTCTTTGGTTGTTGAAGTTTACATTTAATGTTGTTCCTGGTTTTAAAACAATGTCTTGGCTTAAGTCTCTGCTTACTTTCATTGAACCCTGCCTTCCTGTCTCAGGATTAGGTTTCCAAGCTTTGGCAATTATGACATTCTTTAACCCGTTATTTTGACTAATTACGATTGTATTTGTTTCCATGGTTTTAAAATTTATTAATTATTTATTAAGATTTATTAGATTCAAAGAAAGCTCTTTTACGATGCTTACGAACGCTTAACTGAATCAAGTTCAGATGTGGCTAAGATTATTCCTTTGCTTTGCAAATTCAATGGAGAAGATATAGCCATTGAATTTAAAGCCAAATCTCTGAGTGCAGAGCGAACAACCTTGGCTAAACTCTCAAGGAGTGAAAACAATACGAACTAAGCGTCGACCAGTTCATAATTAATTTTCACCCAAATAGTTGTATTAATTCTGAACTTGCACAAAACAAATTATTTGTAAAAAATCTTGGAAGGGTGGAGTAGGGGTATTAACTTATCCTCTGGTGGCTAGGATAATCAGTACCTGTTGGACTAGGAAGTGCGTTTTTTCTTTAAAACGTATAAATACTCAACTTTGTACTGTTATTTCATCTCTTCCTATGCAAAGTGACACCAAAATGCGTCAGAGGGGCTTTTAGAATTGGATTTAAAACCAATTTTCAATAGCTTCAAAAATTTTTTCCGCAAAATTTATAATGGGACTGTAGTATTATATATTTATGGATTCATCAAAATTAGTAGAAGGCTGTCCATTTTTAAGTATTAGCTCTATTAAAAGAGATCTTTTAAGATATATGAAAAATAATGGAGATATTTCTGGAATTGCCAGTATTGGTTATGGTAAAAATGCAAAGGTTTGTAATTATTGGTTTGATAGTGAATTTAATAATGAAACTGATAGGCCAGTTCTTATGGTTTCATTTGATGGCAGTGAACCCCAAAAAATTAGAATATCTGAACAACTGCTCAGTTTTGGTACAAGACATTATCTTGTTTGCAATTGTGGCAGACGGGCTTGTAAGCTTTTTATGCCAAATGGTAAAACACTTTTTAGATGCAGACAATGTTATCATTTAAATTATGAGCTTTGCATGATAAATAGGAATTCTATTCATGGTAGATTGTTTTATGAAACAAATAGAAAGATTAAATTGGTTAATAAACAAACTCAAATTAGTCGCATGCTTTATAAGGGTCAATTTACTCATCGTTATAATCGCTTTTTAAAACTTTGTAAGCAAGCTGGCTTTAATAATGTTGTGGATAATGCTAAAGAATTGATAGAAGCAATAAATAATCAAAGTCGTTAGACGAATCCAAAATATTATAGTAATTTTCACTTTTTTGAATTAACTTATTTGAGTATTTGCTCCCTGTGATCAGGGTAAGACTGTCTAACACCTACAGAGTAGCTATATTTATTTATAAATATGGCTTTTTGTTTGTGTATAAATCAATGTCTAAATCTATTGAAGTTGATGGTAAAAAGGTGTAATCTTAAATAAAAACGATATGAAATTAAATTATATTAAATATGAAAATTACAGGCTATCATGCAAGCTATTTTACTCATGAATTAACCAAGCGGTGTGCCTCTGATAGTTTGGAGAAATTATCATCTACACTTTCAAATGCTCAAGTTGATCTAAATCCACATCAAATAGAAGCGGCTCTTTTTGCATTTAAATCACCTTTATCTAAAGGGGCGATTTTGGCTGATGAAGTTGGACTTGGTAAAACTATTGAGGCTGGTTTAGTATTGTCTCAAAAATGGGCTGAAAGAAAAAGAAATATTTTATTGATTGTGCCGTCAAGCTTAAGAAAGCAATGGAATGAGGAATTACAAGAAAAGTTTTTTTTACCATCTGTGATATTGGAAGCAAAATCATTTAATCAAATTATTAAAGACGGCAATTTAAACCCATTTAATCAGGATAATACAATTATTATTTGTTCATATCATTTTGCTAAAGCAAAATCTGCATATATCAAGCAAACGAAATTTTCCTTGTGCGTAATCGATGAGGCCCATAGATTGAGAAATGTTTATAAAACAAGTAATAAAATTGCTCGTGAAATAAAAGATGCAATTCAAGAATATCCAAAATTATTGCTTACAGCTACACCACTTCAAAATTCTTTGCTTGAATTATATGGATTAACCAGTATTATTGATGACCATATTTTCGGAGACCTAAATAGTTTTAAGGCAAATTATGCAAAAGTTTCTCGTGAACAAGATATCTTTGAAAATGAGCTTGGATTAGTTGAGCCAAAAAAGGAGATGTTTGCTGACTTAAGAAATCGTCTTAAGCCAGTGTGTATTCGCACATTGCGCAGGCAAGTATTAGAATATATTAATTATAGAGATCGTAAACCAATAACACAGGATTATATTCCTACTGAACAGGAGATTGAACTTTATAATGGTATGTCTGAATATCTTCAAAGACCTCAATTATATGCATTGCCATATAGCCAGCGTCAATTGATGACACTTGTTTTACGCAAACTTCTTGCGTCATCTTCTTTTGCTATTGCCAGCACTTTGAATGGCCTTGTTTTTAAATTAGAAAAATTAGAAGAAGAAATTAAAAAAGAATCTACTGCTATAAATAATGAATTACCGCTGGGACTGGAAGAAAATTATGAAGCTCTTTCTAATACTGCCGATGAGTGGATTGATGACGAAGAAAAAGATGAAGATGAAAAAGTAAAAGAAAATAAAGGATATACAGTCAAAGATATTCCTTTAATTCAAGCTGAGAAGAAAGACTTGGAAAAATTTAGAGATTTAGCTAAAAATATTTTTAAGAATTCAAAAGGAGATTCTTTGCTTATTGCTTTAAAAAAAGGTTTTGAAATGACCGCAGATCTTGGTGCGCAGAAAAAAGCAGTTATATTTACAGAATCAACTATTACCCAGAAATATCTTTGGGATCTATTATCTGAAAGCGGGTACAAAGATAAAATAATGCTTTTTAATGGCTCTAACAATGACCAAAAGTCTAAAGATATTTATATACAGTGGCGTGAAAAAAATAAAGATAGCGATAGGATAACTGGTTCTAAGACCGCTGATTTAAGATCTGCGCTTGTAGATTATTTTAAATCAGATGCAGAAATTATGATTGCCACCGAAGCTGCAGCCGAAGGTATTAATTTACAATTCTGTTCACTTGTAATTAATTATGATTTGCCATGGAACCCTCAGAGAATTGAGCAGAGAATTGGCAGATGCCACCGTTATGGTCAAAAGCATGACGTGGTTGTGGTAAATTTTGTTAATAGAAAAAATGCAGCAGACCAACGTGTTTATGAGCTTTTAGATCAGAAATTTAAGCTTTTTAAAGGTGTTTTTGGCGCAAGCGATGAGGTACTGGGTAGTATAGAATCTGGAGTTGATTTTGAAAAAAGAATTGCAACTATTTATCAATCTTGCAGAACCGAGGAAGAGATAAATTCAGAATTTGATAAATTACAAACAGAAATGGATGAGTCAATTCAAGAAGGAATTAAAAACGCAAAAGAAAAGCTTTTAGAAAATTTTGATGCAGATGTCCATGAAAAACTAAAAATTAATTTAAGGGAAAGCAAGGCGTATTTGGAAACCTACGAAAAATGGCTTTGGGATATTTCACAATATTTTTTAGGAGAAAATGCAGTTTATGCAAAAGACGAATATTCTTTTACTCTTAAACAAAATCCATTTCCAGAAGAGGCTATTGATGAAGGGCCTTATAAAATTGGTAAGTATGTTGAAAATGCACATATTTATCGCCCGGGGCATCCACTTGCAGAAAGAATTTTAAAAGAAGTTAAAAAAGTAAATTTAGTGAATGCAGAACTTATTTTTGATTATTCAAAATATGGTCAGATTATCTCACCATTAAAAGAATTGGTTGGTACTTCGGGAATTTTAAAGGTGTCAGAATTTACTATTGATTCCTTTGAATCAGAAGATAGTGTTTTGGTTACAGCTATAACTGATGATGGTAACGAAATTGAAGAAGATATTGCAAAGAAACTTTTTATTCTAAATGCAGATATAAGTAAAAACGAGATAGAGATAAAAGATGATATTTTAAACGAAAAAGAAAAAGAGAAAATTAAAATTATTACAGTTGATGTTACAGAACGCAATAGTGAGTTTTTTAATGATGAAGTTGATAAGTTAGATAAATGGGCAGAAGATGTAAAAAAGAGTTTGGAGCTAGAGCTACGAAAGATGGATATTGATATTAAGACAATGAAAACAAATGCTAAAAAGATATTAAACCTAGAAGAAAAAGTAAAAGCTCAAAGAGGTATAAAAGATTTAGAAAAGAAAAGAAATGATATGCGTCAAAAACTTTATCAGGCACAGGATGAGGTGGATGTGAAGAAAGATGATTTGTTGGATAGAATCGAAAGCCAGCTTAATCAAAAAGTGTCGCTTAAAACATTATTCACAATTCATTTTAAAATTATTTAAATTATGAACAACAAAAAACAAAAACTTGAGTTAACTTGGATCGGTAAAGATGAGGAATTAAAACTGGAGCCACGGATTTTAATTGAGGATCCAAAAAAATCTTATGGCGATCCTAAGTCCGAGAATATGCTTATTCATGGTGATAATTTACTTGCGTTAAAAGCCCTTGAGCAAGATTTTACCGGTCGCATAAAATGCATCTATATAGACCCTCCATACAATACTGGCAGTGCGTTTGAACATTATGACGATAATCTAGAACATTCTACATGGCTTAGTCTTATGAGGCCACGCTTAGAAATTTTAAGAAATCTTTTAGATAAAAACGATGGAAGTATTTGGATCTCAATTGATGACGATGAAAGCCATTATTTAAAAGTTCTTTGTGATGAAGTTTTTGGAAGAAGTAATTTTGTTGCTAATGTAATTTGGGAAAAAAAGTTTTCTCCGCAAAATGATGCAAAATGGCTTTCAGATAGCCACGACCACATTTTGGTTTATGCATATAACAAAACATACTGGCATCCATTTCTATTACCGAGGACAGAGGAAATGGATTCAAGATATTTAAATCCAGATAAAGACCAAAGGGGTGTTTGGACATCCAGTGATCTTACTGTTAAACGAATTACGGAGAAGGATATATATCCGATTAAATCTCCAAGTGGTAAGGAATTTATGCCTACCAGTGGACGAAGTTGGGGCGTATCTAAAGAAAAAATGAAGGAACTGATTAAAGAAAATCGTATTTGGTTCGGAGAGAACGGCACAAATATGCCGAGATTAAAAAGATTTCTTACGGAAGTGCAAGATGGGATTGTCCCTAAAACTCTTTGGTATAGGACGGAGGTAGGAGATAACCAAGAAGCAAAAAGAGAAATAAATATTTTATTTTCTGATGATCCTTTTGACACACCGAAACCTGAAAGACTTATAAAGAGAATTCTCGACCTTGGAACAAAACCTGGAGATTGGGTCCTTGATAGCTTTCTTGGTTCTGGTACAACGTCTGCGGTGGCTCATAAAATGGGAAGAAAACATATTGGTGTTGAATTTGGAGAACATGCTGATACTCATTGCCTTCCTCGATTAAAAAAAGTTGTTGATGGTAAAGATGGATTAGCATTATCAGAAACTCTAGGTTGGAAAGGAGGAGGTGGGTTTAAGTTTTATAATCTTGCACCGAGCTTATTAACTAAAGATTCTTTCGGAAATTTTGTGATAGATAAAAGCTATAATGCTAATATGCTGGCATCTGCAATGTGCAAGCATGAAGGTTTTAAATATTTACCCGATGAAAACTTTTATTGGAAACAAGGTAAGTCCACAGAAACAGATTATATTTTTACAACCACAAACTTTATAACCGCAGAACAATTAGACGCCATACACAGTGAAATGAAAGAGGGAGAGAGTTTGCTTGTTTGCGCCAAAGCATTTGCTCCAGAATGTGAAAATCATTTTTCAAATATCACAGTTAAAAAGATTCCACAAATGATTCTTGGCAGATGTGAATTTTCTAAGGATAATTATGACTTAAATATTATTAAAGCAACTGAAGCGGAAGCTGAGGAAGCTAACGAAGAATAATATGAATACAAAAGCTCAAGCAATTAAAAATAGATTAAGTTTGCGTAAGCCACAATCAGACAGTTTGGAAATATTAGAAAAGCTGGCTGATGTTTTGGAATTGAAAAAAGATGAAAATGTGGAAGCTGAATTATCTAAAGTGAGGGAGCTTTATCCAACTTGTTCTAATTTTGAGAGAGATTTTCCATCAGTATGCTTTTCTTTGGCCACTGGTGTTGGAAAAACAAGATTAATGGGAGCATTTATTACATATCTTTATATTGCAAAAGGAATAAAGAATTTCTTTGTTTTGGCCCCAAATTTAACTATTTATAATAAATTGATTGATGATCTATCTAACCCACAAAGTCCAAAATATGTTTTTAAAGGAATAGCTGAATTTGCAACCACTCCTCCAAGAATAATAACCGGAGATAATTATGCTGAAGCCAGACAAGTTCTGTTTTTAAAGTCATCTGTTAATATAAATATTTTTAATATCTCAAAAATAAACTCTGAAGTTAGAGGAGGAAGGGAGCCAAGAATAAAAAGGCTTTCAGAATATCTTGGTGAATCGTATTTTAATTATTTGTCAGAATTGTCAGATTTGGTTTTACTTATGGATGAGTCACATCATTATAGAGCAGACGCTGGGCTTAAAGCAATCAATGAATTAAAACCAATTATAGGATTAGAACTTACAGCTACTCCAATAGATACTCATAATAATAAATTTAAAAATGTTGTCTTTGATTATCCTTTAGCAAAAGCATTGCAAGATGGTTTTGTGAAAGAGCCTGCTGTGGCTACAAGAAGAGATTTTAATCCAGATCAGTATAAAAATGACCCAAAGGAATTAGATTTAATAAAAATTGAAGATGGCATAAGAATTCACGAAGACACCAAAGTGGCACTTGATATTTATTCTCGTGATACGGGCAATCGCTTAGTCAGACCATTTGTTTTGGTTGTTGCAAGAGACACAGATCACGCAAAAGAAATTAGGGACATGATTGAATCTAAAAAGTTCTTTGATGGTAGGTATAGTGGCAAGGTAATGGAAATTCACTCAAATCAAAGAGGTGAGGAGAAAGAAGAAAATATACAAAAGTTGTTGGACCTAGAAAAACCTGAAAATCCAATTGAAATAGTGGTCCATGTAAATATGCTTAAAGAGGGCTGGGATGTAACTAATCTTTACACGATAATTCCATTAAGAGCAGCCAATTCACAGATTTTAACAGAGCAAACTATTGGGCGTGGGTTGCGTTTGCCATATGGAGTTAGAACTGGAATTGAAAAAGTGGATAAGCTTACCATTATTGCGCATGATCGTTTCCAATCTATTATTGATGCAGCTAATAGTCCGGACTCTATTATTCGAAAAGATAATATTATTGAAATAGATCCAAACAATATCCCAGAGCATCAAGAAGTTGTAACTTCTTTTTCAACTATAGATGCTTCATTTGCTCAACAGGAAAAAGAAATTTCTAAAATTAAAAATGCGGGAGAAAAAGAAAAAGCCATTTTTTCTTTGGAAACACAAAGGAATATATTTGATGCGGTAAATTCTATCGGCAGTGAAGTAAAAAGCATTAATGATTTAAAAAGTAGCGAGGTGCAAAAGATGGTAATTGGGAAAATGATTGAGCGTATTGAGAATACTGCACAGCAAAATCTTTTTAAGGATAAAATTATTGAGGAAGCTAAAAAAGAGTATGATTCAGTGGTTGAACAGCTTGTTTCAAAAATTATTCCTATCCCTCGTATTTTGGTTCAACAGAAAAATGAAGTTAGTTGTGGGTTTAAGAATTTTGATTTAGATATTGCTGGATTAAATTATCAGCCAGTTTCAGAAGAGATTATCCGAAGAACCTTAAGAACAAACGAGAGTGAAGTTTTACAAAGTGAAGGAGTTGGAGTTACAAGAGACATTCCTGTAAATATTATTATTAACGAACTTATAAATTTCCCGGAGGTTGATTATGACAGAGAAGCAGATTTGCTGTATAAATTGGCAAAACAGGCAGTTGATAAATTAAAAAAGGACAAAAGCGAGGAAGATTTACAAAACATTGTAGTTTATCATAAGCGTGATATTGGTAAGTTTATTTATGCTCAATTACAGCAACATTTTTATTTAAATAGTGGAGAGTTTGATGAACCGATTGTTTTTCCTTTTACAAAAATAGAATCGCATAACTTCTCAAAATATACCACAGACAGTGTTCATCACTATACAGAAACCATTACTCCAACAAACACCATACCATCAAAAGTTTTTGGCGGATTTAAAAAAGCTGGTCATGACTTGTATAAGTTTGATTCAAAATCTGAAAAGGACTTTGCTGGAATTTTAGAGCAAGATAAAGATGTTATTAAGTGGTTAAGGCCAGCAATGTCTCAATTTTCAATTTACTGGAAGCATAATTCTCAAAGATATGTGCCAGATTTTGTTGTAGAAACAAAAGATGTAGTTTATATGGTTGAAATTAAAGCCGAAAGAGATATAGACGATAATGATGTTTTGGAAAAGGCTGTTGCTGGTAAGAAATATTGCGAAACCGCAAAGAGGTTTAATATGGAGAATTCAGGTAAAGAGTGGGACTATCTACTTATCCCGCATACAGAGGTATCTCCTAATATGAGTTTTAAAAGTTTTTGTATATGAACTACTTTAAATAATTATGATAGAAAAAATAATTAAAATATTTGGCATTGGCAGATTTGAAAGTTATATCTCAGAAGGAGATGTGTCTTTCAAAAAACTGACACTTATTTACGGAGAGAACGGAAGAGGAAAAACTACCTTGTCGGCTATTTTTAGATCTTTAAGAAGCAATGACCCGATGCACATATTAGAAAGACTAACCCTCGGAAGAAAAGATGATTCATCAATAGATATAAAAACAGATGGGAAAAACCAAATTTTTGAAAATAAAAATTGGAAAAGTATAAATAATCAAAAAATAGAAATTTTTGATGCCGCTTTTATAAATGAAAATGTTTTTTCTGGGGAAAGTGTTGAGCATGGTCACAAGAAAAATTTATACAGATTTGTAATTGGGGAGAAGGGGGTTCAGGTAGCCCAGAGCGTGGATAATTTAGACTATTTAATAAAAGAAAAGAATGGAGAGATTACAATTAAGGCATCAGAAATACAAAAATTTATATTTGGGAGCAATATTTCTATTGAAAAATTTATATCGTTATCAAACGATTCAAAAATTGAAGATTTGATACAAAAGAAAGAGAAAGCTGTTGAAATGGTAAAAAAATCAACCGCAATTATATCAAAACCGCTGATTCAAAAAATAGTTTTACCAGAATTGTTGGATATAGAAATTAAAACAATACTGGACAAGCAAATTAGTGGCATTTTAAAAGAGGCAGAGGAAAAGACGAAAAACCATATTAAAAATAGTCTAGATATAGAGGGAGAAACGTGGATTCAGAAAGGGTTGGAGTATGCTAAAAATGATAGTTGTCCTTTTTGCGGACAAAATTGTGATCACAATGATTTAATCGAAGCATATAAAGGATATTTTGACAAAGAGTATAATAAATTAAAAGACGATGTAGCAAATTCTTTAAAGAAAGTAAAAAATATTTTTTCTGAATCTGCTCTTATCTATGTTCAGGGAAATTATAATTCCAATAGTGCATCTGCTGGTTATTGGAGTCAATACATTTCTTTTGAGATGCCTGGACTATTGTTTGATGAAATACAAAGAAATTGGAAAGACGTTAGAGATTTATTAATAAGTCATTTGAACTTAAAAAATCTTTCACCATTAGAAAAAATTGAAATTAACGAAAGTTTAAAATTGGCAATCAGCAATTTCAATGGGGTGTCTGGGAAGGTTAAAAATTACAACGAAGAAATAGAAAAAATTAATAGGATTATCCAAAAAGAGAAATTAAAAATAGGAAGCGTTGATCTTGCGGGGGAAGAAAAAGATTTGGAAACACTAAAAAATATAAAAAGTAGACACAGTGAAACGGTGATTCCTTTGTGTGATGCCTATCTCAGATTAGTTGCTGAAAAAAAGACCATAGAACAAAAAAAGAAAGAGGCGAAAATCGCCCTGGATCAATACACAAAAGATGTGTTCGATAAATATCAGGATAGTATAAATAAACATTTGGATAACTTGGAAGCAGGTTTCGAAATAGTCAAAACGGAAACTTCTTATGTTGGTGGGAAGCCGAGTTCTAATTACAATATAAAAATTAATAATGTTTCGGTAAATTTGGGAGATGCAACTACCTATGGGGAACCATGTTTCAGGAACATATTAAGCCAAGGGGACAAAAATTGTTTAGCATTTGCGTTTTTTATATCTAAATTAGAGCAGGATGAAGAAATCAATAACAAGGTATTAATTTTTGACGACCCGATTAGTAGTTTGGACGGACACAGAAGGTCCTGGACAAAAGATAGGATATTGGACATAAGTAACAGATCAAAGCAATGTATAGTAATGTCTCATGATAGATATTTTTTACGTGATATTAGGGATGGTTGGAAAGATAACGAAATAAAATCATTGTGCATATTTAGAAGTAAGAAAGGCAGTGTAATAAAAGAATGGGATATTATATCAGAAACTTTAGGGGGATACTTTAATGATTTTTACAAAATATTGGGTTTTATCAATGAAGGGGCAGATGCGGGCAAGGATTTAAAATCCATTGTACAATGTATAAGACCGGTACTTGAAGGATATTTAAAAACTAAATATCCGAAAGATTTTGCGTACGACGAGTGGTTGGGTAATTTTATTGATAAGGCGGAAAAATCTATTAAAGGAGAATCTCTGTTTTTATTTTCTAAAGAATTGTTAAAAGAATTAAAAGAAATAAATGGGTATTGCAAGAGATATCACCATAAAGATAATCCCTTAGCTGATGCAGAAATTATAAATGACCAAGAGTTAAAATCGTTTTCAAAAAGGGCTATAAAATTAATATGTCAATAAACAAGAAATAATTTATGAAGCCTATAAAATGTCCAAAATGTAATGCTGGAGAGGGGAACATAGACAACGCAGATGATATGTGCGAATTGCTTGGTTTAAGCGCAGTTGAAAGGCAGTATAAAAGTTGGCTATGTGGTAAATGTAATCATTTTTTTAATGACGATGAGGCAGAATTTCCTATTATTGAATATAATCTTGAAAAAATGACTTTAAGCCAAATTGCAGATTTAATTTCCAATTCTTGGAACAATATGCCATTAAAAATAGATGAATATGTAGAGGCAATGTCTCAGATTGAAAGTATTGAAGATAAGTATGGCGACTATGAAACAGGAGCTGAAATTGTTACATATTTTTTAGCAAATGCAAAAAGTTGGCAGGGGGATATTGCAAAGGATGTTAAACAGCACTTAAATAATTTGATTAATAATTATGGTAAACAATTGGAAAAAATAAAAAATGCCAAAACTGGCCAGCCAATACAATTGACTGGTTATGCGGTTTTTGATAAAGATGGTAATGATACTGGTAAGCGATTTGCCCGTAAAGAAGACGCAGAAGAATATACAAAAGCATTAAGAGAAAGCGAAAATAATAATAAAAAAATTAAATAATAAACATATATGGCAAACATTAGTATCGATGTAAGAAAAAAGACAATTCAAGAATTAATAAACGAAGAAATTCCTTCTGGTAAATATTGGCTTCCATCATTTCAAAGACATTATGTTTGGGATTCAGACAATATTAAAGAATTACTTGATTCTATAGTTCAAAATTATCCGATTGGCGCAACCATTTTATGGAAACCATCTCCAGAAGTAGCTTCAGATATTGACCCAACTTCTATCCCAATGCTTGATGGTGTGCCGTCAAATACGCAAGACAGATATTTTGTGATTGATGGCCAACAACGCACGGCATCGCTTTTATTGCTTTTTAATAATTGGTCAATTAAGCGTGGTGGAGAAATAATAACCTGTGATCCGATTGCTTATGATCCGGTATCTAATAAATTTATGAGACATAGAAACAGGGGCATTGATTGTTCTAAAATTGTAAAAGCATTTTGTCTTCACGATGTGGATATTTTATCGGAACTCAAAAGCAATACTACTGGGGATGACTTTAACAAGATAAGATCTATGGCGCAGAAGATATTAGAGTACCCAATACCCCAATATATTATGGAGACAACTGGTGAGCAGGAAACTACCGATGAGGAAAATATTTTCTCAAAGATGGCTGAAGCATTTATTCGTATTAACAAGGAGGGTATTAGAATTGGCAATGTGGAACTTATGTTGTCTTTTATGGCTGGAACACTAAGCGGAGAATTGAAATCTAGGGTGGTTAAATTATGTAAGGAATTAGAAAATAGAGACATAATGGTTCAACCAATAATGCGTTCTGTTTTTTCAAATCTTGGTCTTTCACAAACTCAAATAGCAAAGCCAAAACAATTTAAGGCAAATATAGCAAAAATTAAAGGAATTTTAAAAGAAGATTTAGATAATCGACTCGGGGTTAGCGAGCGTTCTTTAAGGCTAACTGCAGAGTTTTTGGAAAAAGAATTTGGTATTCATAATGCAAGGTTATTGCCATCTCAGACGGCACTGATACCGCTTTCAACATATTTTGGAAAAAACAATTTTGAAAATATTGATCAAATGCCTGACTTAGACAGAAAAAATATAACTTCTTGGTTCCTCTTGGTTAATTTGAATGGTCATTATAGCTCAAGCGTTGATACAAGATTAAATCGTGATATAGAAATTATTCGTAACTCTGATAGCTTTCCATTTCTTGCCATGCAGGAAACAATGAAAGTTAGGAAACATATTGATTTTGAATATATACAAGATGGGTTAGAAAGAAATGTTGTGCGTGAGGCAAATAAAGCCTTTACTTTCATTTTGTATATTTTGCTCACAAAGAATAAGGCAGATGATTGGGGCGGTCGGCTTATTGCGTCACGTAATCTTAACGAGTTGGAAAAACATCATATTTTTCCACAAGAATATCTAAAAAAAGAACTTGAACTTGATGATGTTGAAGATCCGGCAGAAGTGGAAACCATAGTAAGCAATCTTGCAAATATAACATTTATACATAAACCGGTTAATGGATCTGTTAGCGATGCTGGTCCAATAGATTATCTTGTACAATTCATTGACCGTGCTAAACTACATTTTATTCCTGAAAATAAAGATCTGTGGACAAAAGAGGCATATAATAATGGTTTGTTTCAGGATGCTCGTATAAGGCTTATTTTTGAGGCGGCTCAAAAATATTTTCCTGATGTATTTATTGACTTTGATTATAAAGAAAATGCTGTGAATACACTAAAACTAGGCAAGAGTATTAAAAAGTCCAAGCAACTGATAGGAGAACAAACAATAGAGCACCTTGATAATATTCTTGGAGTAGAACCAGTAATAGTTTCTATTTTAAATAAATTAAAGCCAATCGACCAGGATATAATAGTGAATCGTAGAAAATCCTATATTTCATTAAGAAAAAATATAAATTTTGCTTATTTTAGGTTGAAAACAGATAAAATATGGCTCACAGTTAAAGCCCCTCACAATATTTTAGTTGATATTGTTAAAAACCACACAATTTCTGGGTCCAATGGTAGGGATGGAAACCAATATACAGATATCGCAATAGAGAATGAAAATAATTTAGATGAAGTAGTGATGGCAATACAAGAAGCGTATAAATTGCAAAAATAAAGATGCTTACAAAAACGGATTATAAAAATTATTTGGAATGCCCGATGTGGCTGTGGCTGTCAAAGTACAGGCCAGAGCTTTTGCCTGAGGAAACGTCTGATTTACAACGTAGATTTGCTATGGGTAACGAGGTTGATGCCTTGGCTAAGAAATTATTTCCAGAAGGGATTGAGATTCAGGGATACAACAAAGAAGGATGGGCAAACACACAAAAGGCAATTTTATCTGGCTCCAAGATTTTATTTCAACCCACGGTTATTGAGGGAGATTTAAGTTGCAGGGCAGATATTCTGGTAAAGAATAAAGATGACTCATGGGACATAAATGAAGTTAAAATGGCCACTTCTGCTAAGAAAGAATATGTATTTGATGTTGGGTTTCAGAAAATATGCTTTGAAAGAGCCGGAATAAAAATTCGTAAAACAAATATTATCCACATCAATAATAAATATATTCGACACGGAGATATTGAACCGGAGAAATTATTCGCAACAGATGATATAACTCGTGAAACGGATAAGCACCTTCCAGAAACTGAAGAAGGAATAAAAGAAGCACTGAAAGTTATTAAAATAAAAGAAGAACCGAGTTTGGAATTGATAAATGGATGCAATAATTCCAAAAGATGTGAATATCTGGAATGTTACTGCAACGGGATTAAAAATATTCAATCCTTGGTTAAAGATATTCAGCCAAAACATATTTTGGCATTACTTAATAGAGAAATATTAGATTCTAAAAAGATTAAGCAGAATATTTTAGATGCAGCCGGATATGTTCTGCCAGAAAAATTTACAAAGATAGATGTAGATGCTATCAAAAAAGAATTTAAAAAATTAAAATATCCGCTCCACTTTTTTGACTATGAAACCTATGGTTCGGCAATACCTCCTTTTAATGGTATGAGGCCATACCAGCAGATGCCGTTTCAATATTCGCTAATGGTGAAAGATTCTCCGGATTCGGTCGTAAGACACTTTGAGTTTTTGGCACGGACATTCGAAAACCCAATACATAGTCTCTTGGCTCAGCTTAAAAAAGAAATTGGTCCTGAAGGAAGCGTTATTGTATGGTATGCCAAATTTGAATCTGGTCGTAATAAAGAGATGGCAGATATGGAGCCTGATTTTGCTGATTTTTTAGAAGATGTAAATGACAGGATTTTTGATTTGTTGTTGATTTTTAAACATAAGAATCAGATGTATATTAAAAGCGAATTTAATAAGCTCGCATCATTGAAAATAGTTCTTCCCGTGCTTTGTCCGGAGCTTTCATACAAAAATCTTGCTATACAGGGCGGAGGAGATGCTTCGTCAAGTTGGCCCGTTTTGACGAGTGACAAAACCCCTGCAAAAGAAAAAGAACAACTGGCCAAGAATATGCTTGCTTATTGCAAAAGAGATACCGAAGCCATGGTGGGAATTATGGATAAAGTATTAAGGGATATAAAATAAACAAATAATCGTTAATATGGATAACAATTTGTTGCAAAAATTAAAAGATTGGAGAAGAGGTGCCGCCAACCTTGAAGGGGTTGAGGCATTTCAAGTTTTTGCAAATACGGTTTTGGAAAATATCGCAGAGTTGAAGCCGTCAAATAGAGATGAAATAATGGCAATAAAAGGAATTAAAGATAAGAAGTTTGCTAAATATGGGGAAGAAGTTTTAGGCATTATAAATAATAATGGCGAGTATTCAAAACTACCTGTTAATGAAAATCAAACTAATAAGCCACTTTCTGTTAGTAGATATTTAGATTTTTTAAACCGAGAGATGGTTAAGTTACGAGCTAGGATTCAAGGAGAAATTAGTAGTATAGATATAAGGGAAAAGGTTATATATTTTTCTCTTAAAGATTCAGAAGACGGGAGCGTTATTAGTTGCCTAATTTGGAAAAGTAATTATGAAATAAGCGGTATTAAATTTGAGGCGGGCATAGAAGTTATTCTTGAGGGGACGCCTGATGTATATAAATCAACTGGCAGGTTGTCATTTAAAACCTCTTCAGTCGAACTTGTTGGGGAGGGTGCGTTAAAAAAAGCATACGACCAACTTAAAAAGAAGCTTTACGCAGAAGGGTTGTTGTCTAAGGAAAGAAAAAGGGCTATCCCGACATTTCCCCAAAAAATTGGAGTGATTACTTCTCGGCAAGGAGCGGTTCTAGCAGATTTTTTAAGTAATATCGGAAATTATGGTTTTAAAATTATTATGATTGATTCAAGAGTTGAGGGACAATCAGCAGTTGCAGATTTGTTATTAGCTGTCAGAACCATGAAGAAAAAAGATATTGAAGTTCTAGTTATTATGAGGGGTGGCGGTTCTTTTGAATCATTGCAGTCGTTTAATAACGAATTTTTGGTTAGGGAAATAGCGAGCTTTACTGTTCCTGTGATTGCTGCAATCGGCCACGATAAAGATGCACCACTGGTCTCTTTAGCGGCAGATTTTGAAGTTTCCACCCCAAGCATTGCCGCCACAACACTTAGCAAATCATGGAAGGAAGCAATTATGTTGCTAGAAAAACATGAAGATAAAATTGTTGGCAGTTTTGAAAAAAAAATTGCTGATGTAGAGCAATCAATAAGGCGGTCTATGGATGTTATTTATAGAGTCAGTAATTCAATAATTGAAAAATATAAAATAATAAGAAACAAGATAGATATCTCATTTCAAAATTTTAAAAACAACTTGTCAAATACGGGCATAGTGATAGATAATTCATTCCGCAGAACTGTATTTGGATTTAAATCATTATTGTCAGCAACAAAACAGAAAAGCGAATTAAAAATTTCCTTTTCTGTTTTTCAGAGAGCGTTAGTCGATAATGGCGTCAAGGTCGATGATTATATGAAGATATCCATTGATGGGTTCAAATTATTATTTGACAAAACAAAGCAAAATTTAGAAAATTCGGAAAAAAATATTAGTCACGGTAACCCAGAACGCCAACTTAACTTGGGTTATAGTATAGCGACTATTGAAGGAAAAATAATACGAAATATAGATAATGTTAATGTGGGAGAAAATATAGACCTTAAAATTGTAAATGGAGTAATTAGCTCCGAAATAAAAAATATTAATAAAATTAATTAAAAAAATAATATGGTACAAGAACAAAAAACAAATAATTTAAATAATAATCTTAAAAGGTTGTCAGAAATTGCCGAATGGTTTGATAGCAGAGAAGAGGTTGATGTTGAAGAGGGGTTAATAAAGGTTAAGGAAGCAGTCGCTCTTATTAAAGTAAGTAAGCAAAGACTCAAGGAAATTGATAATGAATTTAAAGAAATACAAAAAGATATTGATATAGATGGCGGTGATGGTAGCGTGAATACAGGAGACATATCATTTTAAAATCAATAATTAGAATAATTATGGATATAGAAAAGGTTTTTTACAAAATAAAAAATGGCAGTAAGGCAGAAATGAATGAAGCTAAAAAAGAAATTAAGCAAAATTGGAATGCTGGCAGGGGAGATAAAATTAGAAAAAATGCCAAGATTGTCTTTAAAGAAATGGCAAGTTTTGACCAAATTAAATGTCCTATAAATCAAGCAGGATTTATAACAAGTTTAGATATGCCGTTTTTAGTTTTATCTGACGAAAACTTTGATATTTTTAAAGATTTCACTTTGAAAATAATTCAAAGTCCAAATGGTCAAGTAAGAGAAACTATAAGAAAAATATCCAGTTGGTTGTATGTTTCCCTTTCTGCAAGAGCTGTTCCTTTTTTATACCAAAGGGATATAACAGAAAAAGAAAAGCAACAAAAACAGATAGCAGAAAAACAATTTTTAAAATATGTTGAGGAAATCGAGGATCTCATTGCTAAATATAAATCTCATGATAAGACAAAATATATTGAAGACATGAAGCCATCAGTTGAGAAAAGTCTTCAAATGTTACTTCAAGACATTACAAGGGGGTTGAGTTATAAGGAAATAAAAAGGAAACATTCTGCAATCGACAAGTCCATCCCAATGGGTTTAATTGAAAAAAGATGGGAGATTGAAGATGAATTAACGCTGTTGCTAAATGAAGCAAAAAGTAGGCGTACCATTGAGGAGATAAAAGATATCATTTATAACGAAACGAGTCAGAAAGATTTACAGAAAATAATCAAAATTTTTGATACCCTATTTGATGGGAAAGATGAATTTAATCTTATTGCCCAGACAGTAAATGATGCTTGGAATTATTTTCCGCACAAATTGTTAAATGGGCAAAGTCCAATGGAAAAACTATCATAACACCAAAAATCGCTTAGCGGTTTTTGTTTTGTATCTGTCAAAAGTTTTGTATAAACATCATTCGCCTTTTTGGCGATTTTTTGGTAAAATAAAATTAGTACGTTGGGAATTCTCCCGACTTTGAAAACTAAAACTTCTGAACTGAAAGGAGAGAGTCGTATGAAAAAGTCCACAACTGTGACTTTGCAACCTGCTCAGGTGATTCTCTCTGACAAGAGAGTTCACGGCGGTAAAAATGTAGAAAAGAAAAAGACCTTAGAATTTCTGAGGTCTCACTTGCGTCGGTTGTTTACTGAAATACTTAATCTTTTTTTTAATCACGATTGGGTTTTTTGGCTAATTGGATTAGCCAATAAGAGGCTCGGCGTAATCGGGTCGGTTTTTTTAGCTTACCCAGCTAACGACGAGTACAGCGATGCTTACACCTATCGCTGGCGAGCACGAACCATGGAATGGACTCCGAGGCCCATCGGTTTCTTTTGGCAAAACGGAAAGATCGGCATCAAGTTTGCTATCTCTGCTAGTAATGGTCAATTCAGTGATTCAGCTAGCAAGGACAATCTTTGTCGTCTTGTACAAAGAATGGAGAGCCTCAGGAATCTTTTCTATGCCAAGCACAAGTCCTTTGCAGGTATTCTTCCAGGAGCCCTTTTCATGAAGAGGTTGGTGAAGGAAACACCTGAAGCCGATGTAACCGTTGAGGTTGTAAAGCAGGTGGTTAGAAAAGTAAAATCACTTGAGGGATTAAGTGAGGACACTCCGGTCATTGTGTTGGGTGGGAAAGGATTTATTGGGCGCAAAGTGGTTGCCTCGTTGCCACAAGACACTGTTTACAGTGTGGATATTGCTGGGAACAACGGTCAAAACGTTTGGCCATCCCACTTGCAAGGCAGGCCAGTGTTGCTTGTCAACATTAGCTTGAATTCTGCACTTGGTCAGTATATCCACTTGCTATGGCCGGAAGTTGTCATCGTGAACGAGGTTTATCCTGAACCATGTATGGAACTCGCTCAACAACTAAAGGCTGTTGGTTGCCACTGTTATCATGTGGTGGGAGTCAAGGCAAGAGCACTGCCTTCGTTTCCTGGTGGTTATCAAGGAGGGATTCCTTGTTGTGCTGCTTGGCAATCGGAAAAGATGGAGGCTTTGTTTAAGCGAATTGTATAGGGGCTTTGTCACGGATTTGACATCGCCCTTTTTTATTTTTATTTAAATTTGTTGTATAATAAAACAATATGTTTTCCTTTTTATTAGATCCCATAAATATATCTCTTATCATAACTGCTTTATTAAATCTCTCATTAGGAGTGCTGATTTTTATTAGCGGAAGAAATAAAAAAATAAATAATGTATACAGTTTAAACATCGTGGCGATTATCAGTTGGGTAATGGCTATGTTTTTTTATCGATCCTCACCGCCAGAAACTAATCTGCTTTGGTGTACAATTTTGTATGTTACCCCAACATTAATCGCTAGCAGTTTTTTGTATTTCACATATATTTTTCCATCGCAAAAAGAAAAATATATTTGGTGGAGAACGATTTTGATTTTTGGTATTAATTTGGCGATAATAGTTATGGTGATTTGGCCAGGATTTATAATAAAGGAAGTTAATATCAGGAGTGGACAGGAGAAAGAAATAATTTTCACAACATATTACTGGTTTTATTTTTTATACACTTTGTTATTTTTCTCTTTTGGGTTTCTACGACTTTTTATAAAATATTTCAGAAACAAGGGGATAGAACGTTCACAAATAATATATCTTGCAACAGGATATTCGTTAGCTGCGAATCTTGCTTTCGCAACAAATTTAATAATGCCGTGGCTTGGATCTTTCTTTTTAAATTGGCTAGGTCAAGTACTCACTTGCATAATGGTAGCTTTTACTACTTATGCAATACTAAAATATCGCTTAATGGATATCAGGATAGTGGTTAGAAAAGTAGCTGTATATTTTTTGTCTGCCGGGTTTGTCTATGGAGTATTTTATCTGATGGTATGGTTTTATAACAAGGCTTTTGGTAGCGTTTATAGCAATGGAGCATATTTATTGGGATTGCTTATCGCCCCATTATTTGTTCTGCTTTTTGCTTGGTTGAATAGTGAGATTAAAATTGTTGCCAATAAATATTTATTTTTTAGTTTGTATAGTCATCAAGAAACAATTGCCAAACTTACCGATGATCTTACTAATTCAATTGATTTAAGTAAAATCGTAGATTCTATCGTAGATAGCATAAAAGAGGCAATGCAGTTAGATAGAGCGGGAATTTTATTGATAGATCAAAGTGGATTGGTAATAAAATATAAAATTGCCAAAGTGATTGGATTTAATGAAAATAATGGAATAAGTTTGGTGCAGGATAACTTTCTAACACATTATTTGCAGGAAACAAAAAAACCATTAGTTAGAGACGAAATACAAATAATCGCTAAGGATTTAAAAAATATAGAAGAGAAACAAAATTTTGGTCAGTTGTCAGAAAATATGAAACATATTGAAGCGTCTTTATGTTTGCCAATGATAATTTCAAGTAAATTAATTGGAATTATTGTTTTGGGGAACAAAGTTTCTGGAGACGCCTACACTAAAGAGGACTTAGAACTTTTAATCACTCTTTCAAAACAGGCCTCAATTGCCATTGATAACGCAAGGTTATATAAAGAAGTTCAGGATTTTAACAAAACTCTTCAACAAAAAGTTGACGAGCAAACAAGCGAAATTAGACAGCAAAAAGAAAAAGTTGAAAGAGCTTTTGAAATTGAAAAGCAAGCCCATGAGGAATTAAAACGAGTGGACGAAGCAAAAACCCAATTTATGACCTTAACGCAACATCATTTGAAAACGCCGTTAACTTCAATGCTAGGATATTTAGATTTGTTAATAAAAAATGAATACGGCAAGGTTTCGGTAAAAATAAAAAAAGTATTAGGAAATTTATTACTTTCTACTAAAAACGAAATAAAAATGGTCAATGATATTTTAGATGTGTCGGGGTATCAAATAGGCAAGGAAATTATAAACTTAGAAAGTGGAGTTAGTATGGAATCTATGTTAGAAGAAATAGTAAACGAGTTAGATATTCAGGCAAAAGAAAAAGGCATATATTTGAAAATCGAAAAACTAGAAAATATTCCCACAGTTTCAATTGATAAAAGTAAAATAAGAATGGCTTTAACAAACATTATTGATAATGCTGTGAAATATACCACGCAAGGCGGAGTGACAATAAGTTTAAAATCAGAAAATAATAAAATGTTAATTTCCATAAAAGATACCGGCATTGGAATGTCAAAAAATTTGATTGAAAATTTATTTAATCAAATTTTTCACAGAGGTCAGGGAGCCCAGAAATTATTTGCTACAGGAAAGGGTATAGGGCTTTTTCTTTCGGGAAAAGTTATAGAGGGTCATAATGGCAAAATTTGGGCCGAATCAGATGGCGAATGCAAGGGTTCTGTATTTTACATTGAACTACCAATAAATAAATAAAACTATGCAAAAAATTAAAATCGCAATCGGGACAACCTCTGAATCAAAAATAAAATATCTAAAAGAAGTTTTAAAAGAATTAAAAGTTAAGGCAGACTTGATTTCCGTTGGAGTAAAAAGCGGTGTTCCAGAACAGCCGAAAACAACGCAAGAAACTGAAAAAGGTTCCATAAATCGAGCCGTGGAAGCTTTTGAAAAGGTTAAGGATGTTGATTTTGCTATGGGTATTGAAGTCGGTTATCATAAAGAGCAAAACGGCTATGAAATGTTTTGCTGGGTGACAATAATTGATAAAAATGGTTATCAAATATCAAATCAAAGTCACAAATTTTTACTTCCAAAATACTATCAGGATGTTTTAGAGAAAGATTTTTATGTAAATGAACATTTAGATGGATTTATCAAAAACAAGAAAAAAGTTTTGTACGCAAAAAAGCAGATTGATGACATCGTTCGTTACAGAAAACCATTTATTGAAAACGCCTTAAAACACATTTTAATCCGTTATTTAAATAAAGAAGATTTTTAGTTCGTGGGTAGTAAAAAAATATATAAAGGCTGGATTTGATTTTAAAGATAAAAATAACAAGTAAGGTAATAAAATATTTTGAAGTAACAATAGAGTCTATTAGGAGAATAATAAATATTATCAGAGGGAATACAGTAAGAAAAAGGATTTAGATTATTGTTTGAAATTTTAAAAAAATAAAAATATGCGCCTATATTTATCATCATTTAAATTTGGGAATCATATAAACACACTTAGGGAACTAGTGGGAGCGGGCAAGGAGGCTGTGGTTATTCTTAATGCCCGTGACTGCAAAGAACCAGAGAACAGAAATCAGTATTTAAAATGGGAAATTGAAACACTAAACGGCATCGGATTTAATGCCAAAGAATTGGATTTGAGAAATTATTTTGGAAAAGAAAAAGAGTTGGAGGAATTTTTAAGAGAAAAAGATTTAGTTTGGATTGATGGTGGCAATACTTTTTTACTTAGAAGAGCGATGAAGCAAAGCGGATTCGATAATATTATAAAAAAACTACTCAAAGATGATAAAATTGTTTATGCTGGATTTAGTGCCGCCTGCGTTGTGCTCCAAAAAGATATGCACGGTTTAGACTTAGTTGATGATCCCAATATTGTTTCTGATGGATATGAAAACAAAACAATATGGGAGGGTTTGGGTCTAATAGATTTTTACCTGGCTGTGCACTATAAATCTGCCTACATAGAATCGGCTATGGTAGATAAAGAGGTAGAACTCTGTGAGAAAAATAATATTCCATACAAAACTTTGCGGGACGGAGAAGTATTGATTATTCATGGAAATAAAATGGAGATAATATAAATAAAAGTTTATTTATGGCAGACGAGGCCGTAGAATTAAAGGATGATTTATAGGATAATTTAAGATTGTGCGACAAAATCAGCCCGAGTTTGATACTCGGGCTTCGTTTTTAAAAGGTTGACTTTTTGTGTTAAACATTGTAGCTTAAAGTTGGTTCGTCAAGAGTGTTTCTTGTCTTTGACAATTTAAAGGAGAGGCATATCATGATCAAGCCATTGAGAGAAAAATATGATCTAGTTCTTATAAATACCCCTATCATAGATTACTCTGTGCAGGGGTGTGGTAATCCCGAAAATGTGCCACCGCTGGGGCTTATTAGCATCGCTAGCTATTGTAGCGTCAGGGGGTTTAGCGTTGGTATCCTTAATGCCAACTTGCTCAAATTAACTCATCAGCAGATTGTGGATGAAGTCAACGGGTTGGAGACTAGATATGTGGGGTTAAATGCCTTTTCGGAAAATATCGATTTGGCCCTAAAGATATCTTCCGGAATTGACCACCCCGTTATTTTGGGCGGCATTCACGCAACCCTTGCACCCGAAGAAGTTATCAAGAGATGCCCTTCACTTTATGCCGTGGTCAGAGGTGAGGGCGAGGCGCCAGTTGCAGAAATGCTGGCTGGCAAAACCAGAGAAGATGTTCCAAACATTGTGTTTTACAGGGAGCATGAAATCTCCGCAAACCCTATGTGTGGATTTCTCGACCTGAGTCAACTTCCGTTGCCAGTCTCAGATTTTCTTGAAGTAACCTCTGAATATTTTTTGGTGACTTCTAGGGGTTGTCCCCATGAGTGTTCCTTTTGTGCGGCATCTGCGCTCTGCGGAAGAATCGTAAGATTTATTCCAATGGACAAGGTTGTCGACGAAATGATGATGGCTCACAACAAGGGTGCATCTCGTTACAATTTTCTTGACGATCAGTTTCTTGTTTCTCCTGGTAGAGTACAAGAGTTTACAATTTCCCTTAAGAGATCTAAACTCTTCGGAAATATCAAATGGAAAGGAACGGCAAGAACGGATGGCATATTGAAGATTGATGATGCATTGCTATATGAGCTTAGAAACAGCGGGGGAAATTTAATCTCTATTGGGATTGAGTCTGGGTCTCAAAGGGTACTCCAAATGGTTCGCAAAAGAACAACCAATGATATGGTGAAACTCGCCGTATCAAATTTGGTGAAGTCCGGGTTCATGGTAAAGGGATTTATAATGCTTGGATTTCCTGACGAGACCTACGAAGAAATGATGGAGACCAGAAATCTGGTAATGCAACTCGGCGAGATCGGAATGACACGTATCAACGTTTCGGTTCTCCGTCCTTATCCGGGGACAGAGATATACCGTCGTCTTCTTGACACAGGATATGCTCCTGAAGACATGTTTTACTATGTTGATAACGGTGTTAGCGAAGCACACGCTCGTGGATTTTGCCATCGTCTCAACGATAAGGTCCGCACATCTCGACTTTCGGGCGGTGAGGTACGAGAAGTTGCCAGACAAATTATTGATGACTTCAATGATAGGTTTGGCGAAAAGTAGTATCAAAAAGTGGTTTTTACCCAAGAACCACTTTATTTTTTATAATAAAGCCACAAGCAGGACAGTTGATTTTTTGGGTTTTTTGGGTTATATTATATATACAATTAACGACTTAATACTACGAGCGCAAGCTCGCAGATAATAATTATGAATAATATAGAATCAAGTAGAAATCAAGAAAGAGATGAAAGGATAAAAAAGCTTGAATTATTGAAGAAAAATGGTGTTTCTCCATATGCTAGTAAATTCGATAAAAAACAGAATATTTTAGAAGTAAGGAATACCGCTATTGGCTCTAGTGTACAAACTGCGGGAAGAATAATGCTACTTCGCAACATGGGAAAAATGACTTTTTGCCGTTTGCAGGATTTTTATGGAAAAATTCAAATAGTTTTTAAAGAGGATATTATCGGGAAGGAACAATATCGCCAATTCATTAATATGCTTGATATAGGGGATTTTATGGGTATATCTGGGGAGATATTTAATACAAAGAAAGGTGAGTTGTCAATTCTTGTTAAAAATTACTCGTTTTTAAGCAAGGCCTTACGACCGTTGCCAGAAAAATGGCATGGCATAAAAGATACTGAAATTAAATATAGAAAAAGGTATTTGGATTTGATAATGAACGAATCTACAATGGATCGCTTTAAGCTTAGGAGTAATTTTATTTGGGAGTTAAGAAAGTTTTACAAAGAAAATGGTTTCGATGAGATAGAAACACCAATTCTTTGCAATACGCCTTCTGGCGCAATAGCTAAGCCTTTTAAGACTCATTATAACGCCTTAGATATAGATGTTTTTTTACGCATAGCACCAGAGATATATTTAAAGGAAGCTATTATCGGTGGTTACGAAAAAATTTTTGAAGTTGCAAGGTCATTTCGAAATGAAGGTGTCGACTCTAGTCACTTGCAAGATTTTACGATGGTAGAGCATTATTGCGCTTATTGGGATTTTGAAAAAAACATGGATTTTACCGAAAAAATGTTAACAAGCTTGATATCAAAATTTAAAGGTACGCTTAAATTTGAAATCATCAATCGAGAAGATAGACTTGTTGAAGTTGATTTTGCTTTACCATGGAAAAGAATAAGTTTTAAGGATGTTATTTTAAATGATTGTGGAATTGACATAGACAAAGAAGATACCGTTGAGAAGCTTCGTGGTGCTGTTAATAATAAAAAAATTATGATTGATAACATTGATATGTTGGGGAGAGGAAATTTAATAGATGCCCTTTACAAAGAAGTGTCTAGAAAAAAAATAATAAATCCCACTTTTTTAATAAACCATCCTGCAGATATATGCCCGCTCGCACGTAGAAGCGACAATAATCCTATGAACACAGATAGGTTTCAACTTGTCGTAAACGGATGGGAAATTGTTAATGCTTATAGTGAATTAATTGATCCTATTGATCAAATGAACCGTTTTGCTGAGCAAACAAAAAATCGTGAACTTGGCGACGAAGAAGCTATGATTAAAGACGATGAATATGTTGAGGCCATGGAATATGGAATGCCTCCGGTTTCTGGTTGGGGAATGGGCGTTGATCGAGTCATTGCCTTATTAACTCAACAGCCGAATTTAAGAGACGTAATATTATTTCCACTTTTGCGCCCAAAAACAAATGAAAAATAATATAGATATTGAAAATGTTTTTGAAAAACCTGCATATTTTAGGGAGGCCATTTTGAATCAGAAGAATTTGATTCAAAATAATAAATCTGATTATTTGGGCAAGTCCATGATATGCGTCTTTTTTACTTCATATTGCGGAGTTGGATGTCCATTTTGTTTTTTTAAATCTCCATATCCTACAAAAGATAGTGATATCAAAAACAAGTTTAATGGAGAAGGACTGGAAAAATTTATAAATTTTGCAAACAAAGCCAATCTTGGATATTTGCAAATTTCGGGTGGCGGAGAACCATTTTTGGAAAAGGAAGCTATTTTGAGATGCGTAGAAGAAGTCAATACAGAGCGTATTATTTTGGTAACAAGTGGTATGTGGGCCTATGACAAAAGTAAAGCCGAAGAATATCTATCAGAAATAGAAGAATCAATCAAAAAGAGAAAAACAAAAACACGTGTTTCTATCAGAGTAAGTATAAGTAGTAGTCATAGCATAAAGCTTAAACACCATCCGTTAGTGAATCTACTGCAGATATTTGAAGATAAATACAAAGATAATAAAGATTTTACATTACAATTAAAAATTTTTAATGGTGATAATACATTAGAAGATTATTTAAAACAATTTTTTAAAAATTATAGACTTGAGAAATTTGGTAAAAATAAATCCGACGATAACTTTATGATAAAAGTTATGCCTTGGAGATTAAAATTAACACTTGAATCAGGCTATTCAGTCATTATTGGTTGTTCAAGAGTTTTTGATCCTTCATTGAGACCAGATTTACTTGATAGAAAATCTATTAAGAAAACCATAGATGTCTATAATAAAGACCTAAAACAGTCTCAAAATTATAATCCATCAATCATATATAACTCAAAAGGTGGGCATGGACTGGATTGGATTGTAGAATATAACGGCAATGTCTGTACTTGGCAAAATCGTGTTCAAGACAATCTTTTGAATATTTATGAAGATGATTATGATAAAGTTTTTGATGAGACAATATCTGATTTAATGACTCTATCGTTAATTGAGAAAGGATCTAAGTATAGAGAAAAGATAATATCTGAGGTATCCCCAAAAACAGTTACTTTGATGAAAGCTGTTAGCATAAGGGATTATGCCGGAACGCTTTTGTTTGAGGATGAAAAAATAAGGCTATATTATAATTTACGGGTGCTACAGGATTATGTAAATGAAAACAGAATAAATAAATCTGTTCTATCCAAAC
>Ga0208246_1000293_pt1 | contig 44680 bp, 34 predicted proteins | sample RifOxyD2_FD_184039 | JGI IMG/M metagenome (GOLD analysis project Ga0208246, IMG submission 184039) | Soil microbial communities from Rifle, Colorado - Rifle Oxygen_injection D2 (SPAdes) | ecosystem: Environmental > Terrestrial > Deep subsurface > Rock core/Sediment | place: Rifle, Colorado... | reverse complement strand
ATCCTCAACGCTGGGAGGCATTAAAGTTGTTTGATTTCTGTCACCAGTGCGATACATGGCTTGCTCCTTTGGAGTGAATATGCCATATTATATCATGTTAGTAATTTAATTGCGACACAGTCTGAATTAGTGATTTGATCTCTGATTCAATACCTTCTTTTGAGGTGAAACAGGATCAAAATACCGTTAATCCGATAAGTGAAACCAAACCGGTTGATGATCCGCAGAAACCTCCGGAAAACCTGTAAACACACGTGTAATCAGTTAAAACTGCTATTCTGTTTCGATAATATTCCACTTGACTTAATTTGAATTATCCTGTAAAGTACTAACTAAAATTATGAAAGAAGGGATAACTTTCAGGGCAATACTAATAGGCGTCATCTCGATAGTCCTATTATGCTTTATTACAACCATAACCGACATAAAGTATTCTGTTGGTTTTGGTGCTTATTATTTTCTTCCCGGGGCCATCATTTCCCTGATCATCATAACAACCCTCGTAAACTGGCTAATGCGCTTTTTTAAGAACAAAATGAGCGATCAAGAATCAATGCTGGTTTATGTCATGATGATTGTGACAATCGGACTGCCTTCAGTCGGGATGATCATGTATTTCCTGCCGACAATGGCGGCGCCGCTTTACTACGGGACCCCGGAAAATAACTGGGCACAAATTATCGTAAAACATATACCCCCCTGGTTGATGCCTTCCGATCCCAATCCTAATACACCTATAAACGAGGCGGTTGAGTATTTTTTTACAGGTCTTCCCAAAGGAGTAGCGGTGCCTTGGGCTTCCTGGACAAAGCCTTTTCTTGCTTTTCTTGTATTTAGCGCAGTATTGTATTTTATATATTTCTGCCTTGCAATAATTCTTAGAAAACAGTGGGTAGAAAATGAGCGTCTTTCTTTTCCTCTGGTGCAGTTTCCGGAGGAAATTGTAAAGGACAGTGAAAATAATGTAATCGCACCGTTCTTCAAAAATAAATTGATGTGGCTGGGTTTTGCTATCCCGTTCCTGATTCATTCCTATAATATTATTACAGCTTTCGTTCCTTCGCTGAGCAAGATACAGTTGACGTTTATTTCGCTTAACTTCTTGTTTACGGAACCGCCGTGGACCGCGATGAAGGAGTTGTATGTTTCCATTTTCTTCTCAGTAATAGGATTTTCTTTCCTTCTTCCTTTAGAGGTCTCTTTTAGTTTGTGGTTCTTCTTCTTGCTTAACGCCAAGGTTCAGTATGCTCTGGGTTCTGCCTTGGGTCTAAATCCCGCGCCCGGAGGCCAGTTCATGCAGTTCGAACAGTTCGGCGCCTACATAGTCATGATAGCCATGAGTATTTATTATGCAAGAAAACATTTAAAGGACGTAGTGAAAACAGTTTTTAGCAGAGGAAAAGAAGACGGGCTTACAAATAAAATAGCTTTTTTTGGACTTATTTCAGGTGTTATTCTTATTACCTATATGCTTTCAAAAGTAGGCGTAAATCCGGTTTATGGACTGTTTACCGTTCTCATCTTTATTGTAATCATTGTTATTCTGTCAAGAATAGTCGCCGAGGGCGGCTTATACTATGTTCAGCAAAACTTTATGCCTTCCGGCATTATCAGTTCTGTAGCCGGTACTTCAGGGCTAAGCCCCCAGACTATTACCATGGGCGGTTTGTTCAACTGGGTATATGTAATGGACTTAAGGGTTCATCCGCTGCCGTTCATTAATGACGGACTAAAAATAGCGCATGATCTTAAAATAAACAGAAAAAAAATACTCGTAGTAATGGCCGGCGCAATTTTACTCGGTTTCATTGTGAGTTTTACATCGTTCTTGTTTATATCATATAAATATGGCGGCAATAATATGAGCATGGGTGAAGGCGGCTGGTGGACTTACAATGGCGGGCCGACATCTGTCTATACAGGGCTTCAAAATGACCTGCAGACTCCAAAACCTGCGACCCCGTTGCAGTTTGGAGTTTTTTCCGCGCTTGGGGGCTTGGGCATAATTATTATAATGTTCATGAGACAAAGATTCGGCTGGTGGCCGTTCCATCCTGTAGGTTATCTAATGGGCTTTTGCTCGGATTATGGTCCTATGTGGAGGCTCTGGTTCTCCGTATTTTTAGGCTGGCTTATAAAAGCCAGTGCGGTTACTTACCTTGGAGGTTCCATATATAAAAAATTAAGGCCGATATTCCTTGGGTTCATTGTCTCCGAGGTTTTTCTTGCCTTTATAATCGCTGTATTACAAATGGTGCTCTCGCGTGAGATATATAGCTTTTTCCCATAAGATAAAGCAGGCAATATTTGCTGCTGTATTAGTAGCTTTCGCCCCGGTTTTTGCCGGGGTTAGTCGGCCTATTGATACAATATCGCCTGCAGGTTTAAAAGAGAATATCCGGGAACTTGTTTCTTATAAATCCAGGGTTTCCGGTTATCCCGGATGCGATAAAGCTGCTGATTATATTCTTTCTGAGTTCAGGAAAGCAGGATTGACCGGCATTAAAGAGTTTGAGTTTGAAGTTGTTGTTCCTGTCGATAAAGGCGCCAAACTAAAGATAAACAGATCAAAAAAAGAGATCCAGATCTATTCTGTCTGGCCAAATCTTGCCAGAACATCCACTCTGCCTCCCGAAGGTATAACCGGTAACATATATTACACCGGGGATGCGGACATCTCTAATTTTAACGGCAAGGAAATTAAAGGGAGTATAATACTTGCAGATTTTAATTGCGATACAAAATGGCTTAATGCTTTCATGCTCGGAGCCAAAGCGGTAATATTTGTCGAACCCGACGATACGGAAAGAAGGGAAGCGGAGAACAAGTTTTTGGGTGTTCCTGCCAATCTACCCAGGTTTTTTATAAGCAAAAAAGAAGCCGCTCAGTTTATCGGGCAGAAGGGTGATGTGTCTGTCACGCTGACTGCAAAAATGACGTGGGAAAAAAGAAAATCAAAGAATATTATCGGTTATATTGAAGGTTCTGATGCAAAGTTAAAAAGTGAGTGCATGATCATTAACTCCTACTATGACAGCATGTCAATTGTACCTGCTGTTGCTCCCGGGGCGGAAAGCGCCTGCGGTATTTCCGCGTTTTTAGAGATGGCAAAATACGCTTCAAAAAACCGGCCCGGCAGAACAGTGGCTTTTCTGGCTACCTCGGCTCATTTTGAAGGGTTAGTCGGTATGAGAGAATTTCTCAAATACAAATTCGATGATGAATTTAAAACATTTAAACATTGCTTTTTGATGTCTTTAGACCTGTCCTCCCAGACCGATGAGCTGGGTATGACAGTAAGCGGTCATTACTACGATCTAAGAGATATTCTTGCAAGAAGATTTCAGAATTTTACAAAAGCCATATCTGAAACTGCGGATTCCTTTAAAAAAGATTACCTTGTTGATATGCTTGCCGCAAAACAAGGCAGGACCTGGGACAGTTATATTCCGGATAAAATTTCTCTGGAACATGAACCGGCCGTTCTCGCAAAAAAGATTGCACTTTCTTTTGTAACCTTGAACGATATGAGATCAAAAATAGATACTACGCTGGACAATATTGAATCAGTAAATATTTCCAATCTTTCAAAACAGGTAAAATTCCTGGCGCAACTGATGTATGATTTATCCTTCAATGAACTTCCCTTTGATATTCAGAAGATAGAAAAAAACGGTGCGGATGATTGCACCGGACAGGTCGTTGAATTTGACCCCAGGGAAAGTTTTATGGCGAATAAGCCGGTACACGGAGCCATCGTTTTTCTTCAGAGAGATTACAGACCCCTTGCAGTAAGCGGGGTAAGAGATTTGATGGTGTTAATGACCGATGAGAAGGGCGGGTTCAAAGTCCCATATCACCCGCAGCATACGCGCGTGAATAACTCATCCTACATGTATTCATTCAAAGCCTTTAAAATGGATGACTCTGACGGCGAAATAATTTACAGCAAAGACCTGGGAAGATACGGCGAGGATAAATTCAAGACAATAAATATCCTGCAGAACGAGCCCAAATTCCGGACCCTGGTGGTCTGTAAAGCAAAAAGCATGACCTTGTTTAATATAGTTGACCAGCGGACCTACTTCCAGCCGGTATTGATAAATGTTTTTGACGCAAAGACCGACAGCACCCCTGTAGAATACAGTTATTTCGGACATAATCCTCAAGCCTGGAACAAGAGCGGCTCTTTTGCTGTTTCAACTATAGTTATCTTCGGCAAGGAAAACTCAAGATTTAAATTTAATTTTGGAAGCGGTCTCATTGGAACAAAATCTATCCTTATAAATGCAGATGAAGCAAATCCGACCGGAACGGGTTATCTGATAAAAGATAATCCTATGGTTTACTACACGCCGTTTTTTGTTGCCAGGGATTTGTGGGTGCTTGATGAGTACAGGATAAATTTAATGAAGAAGTTCGGTATCTCCAATGACAGACTGAATGAACTCCACAAGATCTCAAAAACTTCACTGGATACGGCAAGTACTTCTCTTTCTGAAAAAAAATATGATAAATTCATTAAGGCTAGCAGAGAGAGCTGGGGTTTCGAGGCTAGAGCTTATCCTGATGTACAGGGAACCGCAAATGATGTTGTAAAGGGTATATTGTTCTACATGATGCTTGTAATACCTTTTGTTTATTTTGCGGAACGGTTGTTATTCGGATTTTCCGATATCAAAAAGCAGATTAGTGCTATCTTTGGTATATTCCTGGTAGTTTTTATTATACTTCATTTCGTGCATCCTGCTTTTAGTATATCCACCAGTCCTTATATTATATTCCTGGCTTTCATAATCTTGATGCTTGGTATTATAGTTATCAGCATAGTTTATTCGAAATTTTCGGTGCAGATGAGGGAGTTAAGGGCGGCAATAACCGGAGTCCATCAGGCAGATATAAGCCGCATGACTACGACTGCGACAGCTTTTAGTTTGGGTATTTCGAATATAAGAAAGAGACCCGGTAGAGCCATTCTAACTTCGACTACATTAATATTGTTGACGTTTGCGACGCTTTCATTTACTTCCGTAAAATCATATATAAAATTCAATAAGATCTCTCTGCATAATAAAGCTTCATACGAAGGATTGATGGTAAGGAGCGGCAACTGGGACGCGCTTGAAGATTCTGTTTATTCTCAGTTAAAAGAACATTTCAAGGGTGTTGCAAAAGTTGCACCCAGAAGCTGGCTTATATCCAAATATGTGAGAGCTATATTTAACGGCAAGTCGTACACAACAAATGCTTTGCTTGGTATGACCGAACTGGACAAAGAGTTTGTTTCTGCAAACGGCATGCTTAAGTCGGGAAGATGGTTTAAAGCAGGGGAGATGTATTCGTGCGTTTTACCTGAAACCATGGCTAAAGCACTGGGCATTACGGAAAAAGATATGGATAAAGCTTCCGTAGACATTTGGGGAAAAAAATTAAAAGTTGTAGGCATTATAAATGAGGAAAAATTTGTCAATGCAAAAGATATTGATGATGAAATATTTACACCGGCCAATTTCTCGGCTTTACAAGGCATAAAACAAGGCTCCTCGAATGCCGGGGAAGAAATGTCTTTCCCTGTTATGAATCATATGCAAATACAGAATGTCCTTCTGGTGCCGTATGAACTCCCTATAGCTTGGGGAGGGAACTTAAGGTCGGTCAGGGTTGAGTTTAATAAAAATGAACCGGAGGTGTTAAAAGCTGAAATAGAAAAACTCATGCCGAGGCTTGCTCTTACGGTATTTGTCGGTGATAAAGGCGAAGCTTACTTGTACAGCTCAACCGGAAGCAACCTGTATTCCGGGCTCGGGAATCTTTTCATACCGCTATTGATCGGCGCCTTCATAGTATTGAATACTATGCTTGGGTCGGTTTATGAAAGAATTAAGGAAATTGGAACTTATAGCGCAGTCGGGCTGGCACCGTCACATATTTCCGCGCTTTTTATAGCCGAATCTGCCGTGTATGCGACAATAGGTGCGATCACCGGTTATCTCTTCGGGCAAACTTTAAGTAAAATTATAGCTGATTTCCATCTGCTTCCCGGACTTATGCTTAACTACTCCTCGATGTCAGCTGTCGGGACCTGCGGCATTGTAATAATTACCGTGCTTCTTTCAACATTATACCCGGCTATCAAAGCTTCTCAGATGGCCGTGCCGGATGTTTCAAGAAAATGGAAGTTCCCTAAACCGGACGGCGACAATATGACTTTTGAACTTCCTTTTACGGTCAATAAAAAAGACGTTCTTGGAATAAACGGATTTCTTTCCAATTTCTTTAATTTTCATACCGAATCGTCAGTAGGGGGATTTTACACGGATAAAGTTATCGTGTCAAAAAATCAGGATAAAGAAGCTTACCATCTTGAGATGACCGTATGGATAGCGCCTTTTGAGCTCGGAATAAGCCAGCTTGTCAAGATAGATACAATGCTTACTGAGGATCAGAATATATTTGAGATTAAGTTTAGTATACAGCGTCTTTCAGGCGAGCTTAATACATGGGAGAGAGTAAACAGGGGTTTCTTAGACAGCATAAGAAAACAGTTCCTGATTTGGAGAACTTTAAGCGAACAGAGCAAGGAAAAGTATATCCAAGAAGGAGTAAGATCAATAAATGAAAATGTTTAAAAAAGAAGATGAATTAAAAGTATACAGAGATCTTATTAAAACTCCTGATTCTTTTGAGGACGGTTTTAATCTTAAGACCATACTCGGTGTGCTTTTTGTGGCACTGATAATGCTCCCGGGTTCCATGTATCTTGGACTTGTAATGGGGGATTCTTTAGGTTCCGCCGCGCAATGGGTGACTATAATACTTTTTGCCGAAATAGCCAAGAGATCATATACTTCCCTTCGAAAGCAGGAAATATATCTTCTTTATTATGTTGCAGGTACAATGATTGCCGGTGAATTTGGCGGTTTGATCTGGAATCAGTATTTTGTACAGTCACAGGCAGCTATAGGATTTGGTATTGCCGATAAAATACCTCATTGGATAGCTCCTCCGGCAGATTCAGAAGCTATACTTAAACGGACTTTCTTTCATAAAGACTGGATAAAACCGATAGCTCTCGTTATAGTTAGTATGGTCCTTTATCGTATCAGCTGGTTTACCTTCGGATATACGCTTTTTCGCGTTACATCTGATATAGAGAAATTACCTTTCCCGATGGCTCCGCTTGCGGTTCAAGGCGCGACGGCCCTTGCGGAATCAACAGAAAAGAAGGAAACTTGGAGATGGAGAATATTTTCTATCGGGGCAATGATAGGCGTTATTTTTGGAGCGGTCTATGTTGGTCTTCCCACGGTTACAAATGCTATGTTCAATCAGACATTACAGCTCCTTCCAGTGCCATTTGTAGATATGACAAAGAATACTGAATCTCTTCTACCGGCAACACCTACCGGTATTACCATGAATATCGGAGTAATACTTACCGGTTTTATACTTCCGTTCTGGCTTGTTGTCGGAACTTTTATAGGTGTTATTATAGGTTTTATTGCAAATCCTATGCTTTATAAAGCAGGCATATTGAGCAGGTGGAGGCCGGGAATGGATGCTATCGGAACCTCTTTCTCAAACAGCCTGGACTTCTGGCTGAGTTTTGGTATCGGAATAGCCTTTGCCGTTGCGGCTGTTGGTATTTACCAGATAATTAAAACAGTAAGGTCCAGCAGAAAAGAAGCAGCCCTGAAAGGAGAAATTTTTGGAAATGCGGTTCCGGAAGGAAGGGGGGATTTTCCTATACCTCTTGCTCTGGGAATATTTGTGTTCACGACTATTTGCACTGTAATAATTGGTAAACTTCTCATTCCGGGCTTTCCCATATTTTTCTTTATCTTTTTTGGTTTTATTTTTACTCCGATTAATTCATATATCAGCGCCAGGATGATAGGTATGTCAGGACAATGGGCCGGTATCCCAATGGTTAGAGAAGCTACTTTTATCCTAAGCGGCTACAAGGGCGCGGACATCTGGTTCGCACCTATTCCTATAGACAACTATGGAGGGTATGCCCAGAAATTCAGAGAGATAGAATTAACCGGCACAAAGATAACCAGTATTATTAAAGCAGAGATATTTATGGTGCCGCTGATACTTGTGTGCAGTATAGTTTTCTGGCAGTTTATCTGGAAACTCGGTCCGATCCCTTCTGCTGCTTATCCGTACGCTCAGAAAATGTGGGAGCTTCAAGCGTTGAACTCTTCCGTTTGGATAAGTTCAACAGTATCAGGAAATTCGCTTTTACTTCAGGTTTTGAAACCTATGATCATGGTTGCCGGTTTTACATCGGGTATAGTTGCTTTCTTATTGATCACTATTCTTGGTCTTCCTGCCATGCTTTTTTACGGTTTGATAAGAGGAATTGGGGCGCTTCCTCACTTAATACTTCCGGAAATATTCGGAGCACTCCTGGCAAGATTTTACTTTATTAAAAGGTTTGGAAAAGAACAGTGGATGCAGTATGCTCCTATACTTGCCGTAGGTTATGCGGCAGGCATTGGTTTAATAGGTATGGTCTGTATAGCAATAGCTTTGATATCAAAATCCGTCAGCCCTCTGCCGTTTTAGGCCTTATGAAACTTTTTGGCTGGAGAGGTATTTCCTTAAGCGTTCCGGAGGACTGGGATATTGTATTTGTAGGCGGGAATGAGGGGAGCGGATATTTAAGCCTTGGCGGAAGTTCAGGAATAAAACAAGAAATTAAATGGACGCAGTCTAAAGGAAAGTATACCCCGCTAAAGATCCTGAAGGGTTTTATCGACAAGATTGAAAAGAACGCAAAAGCAAAGGGACATGCGTTTGAAAGTTTAATTGATACAAAAATGGTCAAAAGAGACGGTGTAATCTCTTTTGAATGGACGGCCGGACAACTAAAGGCATTTGGTGCTGTTTATTTATGTGCAAAATGCAGGAGAATAGTTCTTTCACAGGTTTTAAATGAAAGCAAGCAGAAATCTTTTGGATTGCTTTCTAAGCTTAAATGCCATGAAACAGGATTCTGGAATGTTTACGGGCTTGAGCTCAATCTTCCTGAAGATATGGTACTAAAGGAACATATTTTCAAGAGCGGTTTTATCAAACTTGTGTTCCTTACACCTTTTGGAAAACTGACAGTTGAAAGGTGGGGTATGGCAAGTAATATTTTGGATGGCCGCAGTCTCTCCGAATGGTTCAGATATGCTTACAAAGACTCGGTTAAAAAAATGGGTTTTGAATTCGAATCTGTAAGGCTTTCCGCGCATGAAGGATTGAAGATCACTATAAAGAAAAAGGCTCTAATAGAAAAGATACTAAGAATAAAGAAGCCGTTTACGGAAGGTTTTTGCTGGCATTGCCCTGCTTCGAATAAGGTCTTTTATGTGCATACTGAGTCAGTTACAAGCCATGAGGAAACTCTGGCTAAAATAGCGGGATCAATAAAATGTCATTAAAATTCAAAAAAAAAGAAGTAAAGATGCCCCGGGAGGTGCTCCTTAAGAGCCGTCCTTTAAAAAACCCCGGAATAAAGTATGAAGAAAAAAACGGAGAGATACATCTGGCGCTTGAACGAAAGAAAACATTAAGCGCAAGTTTACTGGCAAAAATATTTATAGTGCCAAGAAATAAAGTGCTGATACTTGACAAAATAGGTTCAGAAGTCTGGAAACTTTGCGACGGAAAAAATAAACTGGTTGATATTATAAAGCAGCTGTCAAAGAACCACAAGCTTTCGCAGTATGAAGCTGAAGTATCGCTTATGGAATACTTCAAGATACTTGCTAAAAGAGGCATTATAGGACTAGAGGTTTCAAAAAAAGACGTAGAAAAAGGATAATTATATGGAAGATAAGAAAATAGGAAAACAGATAAGCCTTCCTCTGAAAGATGCCATAAAAATAAGTTTTAATGGTATCAGAATGAGGGCGGGAAGGTCCTCTATAACTACGGCCGGGATACTCTTGGGTATTGCATTTCTGGTAAGCATGCTGGTCAGTTCTGCATTGACAACTTCGCTTTCCCTGGAACCGGATCCGGATATGAAGGTTAAACAATTATGGCTGGTCACGATTTCCCTGCTTGTTTCTGTCCTAGGCATAGCAAATGCCATGCTTATGTCTGTTACGGAGAGATATAAAGAAATAGGTACAATGAAATGTCTGGGGGCGCTTAATAAGTTCATAATAGAGCTTTTTATTCTTGAGGCTTTATTCCAGGGTTTGCTGGGTTCGCTGTTGGGTTGTATAGTCGGGACTATAAGTATGACTGCGGTATTTGTTTTCACAAAAGGGATGAAAGTATTTTTGAATTATCCGATTCTCCCCGTGTTGCTTTATAATATCGGAGCGGTATTAATAGGAGTGGTGCTGGCAATAATAGGGGCCATTTACCCTGCCATTAAGGCGGCAAAGATGGAACCTGTAGAAGCAATGAGAGCGGAGGTTTGAGATGGTCTATGAAAGTGTGGTAAGAGCTAAGAACGTGGAAAAAGTATTCAAGATGGGGAACATGGAAGTACAGGCCTTAAGGGGCATAAGTCTTGAAATACAAAAAGGCGAGTATATTTCTATCATGGGTCCTTCAGGAAGCGGCAAGTCAACACTTTTTAATATGATAGGGGGACTTGATAAGCCGACGCAGGGCAGGATCTTTATTGATGAAGTGGACGTTGCCCAACTTGATGCATATGAACTGGCATGGCTCAGGTGCAGAAAGATAGGCTATATTTTTCAGACCTTTAATTTGATCCCGGTCATGACGGCTGCTGAAAATGTCATGTTGCCGATGGTTTTTGCCGGCCTAACGCATGATGAAGCACTTGAAAAAAGCAGTGAACTTCTGGCGATCGTAGGTCTTGAAGGAAGGATGGGGCATAAACCTTCCGAGCTATCCGGCGGTCAGCAGCAAAGAGTAGCAATAGCAAGAGCGCTGGCTAATGATCCGTCAATTATTCTTGCGGATGAGCCGACCGGCAATCTTGATTTAAGAACCGGTAAGGATATTATTGAACTCTTAAAGTCCCTAAACAAAAAGAAACAGGTTACCATAATCAGCGCTACACATGATCTTAAAATGCTTGACGTTTCAGACCGGATCTTCTGGATAAGGGACGGTCAGGTAGAAAAAGTCGAAGAAAGGAGCGATATCAAACTCGAGGTTGGTACAATGGAAGGTGAAGAATAATGACTGATTTTTCCGTGATTGAAAGACGTCGTTTTGTACGTGTTTCAACAGAAAGGCATCTGAAGTTTAAAATTATCTCCGAGAAAAAAGACGTAATATTCGAATGGGTGGAAGCTCTTACAAAAAGCCTGAGTCTTGGCGGGCTTATGATAGAAGTAAATAATCTTGAGGAAAATTTAAAACAATTTCTTACGGAAAAAAATGTCACCCTGGAAATACAGCTTTCACTGCCCGGGGATAAAGACATCCAGCTTCAGGGAAAACCTGTGTTTTTAAACCTTTTGGGGAAGATCAGTTGGGGTACAAAGACAAAAACTTCTAACTTTATTGGTGTTGAATTTTTAGGCCTCTCCCAGGAAGCAGAGCAAGCCTTGAAGGCGTTCATGATAAAAGAATACCTTAAAAAGTATAAATCTGTTTAAAAAGTTTAATAATATTTGACTTGTACTATGCGGGGCTCTTTAATTACTCCCTTGAGTAAGAAACAACTATGTTCCTGCCTGATTCCTTTCCTTTATAAAGTGCTTTGTCAGAAAACGCTATAAGTTCCTGTCCGTCGATCGGTTTGTCGGTCGGAAAGGAAGCCACTCCCACGGAGATGGTAACCGGTCTTGAAGGCTTTCCGTCTGCGTCTACAAAATTTGTTTTTTCTATTTTACTGCGAACCCTTTCAGCGAACTTTAATGCATTCTCTTTGGTTGTTTCCGTGAGAACTATAACAAACTCTTCACCGCCGTATCTGCATACAAAATCAGTGGGCCTGCTGCTTTCGTTAAGTACTCCTGCGACTGCTTTAAGAGCGATATTTCCGGACTGGTGTCCGAAGGTATCGTTGTATGATTTGAACTTGTCTATATCAAACATAAGCAGGGACAGGTCATGTGTGTATCTTGAAGCCCTCATGAATTCCTCGGACATCTTGCTCTTGAAGTATCTGAAATTGTACAGCCCTGTAAGCTCGTCTCTTACCGAGAGCTCACGGGTTTTTTCAAGTAGTGTGGCATTTTGAACCAGAATCGCAGCTTGAGAAGCAAAAGTTGTAAGCATTCTTAATTCTTTTCCCGTAAAATTGTAATTGGATTTTGTGAATACCCCGATAAAACCAATTGTTGTATCCCCCAGCTTAAGCGGAGAAACTAGAAGAGATGTAATCCCATTCTCGCATATCTGTATGTATTTGGAATACTCCGAGTGGCTGGAGGTCAGGTTGTTAATGAGTAACGAATGGTTCTTTTTGATATTTTCTGTGATCTGACTGTCCAGCTTAAGTTCCTTTATCCCTTTTGTTATTATGATGGAGTTATCGCCGTAAATTTTCGGAAATACCTCTATAGTCGCTATTTCGACGCGGAGAGTTTCACGGAGGGATTCTGTTATCTGCTCCAGAACAACAGAGAGATTCGGATCTTTAACGAATTTTTCGGAAATATCCGTTATCTGTTCGAGTATTTTTGATTGCTGAAGGATATTCTCGTTTTGGAACAGGGTTTTCTCATACATTGTACTGAGTGTTTTAAATTCCAACTGCTTCTTTTTATTTTGGAAAAAAAGCAACAAAAAGAACACACCTAAAGATGCTATGATAATTAATTCTACAATGATATTTTCCATGTAAAAATTATATCACATTTCCTTTTGTTTTTCATGGTAAATTGTCAGGTTGTTAAGCCAAAGCAAGAATGCCTGCTTTTTAGAGTGATATAATCAGAACATTTCTATGTAATTCTTTTTGAATTGAAAAATACATGCTTTTGTGATATATTAGGCTTGTTGTTTTTCTGTTGAAAAAACTACATAAAAACTGAAAACTTTAAATGATTTAAATTCTGAAGGAGGATTTATTATGGCAAAGAAATATGTGTATTCCTTCGGCGGCGGTAAAGCCGACGGAAATGAGAAGATGAAGAATCTTCTCGGCGGCAAAGGTGCGAACCTTGCCGAAATGGCGGGACATCCGAAGCTGAAGCTTCCTGTTCCTCCCGGTTTCACACTCACCACAGACGTCTGCACGGCTTTCTATGCGAACAAGAAAAAATATCCGAAAGAACTGAACGCTGAGGTAAATGCGGCTATTTCAAAAGTAGAAAAAATAATGGGTAAGAAGTTCGGGGACGTAAAAGACCCGCTTCTCTTTTCGGTAAGATCCGGCGCCAGGAAATCCATGCCCGGCATGATGGAGACAGTCCTCAATGTAGGTTTAACCAGCGCGACCATTCCGGGAATGATCAAGCAGACCGGCGGCAACGACAGATTTGTTTATGATGCTTACAGACGTTTAATAATGATGTACTCCGATGTGGTTATGGAAAAAGCGGCAGGTATCGAACCTGAAGACGACCAGGGTATAAGAAAACAGCTGGAACATATAATGGCGGCGATGAAAAAAGCAAAAGGCGTCAAACTTGATACAGAGCTGGATGCAAAAGATTTGAAAACTCTTTGCGAGCAGTTCAAAAAGAAAGTAAAAGAAGTTCTCGGTAAAGAATTCCCGGACAATCATATGGAGCAGATGTGGGGAGGGATCAGTGCGGTGTTTTCTTCCTGGAACGGAAAACGTGCTATCTCTTACAGAAGGATTGAAAAGATCCCTGATGAATGGGGTACGGCAGTTAACGTACAAACCATGGTGTTTGGAAATATGGGTGATGATTCAGCGACCGGTGTTGCGTTCACGCGTAATCCGGGAACCGGAGAGAATTACTTCTACGGTGAGTACCTGATAAATGCTCAGGGTGAAGATGTTGTTGCCGGTATCAGAACTCCTGCTCCCGTCAATGAAAAAAGCAAATCTCATCAAAATGCAGATCATCTCTCCCTTGAAAAAGGAATGCCTAAACTCTACAAAGAGCTTTTTGCCATTCAGAAACGGTTAGAAAACCATTACAGAGATATGCAGGATATAGAATTTACAATCGAGAAAGGCGTTCTCTTCATGCTTCAGTGCCGTATCGGAAAAAGGAACGGACCTGCCGCGGTAAAAATGGCGACCGATATGTATAACGAAAAATTTATTACCGCCGAAGAAGCGGTAATGAGAGTAACACCTGCTCAGCTGGATGAGCTTCTTCATCCTATTGTTGATCCGAAAGCGGAGAAAGAAACAAAGCCTCTGGCTAAGGGACTTCCTGCCGGCCCGGGCGGTGCAGCAGGCCAGATAGTATTTTCTTCAAATGACGCAGTGGCAGCATTTGATAAAGGCAAAAAAGTAATTTTAGTAAGAGAAGAAACAAATCCGGAAGACATAGAAGGTATGAGAGCGGCCCAGGCAATTCTTACGGCCAGAGGCGGTATGACTTCACACGCCGCTCTTGTTGCGCGTGGCTGGGGAAAATGCTGTATAGTCGGCTGCGGTGATGTTCATATTGACCTTGCCAAGAAGACTGTAGTGATCGGCGGAAAGACCCTTAAAGAATGGGATTGGATAACTTTGAACGGCAGCAAAGGAAATGTTTACGACGGAAAACTTCCGATGGTGGATGCCAGCGAAGAAGGTTCCGTTCTCGGAGATTTCTTAAAGATCTGCGACAAATCAAGAAAGATGGGGATAAGGACGAATGCTGACACTCCTTCGGATGCGGCGAAAGCGAGATTCTTCGGAGCCGAAGGTATAGGTCTCTTCAGGATCGAGCATATGTTCTACGGCGAAGGCTCTGACCAGTCCCTCTTTTTGCTTCGTAAGATGATTATGTCTAAGAGCGTGGAAGAAAGAAAGACGGCTCTTGCCGAGCTCTTCCCTTTCATGAAATCAGATATTAAGGCGACTTTGAACGCGATGGATGGTTTGCCTGTAACCATCAGGCTTATTGATCCGCCGCTTCATGAATTTGTTCCTCATGAAAAAGGCAAACTCGAAGCACTTGCTTCTTCACTTAAAATTGATATGGCTAATCTTGAGAAGAGAGCGGATTCACTGCGTGAAAGTAACCCGATGATGGGGCACCGCGGTGTTCGTCTTGGTGTTACCTATCCTGAGATTACAGAGATGCAGGCAAGAGCGATCATCGAAGCTGCCGCGGAATTGATCAAAGAAGGAAAAAAAGCCAATCCCGAGATTATGATCCCGGTTGTTTGCACGGTTGAAGAAATCAACGACCAGATTGTGATAATCAAAAAAGTCCACGACGAAGTAAATAAAAAGTTCGGTAAAAAAGTTCCGCTCCTTATCGGTACCATGATTGAGATTCCGAGAGCCGCGCTGGTTGCCGGAAAAATTGCAGTTTCCGCGGATTTCTTCTCCTTCGGTACCAACGATTTAACCCAGATGAGCTTCGGCTTTTCCAGGGATGATATCGGCGGTTTCCTTCCGGAATATGTGGATAAAAAGATTCTTCCTTGCGACCCCTTCCAGTCTATTGATGAAGAGGGCGTCGGCGAGCTTATCTCAATCGGTATTGAGAGAGGCAGGAAGACGAAGAAGAACCTGAAGATCGGTATCTGCGGCGAGCACGGCGGAGATCCTGATTCTATCGCATTCTGTTACAAGAAGGGGATGAACTATGTTTCCTGCTCTCCTTTCAGAGTGCCAATCGCCAGGCTGGCATCTGCCAGAGCTGCGGTAGAAGCAAAGAAAAAGTAACCTTGAGGGGCGCCCGTAAAAAGGCGCCCCTCTTTTTTTAATCATTCGCGGCTGGCAGTGTTAACCCAAGTTCCGCTGAATTATGTTAAAAGTGCGATTTTAAAAATATTTAGTTCATATAAAAGCAGCATTTTTGTCATAAAAAGTTTTAAAATAGCGTGTGGTACAGACCTAGTATATTGACATATTGGCGCGGGTATTAGAAAATACTCATAATATGTTTTTAAAAAAACAAAATCATAATAAAGACGGCAAGGATCATGTTTACTGGTCTTTAGTAGAAAGATATAGACTACGATTGCGTAGAGTATTTCGACCGGATGAGGAAGAACGATTATTATTAAATGCTTTGAAAATCCGAATTCCTGAAAAACTCTCAATCGATTTGAAATTGAAATGTGGTACAGACCTTTAATAAAAAAAGGCTTTAAATAAGGGAAATGAGTCTAAATATGCCTAATTCAGCGGAACTTGGGTTAAGCATGGGATAATAGATGGCGTTAAAAAGTACAAAATTCTATCCGCCCTAATAATTGGCGGACTAAACAAATTCGAAAAAAAATAAATAAAAGAGAAGCCGAGGTTAGTGTTTCTTTTGTTTTCTTTTTATTAGTTTTGTTTCGAGTTTCGAATTCGACTGACCTTGATTTAATAGAAACTGGTCGTCCGCCAGTCTTTATGCCTGCCCGCCAGTTATTTTTGGAGGGGAGGATTGTGCTTCGAGTTTGGAGGAATCGTTTTAGGGGGTTAAACTATGAGAAAAATATTAATACTGATTGTTATACTTTCTGGCATGGCATATTCAGACAATGAGCCTACCTGGCTTATGTCAGTTCCTACTGCAAATGTCCTTCCAAAAAATACTTTATCCGCCGGCATTATCTATCTGGATCTCTCCATCGCTGACAGTCTGGAAATAGGAGCGCACGGGATAAAATACCAGCTTTTAAAAGATTTTGAAGGCGGACGGCTGGCTCTCGGCGCTTCCTTTGTTTTCGGACTTTACCCTTACGCGGTCTGGACAAAAAATATTGATCTTGGAGAGCTTTCTATCGGCATAAATCCTTTTCCGTATTTTGTCTTTGCAAGTATTGAAACAAAACTTTCCGACACGATGAGGTTCATCGGGGAAGTGCATAACGGTGTTTCAGCGGGACTTAGAAATACGATTGCCAAGGGTTGGTGGCTGGATATCGGCCTTGGCCTCACTGTTTATCCCTATAAAAACTACCTGTTCTACGACTTTGCAAACACAGATTATTTTTATTACAGATTCCCTACCACTTTCTCGCCTTATGTTGTGATATCTCTCTGCTATAACTTTGATATCAGTCCTGTTGCCCCGCTTCCCGAAGTAAAACCGGAAAGTAAACCGGTGGAAGACGGCCCGCAGCCGATAGACCCCATCAAAGATAAATAACTAAGCACTATCCTCCCCTCCAAAAATAACTGGCGGGCAGGCATAAAGACCGGCGGACGACAATATCTAATATATTAAAGTAAGTCGAACTATAAATTCGAAAAGTATTGAGTTGTATAACAAATGACTATAGTGGCAAACTGGTAATAAAAGGCAAACTAAAGATGTACTACTAGTAAAGATATTTACGATTTACAAATGACAAATGACGATTTAGTGAAAGCGGAATAGTACTTTCCGCCGTATTAATCAAATTTGAGGTAGAAAATTGCGACCTCCAATTTCCGCAAGAAACGGCCTTTCATTGTAAAATAGCATTATAATCTGTTTTTTTGCTATAATACTATATATAAAGTGAACACGCTTTTACTAAATCAGCGGAATCAGCTAGCTTTGTAATCTCTTCGAAAGATCCGCCTAAAATAACTGGCGGATGCGTAATCATTGCTAGCAAATAAGTAACTGCTAATAAATAAGCGAAGTATAAATATACGATGAAAACGTTTGCACCAAGGAAAAAATGAATCCGTATCATAAAACTACCGGCATAATCATTAAAGTCAGAAGCTATGGCGAAGCGAACAAACACCTTACTATTTATACCAAGGCATACGGGAAGATCCACGCGGTGGCGAAGGGTGCAAAGAAGATGAAGAGCCGGTTTGGCTCTACGGTGGAACTTTTTACGGAGACAAAATTGTTTTTGTATAAGCAAACATACGCGGATCTTTATCTGTTAACTCAAAGTCAGATTGCCACGCATTTTAAGAATATCTCCAAAGACGTAAAAAAATATACTTATGCTTCTGCGGTCTCTGATTTTGTGAATACTTTTGTACCGTTCGGGGAAAAAAGTCATTCTTTGTATGAACTTTTCATTCATACTCTGCATAGATTGGATACGCAAAAACATGAAGACAAGATATTTTCAATGTTTATGGTGAAGTTCCTCACCCAGGTGGGTTTCAGAATCGCGCTTGATTCCTGCACCTCTTGCGGCTCTGATTTAAAACAGAATAAACGGATGTCCGTAAGTCCCAAACACGGGGGTGTAGTTTGCGAAACGTGCGCAAGCGGAGTTTCAACGGTCGAAGTGTATAATAATACGCTTAAACTTATGGATTTTCTTCACAGGAAAACATTTGATACACTTTCTAAAATAACCATAGATAATCAATCTCATATGGAGATAGAAAAAGTAGTGGAACATTTTCTTGAATATAACTTTGAGCTGAAATTAAAAAGCTTAAAAGTAATGGAGAGTATAAAATCTTATGGCGAATAAAAAAGCGGTAATATTACTGTCAGGCGGGCTAGATTCCACAACAACTCTGTATTATGCAAAAGCAAAGGGCTTTAAATGTTTTTGCCTCCTTTTCGACTACGGGCAAAGGCACAAGAAAGAGTTAAAAGCGGCTGTAAAACTGGCAAAAATGAACAAATGTATCTACATCGTAGTTAAAATAGCGCTGCCATGGTCTAAGAGCGCATTAACGGATAGGAAGGTTAAAGTACCGGTGAAGAATAAGCAAATCGGAAAAGATATACCCGTTACTTATGTTCCGGCGAGAAATACAATATTTTTAGGTTTTGCCGCGTCTTATGCCGAATCAATCGGTGCTAAAAAGATTTTCATAGGAGCAAATGCATTGGATTACAGCGGATACCCTGACTGCCGTCCGAATTATATTAAGGCCTATGAAAAAGCAGTGAACCTCGGAACTAAAAGCGGTGTCTCCGGAAATAAATTAAAGATAGAAACGCCGTTGATTAATCTGACAAAAGCGGAGATAATTAAATTAGGGATTAAGCTTAAAGTGCCTTACGAGTTAACCTGGTCTTGCTATAACGGCGGTAAAAAGCCTTGCGGGGTGTGTGATTCGTGCTTGTTAAGGGAAAAAGGGTTTAGGAAAATAAAATAAAAGCAGGAAATATTGCGTAAAAATATGTTAAAATATCTAATATAAAGCGATAAGAAGAGGTGAAAAATATGTCTTTAATCTCGATAGTTCTTGCTGTACTATGTTTTATTTTTGTCTGTTTTCTTGCGTTACTTGGTATTAAGGCGTTACGTAGTAAAGCGGTGAGCGGAGCTGAAAGTTTGCTCGGAGAAACAGGGAAGGTAACAAAGATTCTAAAACCGGAAGGCATCGTATATGTCAGCCGTGAGGATTATACGGCAAGAAGTAAGAATCAGGACACGATTGAAGTTGGAGCAAAAGTAAAAGTTGTGGCTGTTGATGGAGTAAAAATAATTGTGGAGAAAATATATTAAAATAGATTTAAGGAGGTAGCACATGGGGACGTTTTTTGTTTTTGTAGTTGTGCCAATAATATTTGTACTATTGGTGTTGTTCAATGCAATAAAGATCGTAAGGGAGTATCAACGGTTAGTTTTATTCCGATTCGGAAAACATGCTCCCGGCGGCGTTCTTGGTCCCGGGATTACTTTTGTCTGGCCGATAATGGATCAGATAGTCTGGGTGGACCTTCGAGAATCCTTTCTTGAAATTCCTGAGCAGACCTGCATTACCAAGGATAATGCGCCTGTTTCCGTTGATTTTCTTATTTACTGGAAGGTTATTGACCCGGCGCTTTCCGTTATTCAGGTACGCAATTTCGCGGGAGCTTTGCAGGGTATAGCAACAACAACCTTAAGAGCTGTTGTCGGCGATATGGCACTTGATGAAGTACTTTCCAAGAGAGAACAGATAAATGTCATTCTAAGAACCAAATTAGATGAAGTAACCGGCAGATGGGGAGGGAAAGTAACCTCCGTAGAAATCCGTGAAATTCTTCCGCCGACGGAAGTTCAGTCCGCAATGACCAAGCAGATGGCGGCAGAAAGACACAGAAGAGCGGTGGTAACCGAATCAGACGGTACAAAACAGGCCGCTGTTACGATTGCCGAGGGCGAAAAGCAGTCAGCGATACTTAGAGCCGAAGGTGAAAGACAGTCGCAGATACTGAAAGCTGAAGGTTATGCGAAGGCGCTTGAGAGCATATTTGGCGCCGCGAAATCAATTGATGCAAAGACAATGAGTTTGCAGTATCTCGATACACTAAAAGCACTTGGTGCTTCTCCGTCAACGAAATATATCTTCCCGATGGAGTTTACAACGTTACTTAAGCCTTTTGTGGAGAATATTAAAGAAGCCATAGCGGCAAAAAAATAGGTTGCTATTTCTCAGTAAAGAATTACGGGGCGCGGTGAAAATCGCGCCCTTTTTGTTGAAAAACCGTCAAAAATGCAAGAATTATCAAAATACTATATATTGACAATAAATCTTCAAAACCACTACTAATTGTAGTTTTTAAAGGCTAAAAACACGTTTCATTATAAGCTTTTAGATCAAAATAAGGCAGGGGGGCTTGTCAAAACCGGAATTATAGTGTATACTGTAAATGTACCTAACAGTACCAGCAAGAGCAGTTTTCGACCGCAAGGAGAAAATGCTTCTCCGGGCGGTTTTTTTGTTGGTAAAATCTTAAGGAAAAGGAAGTGAGACAAGAAATGGCAAAGGGAAAAGTAAAATGGTTTAACGACCAGAAGGGTTATGGCTTCATAACTCCGGAATCGGGAAAAGATGTATTCGTACATCATACCGCAATCCAGGGTGAAGGATTCAAGACCTTGAGAGAAGGACAGGACGTCGAATTCGAAATCGAAAACGGCCCCAAGGGTGAGCAAGCTACTAAAGTAGTTAAACTCTAACCTAAAAAATAAAGCCCGGTTGGTTTACGCCGGTCGGGCTTTTTGTTCCAAGAATCTAATAAAAAGGGAAGTGATACAACAAAATGGCAACAGGAAAAGTGAAATGGTTTAACGACCAGAAAGGCTATGGTTTCATTACTCCGGAATCAGGAAAAGATGTATTCGTACATCATTCCGCGATCCAGGGTGACGGATTCAAGACCTTAAGCGAAGGACAGGCTGTCGAATTCGAAATCGAAAACGGTCCCAAGGGTGAGCAGGCTACGAAAGTAGTAAAACTCTAACTTAAAAAAATCAAGCCCGGTTGGTTAATTCCAGCCGGGCTTTTTTGTTGGAGCGAAGAGATACAAGATATTTCATAGGTTGTAGTTGCTCGATTTAGGCCGTTCCGGCGAAGGCGAGCGTGCCTGATGCTTGCCCGCCAATCTTTAAGGAGGGAATCAACTACATTGCGACACAGTCTAGATTTACGATTGACAATTTAATGTAGATGTAAACCGCTTATATTAATTTTTAGATAGTATTACGTCAAATCTTTTCAAACAAATCTCTTTCCCAAGCACTTCCATTACTTCAAAGAGTCCGGGGGAGATAAGTTTTCCTGTTAAAGCCAGACGTACTGGATGCACCAGTTCTCCGAGTTTTTTACCGTTTTTCTCTGCAAAGGACCTTGTAAAAGCTTCCAGTTCCGCGGCGGTGAAGGAGAGAGCGGCGACTTCGGTGCGGTATCTCTTAAAAAGTTCTATCTTGGCCGGATCTTTAAAGTGTTTCTCAAAGGCCGCCGGGTCATATTCCGTAACGTCGGTGAAGAAATATTTGGAATCAATAATGTCCGTAAGCTTTTTAAGGCGTTCTTTCTCTAGTTTGACGACCTTTAAGAGAAGATTTTCTTCCGGGGTTATTCCTGCTTTTAACAAAAAAGGCCGGACTAAATCTGCTATCTCCGGTTCAGTTTTTTGCCTTATATAATAGCCGTTCAAAAAATCCAGTTTTGTAAAATCAAAAATCGCAGGGCTTCTATTCACCTGTTTCATCTCAAATCTTTTGATAAGTTCGCTTAAAGGGAATATTTCTTCCGTTGCGCTGTAGGAACACCCGAGTAGCGCCAGAAAATTAACCACGGCAACAGGAATATAACCTTCCTCCTGATACTCTGTGACTGCCGCGGCTCCCGCTCTTTTTGAAAGACGGGTCTTGTCGGAGGCAAGTATCAAAGGTATATGGGCAAACTCCGGAAGCTCAAACCCCATCGCTTTATAGAGCTGTATCTGGCGGGGAGTGTTGGAGATATGGTCCTCACCGCGAATGATGTGCGTTACTTTCATTAAGGCGTCGTCTACGACCACGCAGAAATTATAAGTCGGCACACCGTCGGTTCTTTCAAGGATGATATCGTCAAGTTCTTTATTATTAAAAGTTATTTTACCCCTGACAAGGTCGTTTATCACCGTTTCACCCTCTTCGGGCATCTTAAAGCGGACTACGAACGGCTTGCCGGCGTTTTTGAATTCTTCAGCTTTTTCTTTTGATAGTTTTCTGCACGTACCGTCGTATTTGTAGGGTCTTTTCAGTTTTTCGAAAAGTTTTCTCTTCTGTTCCAGTTCGTCTTTTGTGCAAAAACATTTATATGTGCTGTTGTTATCCTCAAGTCTTTTAGCGTACTCTTTGTAAATATCCATGCGCTCCGACTGCCGGTATAATTCGTCGTGATCCAGTCTCAGCCAATTCATTGACTCAAGAATATTTATTTCAAACTCTTTTTTGGATCTTTCCTGATCCGTATCTTCAATCCTTAAAATAAACTTCCCGCCTGTATGTTTGGCAAATAAATAATTAAAAAGCGCCGTCCTGGCGCCCCCGATATGAAGATTCCCCGTAGGTGAAGGAGCAAAGCGTACTGTTGTCATAGGTTTTCCTTTAAATTATTACACTGGTATAAAATGAAAACCAGTTTGTAAAGTTTTCTTTAGAGGAGGTATTATTTGCTTTACCCGACCTCTGTCCTCGAGATTTTGCTAAGCCTCCAACCATCTAAACCTCTAAGCCTCAGCTTTTCTGCTATTTTTGTTTCAAGTGCCTTCTTACATACCAGATCGCTCCGGCAAGGATTACTATTCCGATAACGGCGTCAAATCGGTGGAAATATACCCCGAGCGTGTCCCAGTTCTCGCCCATTTTAAAACCGACCCAGGCCAGAAACCAGCACCAGACAAAAGATCCGAGAAAAGTATACAGACAGAATTTTGGGAAATTTGTTTTGGCTATTCCGGAAGGAAGCGAGATAAAGGTGCGTACTACCGGAAGTAATCTGCTGATGAAAGTTGCCAGGTCACCGTATTTTTCGAAGAATTTATCGGCGATCTTCATGTCATGATGAGAAATAAGTACGTATTTGCCGTACTTTTCAAGCAAAGGTCTGCCGCCGTAAAGACCGACAAGATATGTAGGAATAGAGCCGACCAGACAACCGAGTGCTCCCGCGAAAGATACCCAGAAGAGTGTAAACTGCCCTTTTGCCGCCAGATATCCGGAAAAAGGCATTATTATCTCGGAGGGAAGGGGAATGCAGGCGGACTCAATGGCCATCATTAAAACGATTCCGGAATAACCCAATGTAGATATAGTGCCGATTATAAATCCCGCCAAAACACCGATAATTTTTCCGATTATTCCGGCACTTACCCCGGCTTCAACGGTTGTTTCTAATGTTATTTCTGTTAACATTTGTTCTCCTATACGAATTAGATTACATTGATACAAATGTAAATTCAATCACTAAAATCAAAATTCTAAATTCTAAACAAAATCATCGAACCTATATTATATGTCTTTTTAGTGATTAGTGCTTAATTCTTAGTGATTTTGCTTTTCTAGACTTTTTCCGACGCGTCAAAAAGCTTTTTATGTTCATCCAGTGCGTATCTGTCCGTCATGTTCGCAATGTGGTCGCAAATAACCCTGTATTTGTCAGAATCTTTTGACACTCTGTTTCTGATCTCCTGAGGCAGCATGCTGTATTTTCCTTTTGCAGGATTATGTTCAAAAAATTTATCGTATTTTTCAAACAGTTGTTCAAGAATGTTCTGATGCTTTACTTCCATTCTGACGACCCTGTAATGCTTGTATAGATTTTTATAAAGAAAATCCCTGAGCTCCCGTTTTTTTTCATTCATTTCCTTGGAAAAAGAAACGACCTTGATCTTTGATCTTTCCACGTCGGCAATACTGTTAATATTGCATTTTTCTATGTTTGCCAGGGTCTGGGTAATAAGATCTTTACAAAAATAGTTGATAAGCAGTTTAACCAGTTCATACCTTCTAAGCTCATCCTCTTTTGTCTGTATTTTCCCCAGTAATTCCTTGCAAATCCTGACTTTACTCAGATCCTCAATGTTTATTAACTGGGATTTTATCCCGTCATCAAGATCATGTGTATGATATGCGATCTCATCCGAAAGATTTACTATCTCTGCCTCCAGTGTTGTTGTAGTTCCTTTTGCTGCCGGAATATCATAATCTGATTTGTGTTTATCCAAGCCATCCCTTACTTCAAAAGTAAGGTTTAGGCCGGGGAAATCCGGATAGCGTTTTTCTAGTTTTGTTACAATTCTTAAACTTTGCTGGTTGTGTTCAAATTTACCGTGAGTTTTCATCAGTCTGTTTAATACTTCTTCGCCGGAATGGCCAAAAGGCGTATGCCCGAGATCGTGCGCGAGTGCAATTGCCTCCGTCAGGTCCTCATTTAATCTGAGATTCCTGGCAAGAGAACGTGCTACCTGGGATACTTCAATGGTATGGGTTAAACGGGTCCTGTAGTAATCCCCTTCATGGATAACAAATACCTGGGTTTTATATTCCAGACGGCGGAAAGCATTGCAATGAACTATCCTGTCCCTGTCTCTTTGAAAAGCCGAGCGTAAATTATGCTCCGGTTCCGGATATTCCCTGCCTTTGGAATCCCCGCTTTTCATTGCATAAGGGGCAAGAAAAAGATATTCTTCCTTTTCAAACTGCTCCCTGGTCAGAAATTTAGCTTTCATAAGCCTTTCTCCGTTGAAAAATAGAGATTTTAAATAAGTCTAAATATTTTACCATATATTATGCGTATATATGTATGAAAAAAAGACCCGGAATTCAGGGTCTGATGGCGCTGATAATTAAAAGAGATGACACGGATAAATAGAATTATACTATCGGTAAGGCATCATAAATAATCTGCTCTTATTATTTTTTTACTTTGATAGACAAAGGTTTTGTTTAGCTTTAACCTGTAAAACGCACAGCTTTTGTGGTAAAATCAAGTAAATATTCCGGCTCTTGGGGGGAGAATAGATGAATATAAAGTTCATAACAGATCAGGAAAAAGTACTTGCCGAAGTCATTAATAACATCCTTCCAAGCACTAAAACATAGCAGGTTTATAAAAGAGATCAGAGCGATAGAAAACAAAGATATTGAAAACGGCATAAAAGCCTTGAAAAAACAAGTTTCTCAAAGCTACCTCACGAGCATAAGAGAGCGTGAAGAAAGCGTGGATGAAGGAAAAGAAACACTTACCATACCAATAATCGGGACAGCGACTTTAAATTTATCTTGGGAAGTGTAATGAAAATATTAATAAAAAAGAAAAGATAGGGGACAGCCCCAAGGTCGGTACAGTCCCCTTTAATGTACTTTCTTATTTTTCGTGTTGCTATCGTCTTTCTTTTCTTCGATTTTCATAAATCCGTATTTACCTGTACTTTTCGCAGGCTAAAGCCTGCGCCTACCTCTGTTGACTGACCAATTATGTAAAATAAAGTTTCAACGTCGTTTACTTAACACAGAAAATATTGTATTATATAATTAATGGAAAATATAAGTAATGAAATACTAATAAAATGCAAGAAAAACGATATGGAAGCATACCGCCTTGTTATTCGTCATTATCAGGGCTTTGTTTTTTCAGTTGTTTATAGATTTTTAGGCGGGAAGTATGCCAATGAAGTTGAAGGCTATGTACAGGAAATATTTGTACGTCTTTATGATTTTATGAAAAAGTATGATACGGACGGGGGGGGTGAGTTCTCAGCATGTGTTTTTACTGTTGTCAGAAATTATTGCTTTAATGAGTTGAGGATTAAGCGGCTCCAGCTGGATCCTGTGGAAGAAAATATTTATTTGGATGACGGTACGGAGAGCGAAGAACTTACAGGAGAATTAAAGCAAAGAGTAGAAAAATGTATCGAAACGCTTCCTGATGATCAGCGAATGTTCTTTATCCTGAAAGAATATGAAAGGTTTTCTTATGAAGAAATAGCAGGTCTGATGAATACACCTTCTGTTGTTGTAAAATCAAAATTGAACCGGGCCAAAATAAAACTAAAAGATTTGCTTTGGCCGTATCTTAAAGAGGATCATGGAAAAACAATGTGAAAAAATAAGGGAAAATATTCAGAGCTATTTTGAAAAATCTCTTTCAAAACAAGCGTATGAAAACACGGAAAAGCACCTGCAGGAATGCGCGGATTGTTCCTGGTTTTTCAGAGAATATGAGAAGATGAATGAAATCCTTTCAAAATGGAGAGTCCCTCCGGTAAACGGAAACTTTGAAGAAAAAGTAATATCAGCGCTTACAGATAAAAAAACTAAAAAAAGCAAGTCTTTCCTTTTTTCATTCTTTAAGCCGGCGTTTGCCGGTTTTATTGCTATTATATTAATAATAATCCTGACGGCGGTTTATTATTTTTCTCTTCCTGTTATTGTCGGACAGGGAAAAGAAACCGGAGATAAAATTGCATTTGAAGAAGGCCGGGTGTTTGTGATAAAGACGGGCGAACCGGTATATGCAGGAAGTTCCGACCTTGAACTTTTGTTGAATGACGGAAGTATGATAAAACTTACTAAGGGTGCAAGGTTTGTAATAAATACTTTTGGACGGCGTAAAAAAACATGTTCGCTTTTTGGAGAGATGAAAGCAGACATTAGAAAGTATCCGGGCCAGGAATTTACCGTAAAGACGGACAATGGTGAGATAATGGTGCTTGGTACCGGTTTTATAGTCTCGGCAATGAAATTTAAAACTATTGTCAGCGTAATAGAGGGAAATGTATCTGTAAAGGGACGCTCGGAAAAGACCCAGCTTACAAAAGGGAATATGACCGTGATTTCCGGATTTAGCAGGTTTGTTACCCCGGTAAGCGCCTTAGATGCCGCGAAAGATAAGGACCGGCTTCTAAGAATACAGGCTATTCAAACTCTAATCGAAATTAAAGGAAAGGAGGAGATACAAACTGTAATCGGCCTGTTAAATGACCCTGATGAAACAGTAAGGGCGGAGGCGGCTCTTAATCTGGGTATGCCGGGAAAAGGGAGCAAGGAAGCGGCAAGGCCTTTGCTTAAAGCGTTGCGCGATAAGAATAAAATTGTCAGAATGTATGCCGCAATATCTCTCGGAAAACTGAAAGTAATGGAGGCCAGAGATCCGTTAAAATGGATGGTTGGTGATAGTGAAATAGAAGCAAAAATCGGCGGAGCTGTAGGACTTGCCAATTTAGGAGAGAAGACGTATGATATTGCGGTGTTGGTCAAAGATTTAGACAGCAAGGATGTAAATATAAGATGCAATACGGTAAAACTTCTTGGGAGAATAGGTACGGAAAAAATAACGTTAAAAGTAGCGGAAAAATTAAAAGATCCGGAAAAGAATGTCAGATGGTATGCTGTCCGCGCTCTTGAGAGGTTAAATGATCCTAAGACTTTTCCTGCTCTTCTGGAGGCAGTTAAAGACCCGGAGGATGATATTAAAAGAAAAGCCATTCAAGCAGTTTCAAATGTGTTTTATCCGGATGCAGCCAAAGAAGTGGCTTTAGCCTTAACAGAAACTTCTTCGAAAGAGATAAAGTTTACGGCCATAAGGGCTCTTGGTTATTTATTGATGAATTATTATAAGAGTGACAAAGCGAAAATTATGGAAATATTGGAAAAATGCATTAACGACCGGGATCGTCTTATAAAAGTTACGGCGCTGACTGCCTATGCGAGAGCAGCCGGTGCGGATGCCGCACAAAAAGTCTATGAGGTGTCTGTGAAAGACGGCAATAAAATAATGAAGGAAACTTCGAAAGATATACTTAAAATAATTAATAAACAGGATTTTAGATTCAATCTCCGCCCTGTTGAGATTAGAGCGCTTGGAAAGCTCAAAGAAAAAGCAGTTATTCCGATACTGCTGACGGCCGCTAAGGATTGGAATCCATTAACGAGGGAAGCAGCAATGCAAGGTTTTGAAAACCTGAATGATAAACTATTTCTGTCTGTAATATATGAAGGCATGAAAGATCCCGACCCCGGAGTAGCCGAGGCAGCCGAAGAAGCGGTAAAAACAATTTCGAATTAGCGGTCATTTTGAAATTCTACTGACAATATGCAGATTAAAAAAACAAATGCGGAGAATAAATATATGTATAATAAGATCTTAATAGTCAAACATATTGAAAATGAGGGAGCCGGAACGCTTGAAACATTTTTTAAGGGAAGAGGTTTTGTTCCTGTCATTCTCGAATTGGCAAAAGGAGAATCCTTTCCGGAAAATATCAAAGAATATAAAGCTGTAGTGATAATGGGCGGTCCGATGAATGTTTACGAAGAAGATAAATATTATTTTCTTAAGGAAGAAAATATATTTATAAAGGAAATTCTCCGGGAAAAGATCCCTTTTCTCGGAATTTGTTTCGGAGCCCAGCTTCTGGCAAAAGCGCTTGGAGCAAAGATAAAAAAGGCTCCTGTAAAAGAAATTGGATGGTATGAGATCAGTCTGACAAAAGAAGGAAAAGAGGATCCTTTCTTTAAAAATATTTCCCATAAATTTAATGTCTTCCAGTGGCATGAGGATATGTTCGAACTCCCTAAAAAAAGTACTTTACTCTCGGTTTCTGATACAGAGGTAAGTCAGGCTTTTAAATACGGAGAAAATGCATATGGGTTTCAGTTTCATATAGAAGCAACACCACAGATGATAGAAGGCTGGCTAAAAAACGAACTGTTATCCCGGGAGCGCTCTAAAATAATACTGGAATCCTATAAAAACAAGGTGGAATATGAACGGCGGGCTCAGATAATATATACAAATTTTTTAAAAGTATTGTAAATATAAAATCTCATTTGCTTTTGGATACGACAATGACTCCTGCGATGATCATGACCGTACCAATAACTTTTAGAAGTGTTACCGGTTCTTTAAAAAGAAAGATGGAAAAAAAGAAAATTAGGGCATAAGCTAAAGCCTGAAAAGGCCGGTAATAGCAGGACCTGAAGAATTATAAAAGGAGGCGGCGGGTATCGTGTTAGGGTAGCGGGCGAAAGTACGAAGGTGAGCAAAGGTATAAATATCTAACCATTAATCCTTTGCAAAATCCGCCTAGGCGGAGGAAGAAAAGAAAGTGAGCAAGGAAAAGTTTTTGCGCTTGAGTGAGAAAAAAGGCTTTGCTGGAAGCAGTAAAGAAAGGTGATATCTACAGTGATGAAGATATCTTTGAGAAAGTCTCTAAAAAAAGATCTGTCTTCAATAAATTAAATATACTTGGCAAAAAAGACATAGAATACTCCTTATATTGCAATACTTCTGACCAAACTAAAGTGTATTATCGAATAATCTTGACTAAACAATAATTGCGTGTATAATAGTCACATGAAAAGATATACGGAAACAGACATAGTAAAAGACTTGAAAAAGAAGATGGTCTTTATTACAGGTCCGAGGCAGGTTGGCAAAACTTACATTGCCAAGCAGTTAGCTGAGTCATTTGAGGAACCTCTGTATTTAAATTATGACGATATTAATGATGCCAAGACAATACTAAATCGTACATGGTCTTTAAAAACCGATCTTGTAATATTCGATGAGATACATAAGCAGAAAGACTGGAAAAACTATCTAAAAGGGGTGTTTGATACCAGGTCGGGGAAACAGACCTTTTTGGTAACCGGAAGCGCGAGACTTGAGACCTTTAAAAAAGCAGGTGATTCTCTGGCCGGGAGATATTTTGGTTATAGGCTTAATCCTCTCAGTGTAAAAGAATTATCTGCAGGCAGGGATCCTTTTGAAACGCTTGAAACTTTGAACCGGCTGGGCGGATTTCCCGAGCCTTTTCTCTCAGGCTCTCTGGATTATGCGAATAAATGGAGAGCTCAGTATTTCTCAAATATTATAAGAGAAGACATTCTTGAATTTGGGAAAGTGACGGAACTCCGGGCTATGAAGCTTCTGCTTGAACTTCTCAGAAAGCGGGTCGGCTCACCCATATCTTACAGCGGTCTGGCCGTTGATATGCAGGTTTCTCCCGTCACGGTAAAAAAATATCTGCAGGTGCTGGAAGATCTTTTTATTATTATTGTGGTTCACCCTTTTCATCAGAACATCGCAAGGTCCATACTAAAGGAACCAAAAGTTTACTTCTATGATACCGGTTATGTTGATGGGGATGAAGGAATAAAGCTGGAGAATACCGTTGCTGTTTCTCTTTTAAAGCATGTTCAGTATCTGCAGGACACCAAGGGATCCGATATCAGTTTAAAATATGTAAAAACCAAAGAAGGAAAAGAAACAGATTTTGCGATCGCAGAAAGCGGCAGTTTGACAGAACTTATAGAGGTGAAACTCTCTGACAGGAGCCTTGCCCCCGGATTGAGATATTTTGCAGAACATTTTAAAAAAGCAAAAGCGGTCCAGCTTGTTCACAATCTTGACAAGACGAGCGAACCTGACGGTATACTCGTTACCCCCGCCGGCAAATGGCTTGCCGGTCTCAGCGCATGATGCGTGAAAAAGCAAGTAAAGCGGAGAAAGCAAAGACAGCAAACAAAGAAAGAGAAGCAAGGAGAGAAAATTAGGGACAGCGACCAATTAATTTAATTGGTCGCTGTCCCTAATTTATTTGCTTTTAGCTACAAATAATACTCCGATGATGATAAGGGATGTGCCTATAACTTTTAGAAGGGTTATTTTTTCTTTAAAGAGGAAGATGGAGAAGAAAAATATCAGGGCATAGGCTAGGGCTTGAAAGGGGAAGGCGTAACTAAGATCAACACGTTGAAGAGCTAAAATCCATACCCAGGAACTGCCGAGAAGCATTAAACAACCGAGAATAAACCAGATATTGGTGATTGTTTTAATAAGAGAAGCTCCGGCGCCTGTCTGATTGGTCCCTAATTTCCAGAAAACCTGTCCAAGGGCTATCATAAGTACAGAAACTAATATTAAAGCTATAGATTTTGTGTCTACTGTCATAGTAAAAATATAATAACATATGGGACCCCGACAGCGCAACCTGAAAACTACTGTTTGCCAACTGGTTTCTTAATTATAGAGAATACTTCGGTATGTTCTAAATCCGGGGTCCGATTCCACTGATTGCAAAGCTACGGGATTTCGCTGATTCAAAACGAATGATTTATAAGCTAAAATATTGCGCTGACAAAAGAGAAAGATTCTTCTGTCTTAGAAAACGGACACTACAAAAATTCAGAACTGTCTTATCTTTTATCAGTGGAATCCGCTCTTAAAATCAGCGGAATCGAACACGAAATTCATCAAAGACAGCATTTGAATTTCGTGTGATAAATATCATATAAAAAGCTTGTTAAAACCTGTAAAATAACTATATGGAAGTTAAGAAGATAATAATAGCGGGGAATCCTAATGTCGGGAAGAGCGTTATTTTTAACGCGCTGACAGGAAGCTATGCTACGGTGTCTAATTATCCGGGGACGACGGTGGAAGTTTTTCGCGGCAATTCAAAGATAGGCGGACAGGAGTATGAAGTAATAGACACTCCGGGTATGTACTCTTTTGTACCGGTTACGGAGGAAGAGAGGGTTTCCAGAAACATTATCTTTGCGGAAAAACCGTTTGTTATTATTCACGTCCTGGATGCAAAAAATATTGAAAGAATGCTGCCGTTTACTCTCCAGCTTATTGAGGCGGACCTACCTGTTATCCTCGTTTTAAATATAATGGATGAAGCTGAGCGTTTGGGCATAAAACTTGACACAAAACTATTAGAAGCCGAACTCGGGGTTCCCGTGCTTACCGCAATCGGCACTATGGGGCAGGGACTTTCCAATCTAAAAGATAAAATAGCAAATTATAAGCAAGGCGGGAGTAAAAATGATATTGTTAAGTATGACGCCCGTCTTGAAGAGTTTTTATCAAAGTCAGAATTTGGCAGGCTTAATTCTTTGCTCCTTCTTCAGGAAGATACAGAAATTGCGGAAAAACTTTCCAAAGAAAATAAAACAGCTGCAAAGAACGCCGAAAAAGAAATTGAAAAACTAAAAAAGAAATATTCCAAACCATTAAGTTATCTCATTGCGCTGGAAAGACAGGCCAAAGCTTCTTTAATACTTGATAGAGCGGGTGTTAACAAAGGCAAGCAGATGGGCGGGTTTGCCGAATGGCTAAGCCGTCTTACCATGAGCTCTTTTGGCGGTTATATCATTTTATTTTCGGTCCTTTACTTTGGGCTTTATCTGTTCGTAGGTAAGCTTGGTGCCGGTGTGTTCGTCGACTTTTTGGAAAAAACAATGTTTGATAAATGGATAATTCCTCCCGTTGCGAATTTTGTTGAACACGCTCTGCCCTGGAGAATCGCGCAGGATTTATTTGTGCATGAATACGGGTTGGTGACTCTGGGCCTCCGGTACGCTTTTGCGATAATTCTTCCTATTGTTGCTACTTTCTTTTTTGTTTTTGCAATTATTGAAGACACCGGTTATTTGCCGCGGCTTGCAATGTTAATAGACAGGGTGTTTAAAAAAATGGGACTTTCAGGAAGAGCGGTAATACCTATGGTGCTTGGACTTGGCTGCGGTACTATGGCGACGATGGTTACCAGAACTCTGGCAACCAAGAGAGAACGCCTTATTGCAACATTACTTCTGGCTCTTGCAATTCCCTGCTCCGCCCAGCTTGGGGTTATTATGGCAATGTTAAGCGGACTTCCGGTGATACTCGGGATATGGCTCGGTGTAATAAACGTAATTTTTATAACAGCGGGATTTCTTGCTGCAAAGATATTGCCCGGGGAAGCGCCTGTTTTCTTCATGGAAGTACCGCCTCTAAGGCTCCCTAAACTTTCCAATTTATTCGTAAAAACCTATACCAGAATGGAGTGGTATATAAAGGAAGTAATACCGGTGTTTTTAATAGTCAGTGTCGCCATGTGGGCGGCCGATCATACGCATCTGCTGGCTTTCTTAATAAAAACTGTGGAGTATCCGCTTAAAGTCATCGGCCTTCCGGTAAACACTGCAGCTATATTTATTATGGGATTTTTCAGGAGAGATTACGGAGCGGCCGGTTTATTTGATATGCAAAGAGCGGGCTTGCTGTCACACAATCAGATACTTGTAGCTATAGTGGTCATGACATTGTTCTTGCCGTGTATTGCCCAGCTAATCATGATGATCAAAGAAAGAAAATTCGGCACGGCAATGGCTCTTACCGGAGTTGTTACCGTCATTTCATTTACTACCGGATTTGTTCTTAATTTATTATTAAATTTATTTAAAATCACGCTTTAATCGAGGTGTATTATGACTATTTCGCATGAGACAGAAGAGATACTGGAAAGGTTATATATAGAAATTATCGAACAAAAAAGAAAAGGCCTTACCTGCGAGCAATTAAAGATCAAGCAGGACGGGGCAGTGTACGGAGAACTGATAAAGAAAAACCTGGTAACAGATAAAAACGGGATTATAAAACTGACAAAAGAAGGCGAGGTCGAGGCAAGAGATGTTGTCAGGCGGCACCGTCTGGCAGAAAGGCTCATGACCGACATTTTTGATATGAAAGGTGTTTGCGTACACGAATCGGCTTGTGAGTTCGAGCATATTTTGCATAGAGGTATTGACGAGCAGATATGCAGGCTTCTCGGACATCCGACTACCTGTCCGCACGGGACGAAAATACCGGAAGGAAAGTGTTGCAAAGAGCGGGGAATAAAGGATATAAGAGTAATGGCTCCTCTTTCCCTTGTAAAACCGGGGGAAAAAGGAAAGATCTCTTACATTCAGTCTGAAGACAAGGATAAACTCCAGACAATTATGGCAATGGGAATACTTCCCGGCATGGAGATAGCTCTTCTTCAGAATTTCCCATCGTATTTGTTTAAAGTCGGTAACAGCCAGTTTGCGGTGGATGAAAATATTGCCAAGGATGTCTTTATTCGTATTACGAAGTAAACAAGTGAGATGAAGTGACTTTTTGATGTTTTCTAAGCTTTTGCTGTCAGGTGCTGGAAATTCGAAATTCTAAGCTCGAAACTCGAAACAAATCCGAAGAGGAAAAGTAATAAAAAAAGAAATTGAGTTTGATATTGCTTTTGTTTGATTTTTTATTAGTTTTGTTTCGAGTTTCGAATTTAGTGCTTAGAATTTATATGTTTGCATAAATAAATCTGCTGTTTTAAAGGATGAGAAGTGGAAGATAAAGAAAATAACCGGCGTTTGAAGAAAACCACCTTTCTTTTTAAATTGGGGGTTGTACTCATAATACTGTCTTTTTTAAAGTGGGTGATCGGGGCTTATATACCTTTTCTTCCGTATTCCGATAAAGTCAAGCTGTCAATTGTTACCGTGCTTTTCGTTTTTGCTGAAATAATATTTTGGATAGGAGTGTTCTTGGTCGGGGAAGAAACGTATAAAAAATATAAAAGATATTTAAATCCTTCAAATTGGTTTAAAAGAGCCGCTGAAGCAGTAGTGGCGGAAGAAAAAAGAGTCCTTAGCAAAGCTGCGGACTCTGATTTTCCGAATAAAAAAGAGGGATTTAACGGATTAAAAGGTAAGAGTGTTGGAAAAAAGAGATCTTAATTCTATAGTTTACTCCTGGGCGGTAAATCTGTTCCAAATATTATTTAGAGCATAAGGAATATTTTTGCTCCTTTTACGCCTGATTCTTTTTTGCCCGTCTGTTACTTTGGAGGGGTGGGAACCGGACAAATTACCTCCCCATTTCCAAAATTTGTGAATGGTTCATGGAAAAATCCCCCAAAATATGCTAAAATACACTTATGTTTATAGATAAAGTAAAAATATACGTTGAGGCGGGAGCGGGCGGGCGGGGCTGTATAAGTTTCAGGCGGGAGAAGTACATTCCAAAGGGCGGTCCGGACGGCGGAAACGGCGGGAAGGGCGGGGATATTATCATTGTTGGAAACAGCAGTATGGCTACGCTTATTGATTTTAAATTCAAGCCTTATTACAAATCCATTCACGGTGAGCATGGCCTGGGCAGTAATATGTTCGGAAAAAACGCTAAAGATATAATAATCAACGTACCGCTTGGTACTGTTGTCAGGGATTTTGAGACAGAAGAGCTTCTCGGTGATATTTTAAAAGAGGGCCAAAAACTTCTTGTTGCTAAGGGAGGAAAAGGCGGGAGGGGGAATGCTTCTTATAAAACTTCCACCTTTCAGACACCAAGGATAGCGGAAAACGGAGAACGGGGAGAGTCACGCGAACTTCTCCTTGAATTAAAGACTATTGCGGATGTCGGAGTTATCGGCTATCCGAATGCGGGAAAATCCACTTTGCTTTCAAAGGTTTCCAATGCCAATCCAAAGATTGCAAATTACCCTTTTACTACGCTCTCCCCGAATCTGGGTGTTGTAAAAATTGACGAATATACCAGTTTTGTCTGGGCAGACCTTCCGGGACTTATTGAAGGCGCCTCTCTCGGGGTCGGGCTCGGAGATGAATTTTTAAGACATATTGAGAGGACAAAAATTCTTGTGCATATGATAGATATTTCCGCTTATGGAAGGGATGCCAGGAAAGATTACGAAGCAATTAATAAAGAGCTGGGCGCTTATAGTAAAGAGTTACTCAAAAAGCCGCAAGTAATAGTCGCAAATAAGATGGACATGCCCGGTGCCGAAGAAAATTTGAAAAAACTACAGAAGTATCTGAGTTCAAAAAGAAAGGGAAAAGTTTATTCCATCTGTGCGATGAAAGGAGAAGGGCTGAAAGACCTTGTTTTTGCAGTTTTTGCTAAAGTTAAAAAGTTGAGAGAAAAGGAAGGTTAAATGCGAAAGTATTTATCCTCGGCAATACTGATTTGTTCTCTTCTTCTTCTGGTCTATACCGCCTGTCCTACTATATATATAGGAGATGACGGCGAGTTGAATGCCGCTGCCTACACATTAGGAGTCGGACATCCTCCGGGTTATCCTGTCTTTACGATGTTCTCCCATCTGTTTACGTATTTACCTTTAGCCAATGTTGCTTACAGGATAAATCTGCTTTCCGTCCTTTGCGGCGCGCTTTCAATTGTTTTTCTGTTCTTAATAATGAGAAAATTATTAAAGGAAGAAAAGTATGCTTTGACTGCTTCTGCTTTCACTTCTTTTATGATGCTGTTGGGCGAGACTTTCTGGGTGCAGGCGCTTCATTCCAAAGGCGGAATCTATACTTTAAATATTCTTTTTATCTTCAGCCTTATACTTGCGGTGCAGTATAATAAAAAATATTTATTCGGGATACTTCTTGGCTTTTCTCTGGCCAATCACCATACTGTGGCAGTTGTTTTTCCGGGGTTATTGCTGTATATTTATCTTGCAAGAAAAGATTGGTTAAAGCTGGTTACGGTATTAAAGATACTTTCCCTTTCCCTTATCGGTCTCTCTTCTTATTTCTATCTGATAGTCAGCGCAAACTCGAATCCGCCGATGAACTGGGGGAACCCGTATAACATTGAAAGAATGCTATATCATATCTTCAGGAAACAATATGGAGAGCTGACAACTTTAGCAAGGTCATTTTCGAGTTTTTATGCCATGACAAAAGTGTTTATTAAATGGCTCGGTTCTGATTTTACTATTTTCCCGCTCCTTCTTGCTTTCCCGGGAATTTACGCTTTTTATAAAAAAGATAAGAAGTTATTTTATATCTTCATGCTTTTATTGTTAACTTCCGTTTTTGGGATGATGTATATGATTAACTACGAGATTAACCCGAAAAATGTTTATGTCAATGAAGTGTTTTTCATTCCGGCTTTTGCTTTTATAGCTGTTTTCGCGGGATTCGGATATACGTTAATTGCCCGAAAAATAAGATATACTTTTATGTTTATCCCCCTGCTGCTGCTGCCGACCTTCATAAATAATATTAAAATTAACAATCTCGGGAACAATAAGATCGCGTATAATTACGGGATTAATATTTTAAAATCTCTGGAAAAAAATGCAATATTTTTCTGCGAGGGAGATAATCAGATGTTCGTTCTTGGTTACCTTAAATATGTAGATAAACTCCGTCCGGATGTTACGATTTACGATGAAATAGGAATTGTCTTTAAAAATATTTATGGCGAAGATTTTCTTAAAATGCCGAGAAGAGACAGGGATGTTCTCCGGAATAAGATGCACAGGGATATAGTTTCGGAAACTTCCAGGCCGGTATATATTCCCATAATAGGAAGTAAAGATTACCTGTTCCAGGATTTCAGAAAAGAACAGCATGGGATACTTTTAAAACTTGTAAAAGGCGAGCCCGGAAAACCGGCAGATCCCGGACTAAGATATGATCTTTCCGGCTCTGAGAATTACCATAAGGATTATCTCCTTAGAGATGTTGTGGCGCAGTATTACTATGCTTATGGTGAATATTACATGAAAATAGGGGCTAAGGAAAAAGCAATTGAAGCTTATGAAAAATGCGGGCTGGCGGGCTATGACTCCGAATGGGTTCCAAATAATCTAGGCGTAATCTTTATGGGTATGGGGGATAAAGAACGGGCGATAAAGTATACGCAAAAATCTGTGAGTAACAGTCCTTCTTCTGCAAGAGATTATACTAATATGGGCGTGATTTACTACCAGCAGGGGGATTACGATAAGGCGCTGGAATTCTACAATAAAGCCCTGGGTTTTAATCCCAATTATGCCGAAGCATATAACGGTATCGGGACAATCTATGCCATACAAAACAAGGATGTATTGGCAATAAAAGCTTATGAAAATGCAATAGCGCTCAGGCCTGATTATTCCGAACCCTTTGCTAATATGGGAATACTTTATCATCAGAAAAAAGAATTTAAAAAAGCCGTTGAATACTACAACAAAGCGCTGGCTCTGAATCCGGGCAATTCCGATGCGTGTAATAATCTTGGCGTAGCCTACGAAAATATCGGGGATCTTGACAGGGCGCTTATTGAATATAAAAAAGCAGCCGGATTTGATCACTCCAAGGTGGAATCCCACCATAATATCGGAGTAATATATTATAAGAAAAATATGTATACTGAAGCCCTGCGGGAGTGGGAGATTGTTTACTCTTTGAAGCCGGACTATCCTAGGGTTAAAGAAAATATACTGATGGCTAAGAAGGCGTTAAATAAATGAAAAAAATAATTATTCAGGGTGGTTCTATTTTTCTTTTGATCTTTTTTCTGTCCTGCGGGAACAATAAAGATATTAAGGATACAGCTCTGTTAAAAACAAGAGGCAGGGGTCTTACCTCTCCTGAGGCGGAAAAAGTGCCGGGCTTTAAATACCTGCTTGATAGGTATGACTACGGACATGAAGGTTATTATGCCTCCGGTTATTATAAGCCCTTTGAAAAACTTCCGAATATCCGGGAGTATAGAGGGTTTTATGTTTTTGATCTTTATCCGGACAGCAGGGATCTTGATATTTTGGGTTATGTGGTAGAACTTATTGATGTAAATAAAAAGGTTCTTAATTTCAGGTTCTATCCCGGAAAACCGGATTTTTTTGCAGTAAAGAAAGACGTAAGATTACACAAACTGATTTTTTATTCCGTAAAACTTAACGGGAGCTATTTTGACAGAGGTGTTTATATATCACAGAGTTATTGGGAGCAGGTTATATTGCAGGAAACTCTTGGAAAAGGGAATGAAAAATTTAAGCAGTATTCTGAAAAAGAACTTGAAAGTTCGGATGAAGAAAGCCGTGTTCCTGTCGTAAGGACCGACGAGCTTGTACAAAACAGGCAAAAGTATATCTGGAAGCTGGTTGCGCTGAAATGGGGAGGTACGGACTTGCAGTTCATAAAAGTGGATGTTCATGATACCTCAATTTTTGTCGATGACGGAACCCCTCAAGGCGGTTTGCAGAAGCGGTATGATTTTTACTCTCCCGGCTGGGCAAAAGATTGGACAAAAGAAGCTGTTGTTTACGGGGTGTTTTGCGAAGTTCCGGAGGATTGGTTTAGAAAGCTTTTCGTAGATAAAAGCTATCTTACTGCCCCAAAAATACCTGAAGAAAAAAAGGAAATAAAAGATATTAAATTTGATTACTATTTTCAGGTGATATTTTAAAAGACAGTCCAAAGGTCCGTAAAAGTCTTTAAAAGTCTATAATGTTTCAAAGAGGATGATTTAAATGAAAAGTATTTTGGCTATGGTTTACCTACTGGGGCTTAAAATAAAAGAAGCGCTTTATAAATTGGGCGTACTTAAGCTTAAGAGTTTACAATGCAAAGTCATCAGCGTGGGAAATATTACAGCAGGAGGGACAGGGAAGACTCCTGTAACCGAATATGTGGTAAAACAACTTTCAAAAACAGGAAAAGCGGCAATACTTACCAGAGGTTATAAGCGTGAGAATAAGGCGGAACTTCTCGATGTAAAACCTGAAAGCAGCCCTAAGGAATGCGGGGATGAAGCGGTATTACTGGCAAGAAAAACAAATGTGCCTGTAATTGCCGCGGTTAACAGGTATAAGGGCGGTTTGTACGCAATAGAAAAATATGGCGTGCAGTTTTGTGTTTTAGACGATGGTTTTCAGAGAAGACATTCTCTATATCGCAATCTGGAGCTTCTTGTTATTGATGCTTCAAATCCTTTCGGGAATGGAAAGCTTTTGCCTGCGGGAATTCTAAGGGAAAAGATGGAAAACCTGGCGGATGCGGATATGATAATACTTACAAAAACTAATGACGCCGTTAATATGAAAGAGCTTTTGGCGGTAATTCAAAAATGGAATGATCATGCGAAAATAGCGGAAAGCATTTATGAACCGTATGAACTTTACAATATTTTCGATAACAATGACAAGCTTCCGCTTTCTTCGGTTGGCGGGAAAAAAGTATTGGCTTTGTCTGCAATAGGTAATCCTAAGTATTTTGGAAAAGTTATTTCCGGTCTAAACCCAGGGAGCATAACATGGTTGTCTTATCCTGATCATTATTCATATTCTGAAAGAGATATAAAAACAATAAATGAAAATTCTTCTTTATTCGATATTGTTATAACTACGGAAAAAGACGCAGTTAAGCTTGAGTTACTTGACAAAACCGGATTATCAAAGAAGATCTATGCCTTAAATGTGGAATTAAAAATATTGAAAGGCGAAAAAGAGTTGCAGGATAAAATGAACCTCTGCGGACTTACGTCCGGAGTTTCGGCGAATGGAATTCAATTTATTATTCATGCCGCATTCATCCACGGAGTTACCTCCGTGGTTTTCTGCGGCATACTCGCCATAAATAATATATGAGGAAAATATTTCATTTTTTAGAGTACATATTTTTTGTCACAACCGGCTTTATACTCAGACGGTTGCCGTACAGTACTGCTTCCGGGATAGGAGCTTTTTTTGGGAAGGTTCTTTATCTTTTTGATAAAAAACACCGGACTATAGCGTTTGATAATTTAAAACCGTCATTTCCTGAAAAAAGCGAGACGGAGCTAGAGAGTATAATTAAAAAAGTTTACGATAATATGGGGCGGGGTCTTGCCGAGTTCTTATATCTTCCCAAATTATCTCCGGAGAAAATCAAGAAACTTATAAAAGTGCAGGGTGAAGAGTATCTTAAAGCCGCGCTAAATAAAGGTAAAGGCGTGATTGTTATCGTTTCGCATTTCGGCAACTGGGAACTTATGGGCGCCCGTTACACAGAGTATGGGTCCAGTACCGTGATAGCTTTTCCACAAAGTAACAGTCTAACCGATAAAGTAATCACAAAATACAGGACAAACGCAGGTATACGCATTATTTTTACAGGAAATGCAGTAAAAGAAATATTTCGTGCGTTGAAAAATAAAGGTATGGTGGGCTTTCTGGCGGATCAGGATGCGCACGGGGAAGGCGTTTTCATTGATTTCTTTGGAAGGCCGGCTTCCACGAACAGGGGCCCCGCCGTAATGGCGCTCAAGACAAAAGCAGCAATAATAACGTCTTTCATCGTAAGGGAAAAGGACAATACTTTTACTCTTCATATCGAACCGGAGCTCCCGCTTGTGAAAACGGGGGATTTTGAATCAGATGTAAAGAAAAATACCGAGAACTGGTCAGCCGTGCTGGAAAGATATGTAAGGAAATATCCGGAGCAGTGGTTCTGGGTGCATAGGCGCTGGAAAACGCGCCAAGTTAAAGGTTTATAAGGTTCGTAAGGTTTGTAAGGTCTTTTTCAGTTGAGGTATTTATATAATAAAGTTACATTAATGTAAAACTTTACAAACCTTACAAACTTTAAAAACTTTATGAACTACATGGAGGAGTTCTCTTGAATCCAAAGAATATATTGATAATCCGGTTCAGCTCTCTCGGCGATGTTATTCTTGCAACTTCAGTGCTGCCGGCGATAAAAAAGAAATTTCCGGAGAGTACTATTACTTTTCTTACAAAGAAAGAGTATACGGAAGTGCTGGAAGGGAATACGGCCTTTAATAAAGTTATCGGACTTTCAAAAGAAGAACTTAAACTGAAAGCGCTTATCAAGTTTGCGGAAGGGCTGAATAAGGATTACGACCTGATAATTGACCTGCATGCAAATCTGAGAAGTTTTATTGTTTCTCTTTATTCTGATATTAAAACGCTCAGGTATAAAAAAGGGGTGCTGCGGCGCCGGGGTCTGGTTGGACATGCGTATATGCGGGGATTGTTCCCGTTCCTGCCGGAGATTTACAAGAAAGAAGATAATGTTATTAAAAATTATTTCAAAGCGTTAAAAACACTCGGTATAACTTACGCCGGTGAACTTCCGGAGATAAAAATGCCGGAAATTAAAAAATCACTCGTAAAAACAATAGGAATTCATGCCGGCGGAAAACAGAACACCAAAAGATGGCCGGTGGAAAGTTATACTGAAGTTGCGGAGTATTTTTCGGGAAAGGGAGTTAAAGTTGTTTTATTTGGAGATGAGAAAGATAAAGAAATAAATGCAAAGATACTTTCTGGCGTAAAAAACAAACAGAATATATATGACCTGTCGGGGAAAACTACACTTAAAGATATGATCTTAAAGATAAAAGAGTGCTCGGTGCTTGTTACGAACGACTCAGCTCCTTTTCATATAGCAACAGCCGTAAAAACCCCCGCAGTATCAATATTCTGCGCCACGACCCCGAAATTTGGTTTTGCCGTAAGGGCGAAGACAAACAAAATAATGAACGTAGAGCTCCCGTGCAAGCCGTGTTCGTTGCATGGAGGAAAAAGATGCCGGATGAGACATTATAGGTGTGCGGAGAAAATTGGTGCAGGGGAAGTTATTGAAGCGATCAGAAATATAATATAGGATTGTCCATAAAGGTCTGTAAAAGTCCATAACGTCTATAAAAGTAAAAGCTGGAATGTTATTTAATAATAAAGACACTGGATCCTGAATATATTTCAGGATGACAAGATAAATTAATTTCGAGATTTTACTTTTATCTCGTTTTGTCAACGGATGTTGACAAGGATATATCTTACATATCGAGAAAAGCTTGGCTTATAGACTTTTAAAGACCTTTATGGACTTTTAGACGGTCGGCAACGAAGGTAAGGTATGAAAAAAAGGAAAAAACCTGCAGTAACAAGTATGCTGATTAACAAGTTAATAGCTCCAGTCCTATTCGTATTCATCTTGTCGGTCTACCTTTTAACGCTTGCCCCCACAATAGGTTTTAGGGATTCGGGGGATATGGTTACGGCTTCGTATCTTCTGGGGATATCGCACCCTTCGGGGTTTCCTCTTTATATGCTTATTGGAAAAGCGTTTTCGTTTATGCCTGTTTCGGAGATAGCGTTTCGATATAATCTGATGTCGGCATTATTCGGGGCTCTAGCTGTGATTTTGGTGTTTTTTTCGGTCAAGAGGCTGTTAAAGAGCAGCTTTATTTCAGCTATTGTTTCTTTGATGCTTGCGTTTTCCGTTACGTTTTGGGCGTATTCAATATTTGCGGAAAAATATTCTCTTTACGCTTTCTTTGCGGCGCTTTTGATATGGCTTGTGGTTAATTTGAGAGAAAAAACAATTCCACTGATTGTTTTCATTCTGGGATTGGCTCTCACTCACCACCTTGCCATCGTTGCTTTTGTTTTACCTGTACTATTCCTTTTATTTCTAACCGGAAAGAAGTGTTATAATCCTAAAAAATGGCTTTTTCTTTCCCTGCTTTTTTTACTTCCCTTACTTCTTTACCTGTACTTGCCGCTCCGCGCTTCTGCAACGCCTTTGAAATGGGGGACCCCGGATACGATAGAAAAAATAATTAATCATATCTCTGCGAAGGACTACCGGTATGCAATGTTCACGGCGGCGCCTGTATCTATTTTTAAAAAACTTTATCTGCATCTGATTAAAAATTATGTGAATGAATTTACTCCGGGAGGGTTTTTACTTTTACTTCTCGGTCTATGGCGTATATATATTGAGAGAGCAAGAATAGGGTATTTTCTCCTCGGTGTGATAGTTGTTAACACCTTTCTGTTTGTAAATTACAATATTGTAGACCCTCAAAATATTGCAACTTACTATTTTGCCTCTTTTGTCTCGGCGGCGGTGATCATGGCCTTTGGTATTAAATGGCTTATGGCAAATCTTGGGAGATATAAAAAATACGCTTATGCCGGTTTTTCTGTATTCGCTATTTCTTTTATTCCCGGTAATTATGCTACAGTTGACATGAAGAACTATTTTGCAGATTATAATTTCGGAAAAAATATATTAAAGACCGTGGAGGAAGATTCCGTGGTGGTCGTTAACGGGGACTTGCCGATATTTTCCCTCTGGTACCTTGAGTTTGCGCAGGGTTACGACAGAAGTATTGAGATAATTCCGGGTAATATGCTGGTGCTTCCGGAATTTTTAAAACAAAATTATGGGAAGAAAAATATCTTTTTAAATTACTTTCCTTTCGAAAGCGCTTTATGGACGGAACATGAAATTGCCCCTTTTGGAATGATGTACCGGATTGAAAAAAAAGGCGTGACAACCATATATGATAAAGTGAAAGTTGACGCTCTCTGGTCTTCCTATAAGGGATTAAACGGAAGCGGCACGGATAAAAACTCTCCAGGTTATGAAAGGGAAAAAATGACACTGGAGCATTATGCTTGGGCAATGACTATGCAGGGGGAGTTTTACTTGAAAAACCGGTTTTACAGCGATGCTTCTTTGATGTTTGAAAAAGCCCTTAGTATTTATCCTACATATATGGAAGCCTTAATCAGCATGGGGCGGCTTGCGGAGCTTTCCGAAAAGAATTATGATATGGCAAAGAAGTATTATGACGGCGTATTGCTGCAAAACAAACGTTTTGCGGGGAAAAACACAAAAGATTCCAGGGCTAAAGTAGTAGAGTTGCTCAAGATGAACTCTGAAATGTTTGCAAGCAGAGGGTTCCCGAACAAAGCTGCTTATTATCTGATGAAAAAGAACACGCTGGAAAATAACAGATAAGCTTGTTTAACCCAAGTTCCGCTGAATTATGTTAAAAGTGCGATTTTAAAAATATTTAGTTCATATAAAAGCAGCATTTTTGTCATAAAAAGTTTTAAAATAGCGTGTGGTACAGACCTAGTATATTGACATA
>Ga0208246_1000290_pt1 | contig 44929 bp, 43 predicted proteins | sample RifOxyD2_FD_184039 | JGI IMG/M metagenome (GOLD analysis project Ga0208246, IMG submission 184039) | Soil microbial communities from Rifle, Colorado - Rifle Oxygen_injection D2 (SPAdes) | ecosystem: Environmental > Terrestrial > Deep subsurface > Rock core/Sediment | place: Rifle, Colorado... | reverse complement strand
TGGAACAAAGAAAAAGAATACTGAAAGTTTAATTTTGAATATTTCAGTTACCGATGCAACATCCGGTTTAACAAACGGAGTATGCTTAATTGATGTAAATGGAACAAATCAATCTGTAAGTATTTCAGATGGTTGGTGTAATTCATCAAGTATTGCATTAACTGGTTTATCAGACGGAAATCAGACAATCAATGTTTGGGTTAATGATAGTACAAACAATATTGGTTTAAACAACTCTTATGTAGTTCAAATTGATACAACTGCTCCGGTAATCACTTTACCTTTTTATACTAACGCTACAAAGAAGAAAAATACAGAGTCTTTGATATTGAACATTTCAGTTACAGATGCAACATCAGGTTTAACAAACGGAGTATGCTTAATTGATGTAAATGGAACAAATCAATCTGTAAGTATTTCAAGTGGCTGGTGTAATGCTTCAAATATTGCCTTAACAGGTTTAACTGACGGAAATAAAACCATCAAGGTTTGGGTTAATGATAGTACAAATAATATTGGATTAAATGATTCTTATGTAGTTCAAATTGATACAACTGCTCCGGTAATAACTTTACCCTTCTATACAAATGTAACAAAGAAAAAGAATACTGAAAGTTTAATCTTAAACATTTCAGTTACAGATGCAACATCTGGTTTAACAAACGGAGTATGTTTAATAGATGTGAATGGAACTAACCAATCTGTAAGTATTTCAAGTGGTTGGTGTAATGCTTCAAATATTGCATTAACAGGTTTAACTGACGGAAATAAAACAATAAAGGTTTGGGTTAATGATAGTACAAATAATATCGGATTAAATGATTCTTATGTGGTTCAAATCGATACAACTGCTCCGGTAATAACTTTACCTTTTTACACAAATGGAACAAAGAAAAAGAATACTGAAAGTTTAATTTTGAATATTTCAGTTACCGATGCAACATCCGGTTTAACAAACGGAGTATGCTTAATTGATGTAAATGGAACAAATCAATCTGTAAGTATTTCAAGTGGCTGGTGTAATGCTTCAAATATTGCATTAACAGGTTTAACTGACGGCAATAAAACAATTAAAGTATGGGTTAATGATAGTACCAGTAATATCGGTTTAAATAACTCTTATGTGGTTCAAGTAGATAGTACTAATCCTGTTATTACTTTAACACTATCAAGTGCTGTGACTGATTCATTAGTTTTGAGTTATACTACTACTGAAGGTAGTTGTGTTGCTGATAGAGGTACAATTTCAACTGCAGATAGTACTATTACAGAATATCTTTTAGATTGTGGTACTTCTTATGCATATACTTTAACTTGTACTGATTTAACTGGCAATTCTGCAACATTAACAGAATCATTCTCTACAAATGGTTGTAGTGGTGGTGCTGGAGGCTCAAGTTCAAGCTCAAGTTCGAGTGCTTCACCTTCTTATTGGTCAAACACTTTCACAAATGAAGATGTTAATTTTATTGGTGGTGTTACAAAAGATTTAGCTGTAAAAAATAGAATGAGAGTTGAATTAAGTGGAACTGATCATTATGTTGGAATTATGGAATTAACTAGCACTACTGCAAAAATTAGCATTAATTCTGATCCTCAAGAGGTTGTATTCTCTATCGGAGAATCAAAGAGGTTTGATGTTAATAACGATGGATTTTATGATTTGTTAATAACTTTAAATTCAATTATTAATAATAAAGCAAGTATTACAGCTTTACTAATTTATGAAAAAATAGTAACTGAAGTAGTTGAAGAACCAGTAGTTGCTCCTTCTACTCCTACTCCTGAAGTAACTGCTGAAGAAGAAATTGCTCAAGAGGAAGTTGTCGGAACTACTATGACTGGGAAGATTATTGCTAATCTTGGGGAAAATTCTCTTATGTATGGAATATTAATTGGATTAATAGTCTTAGCATTAATTGGATATTATTTTAGAATAAAAAATAAAAATAAAAAATTAAAGAGATAAAAAGTTTATTTTTTTATTTTAAAACGAATTTATTCGTATTACAGAATTAGGTACGAATATATTCGTAATAATGTTTAATTATCTTGTATAAAATGAATAAAAATATTTTTTAACAAGGTTTAATTATTTTGTATAATATAAAATATATTTTATATAATAAGATTTTTAAAGGCATAATTATTATTTATATTATAAAAAGATGGTGAATAAAAAAAATATTTATTTTGTAGGACTTTTATTGTCTATAATTTGTATTTATCTTATTTTGGCTGCTCCTAATGTCCCAACTGACTTAGTTTTTAATAATAATGCTACCCCTAATTATGATGAAGGTGTATTTACTTTGAATTGGACTTCTGGTGCTGGTGATGCTGAATCTAATTATACTATTTATGTTTTTTCTAATTCTTCTATTTATTTGATTGCGAGTAATGATAGTGTTACCGGTTATTCTTTTAGCAATACTACCGAAGCAAATTATACTTTTATTGTTGAAGCAATAAATGAAACTGGATTTGGAGCAAATTCTTCTAATATCTCTATTTATGTTGATACAACTGCTCCTGTTATTACTTTACCCTTCTATACAAATGTAACAAAGAAGAAAAATACAGAGTCTTTGATATTAAACATTTCAGTTACAGATGCAACATCTGGTTTAACAAACGGAGTATGCTTAATTGATGTAAATGGAACAAATCAATCTGTAAGCATTTCAAGTGGCTGGTGTAATGCTTCAAATATTGCCTTAACAGGTTTAACTGACGGCAATAAAACAATTAAAGTATGGGTTAATGATAGTACCAATAATATTGGACTGAATGATTCTTATGTGGTAGAAATAGATACAACTGCTCCAGTAATTACTTTACCTTTTTACACTAACGCTACAAAGAAGAAAAATACAGAGTCTTTGATCTTAAACATTTCAGTTACTGATGCAACATCCGGTTTAACAAACGGAGTATGCTTAATTGATGTAAATGGAACAAATCAATCTGTAAGTATTTCAAGTGACTGGTGTAATGCTTCAAATATTGCCTTAACAGGTTTAACTGACGGCAATAAAACAATTAAAGTATGGGTTAATGATAGTACAAATAATATTGGATTGAACAACTCTTATGCTGTTCAAATCGATACAACTGGTCCAGTAATTACTTTACCTTTCTATACTAACGCTACAAAGAAGAAAAATACAGAGTCTTTGATATTGAATATTTCAGTTACAGATGCAACATCTGGTTTAACAAACGGAGTATGTTTAATAGATGTGAATGGAACTAACCAATCAGTTAGTATTTCAAGTGGCTGGTGTAATGCTTCAAATATTGCCTTAACAGGTTTAACTGACGGTAATAAAACCATCAAGGTTTGGGTTAATGATAGCACCAATAATATCGGCTTAAATGATTCTTATGTGGTTCAAATTGATACAACTGCTCCGGTAATTACTTTAAATTTATCCAGTGCAGTGACTGATTCATTAGTTTTGAGTTATTCTACTTCTGAAGGTAGTTGTACTGTTAATAGGGGTACAATTTCAACCGCAGATAGTACTATTGTAGAATATCGTTTAGATTGTGAAACTTCTTATTCATATACTTTAAATTGTACTGATAGTAATGGTAATTCTGCAACATTAACAGAATCATTCTCTACAAGTAGCTGTAGTAGTGGTGGGGGTAGTTCAAGTTCTGGAAGTACTTCTTCACCTTCTTATTGGTCAAATACTTTCTTAAATGAAAATGTTAATTTTATCAATGGTGTTACAAAAGAACTATCATTAAAAAACAGAATGAGGGTTGAATTAAATGGTGCTGATCATTATGTAGGAGTTATGGAATTAACTAGCACTACTGCAAAAATTAGTGTGAATTCTGTCCCTCAAGATGCAGTATTTTCTATTGGAGAATCAAAGAAGTTTGATGTTGATAATAATGGATTTTATGATGTGTTGATAACTTTAAATTCCATTATCAATAATAAAGCAAGTGTTACAGCTTTGCCAATTTATGAAAAAATAGTCTCTGAAGTGGTTGAAGAAGCAGAAGTAGTTACACCTATTCCTACCACAGAAGTTCCAGAAGAAAAGGTTGTTCCCGAAGAAATTGTTGGGCCTACTACTCTTGAAAAGATTATTACAAATCTTGAAGAAAATTCTCTTATATATGGAATATTAATTGGATTAATAATTTTAGCATTAATTGGATATTCTTTTAGAAAAAAGAATAAAAAATTAAAAAAACTAAAGAGATAAAAATTTTATTCTTTTGTTTTGGTTTATTAAATTCTTATTTTAAAACGAATTTATTCGTATTACATTATATATTCTTTTTTAGTTTTTTAACTAGTATAGTCTAAAATGAATAAAAATATTTTTTTGAAGGAAAAGATAAAGATCTTGAAAGATGAAAAGGATATAAAGGAAAAAAAGATTTTATTAAATTTGAAACTTAAAAAAAGAAATTTAAAAAAATCTGAGGTTGCATTAAATAAACTTTATACTTTTGGTGATAATTTAATTCAAAAGTTTGATTTGTTGGAAGAAGATATTCTATCTACTCAAAATATTTTAAATAAATTAAAAGAAGATAAAATTAAACTTAAAACTCAGAAAATATTTTTAAAAAAGTCTATTGCTAAATTTGAAAAATTAATGTCAAGAGATGAGAAAATGATAAAGCTCCTTGAAGAAAAATTAAGGATTGCGAGATAATTCTAAAAAAACTAATATATTCGTATTAAGTTATATATTTTCTTTTTTGTATTTTATGTTAGCATTCAATGTTGTTATTCAATGTTGAATTCTAAAGATGAACAAATGGAGAATGGTAACAGAATTAATAATCTGTTAATTGGAAATCCACAAGGATTAACAATTACTGATTTAGTGAAGCTTTCGAAATTATCTCGTTCTACTGTGAGGAATATTTTATCTAATTTTGAAGGTGCTAAGATTGTTTTAATTAAAAAAATAGGTATGGCGAAAATTTATACCTTAAAGAGTTCTCATGGGAAAAACTGAAACAATTTTAATTGATGATGATTGGGATGATGTTTTTGATAAAATTAAATCGGATTTTCATAAAAATATGTCGCTGTTAGGAGATGATGACTATGAATAAAAATTTATTAATTTTTTTTATTTTTGTAATTCCTTTAATAAATTTTATTTTTGCAACGCCGGTTTTATTGAGTGATCAAGGAACAGATTTAAAATTAGTTTCAACAGGGGAATTATTATCTACTGGTAATATAACTATTTATATTTATGATTCTGTTACTGGTGGAAGTCTAATTTATAGTAATCTTTTTATTAATAATATCACAAACGGTTCTTGGAATGTTGTTATTAACCCTAATTTAGAGTATGGAAAACATTATTGGAAAGATTATAGTGTTAATGGAGACAATTTAAATTTTAGTGGTAATGATAGAATTGAATTTCAATCTCCTCTTGGTTTAATAAATAATGCTAGTTTGTTTAATTTTTCTTTAATTAATAGTTGTGCTGTTGGAAGTTCAATTAGGCAGGTTTATGAAAATGGTTCAGTTCTCTGCGAAACCGACGATACAGGAAGTGGAGGAAATAGTTCATGGAACCAATCTCTTGCAAATGGTTTATATATCTCTCAAGTTGAAGAAGATAATTTAGATGTTAATTCAAGTTTATATTCAAATTCTAGTACTTGGTGGTCAGGCCTTTCTTCTTGGCTAAGTGGCTGGTTTATTAATAATGCTGGGGTATTAGAATTTAACGAGACAAAGTTGAACAATACAATTGATTCCAGGGCTAGCGGATTAGGTGACAACAGTTCCTGGAATCAATCTCTCGCAAATAGTTTATATATTCTTCAAAGTACAGAAGGTAATTTAGATGTTAATTCAAGTTTATACTCAAATTCTAGTACTTGGTGGTCAGGTCTTTCTTCTTGGTTAAGTGGCTGGTTTGTAAATAATGCCGGGGTATTAGAATTTAATGAAACAAAGTTGAATAATACAATTGATTTACGAGCTGGTGGGGACAATAGTTCCTGGAATGAGAGTTATGCTAATACTCAATATGCTGATATTTCTGTTGTCGATACTCAAAAGAATGCTTCTGGGAATTATGTTTATAATGATTCAACTACAATTTATTTTAATGAAACAAAGTTGAATAGAACTATTGATTTACGAGACACTAATGAGACTACTCGATTTAATAATTTAGTTGGCAATTGTTCAAGTGGTGATTTTGTTTTTGGTGTTGATTCTTCAGGAAATAAAGTTTGTCTGACTCCTTCTGGAAGTGGTGATATTACTTCTGTTCAAGGGGATAATTTTTATATTTATAATGGGAGTAATAGTGGTGCAGTTGTTTTAGCTTTTAACGAAACAAAGTTGAATAATACAATAGATTTACGTGCTGGTGGTGATAATAGTTCATGGAACGAGAGTTATGCTGATACTCAATATTCATCAATAACAGAATCATTATGGAGTGCGAATTTTACGGCTTATAATAACAGTTGGAGTTCAACATTTAATTCTACTTATGATGGATACAACTCAACCGGATTAATTAAGAATTGGAACTCCACTGGTTACATAAAAGATTGGAATTTGACAGGCTTAATTATTAACTGGTCAACTGATTTAACCAATTATTTTACAAAGTCACAAATTTTAAGTTTTAATTATTGGAATGATACTTATGCAACTTTTAACAAAACTTATGCAAATACTTTGTATGCAAGTATTTCAGTAACAGGAGATAATAGTTCATGGAACGAGAGTTATGCTGATACTCAATATTCATCAATAACAGAACCATTATGGAGTTCTAATTTTACTTCTTATAATAGTAGTTGGAGTTCAACATTTAATTCTACTTACGACGGATATAACTCAACAGGTTTAATTAAGAATTGGAACTCAACTGGTTACATAAAAGATTGGAACTTGACAGGCTTAATTATTAATTGGTCAACTGATTTAACCAATTATTTTACAAAGTCACAAATTTTAAGTTTTAATTATTGGAATGATACTTATGCAACTTTTAACAAAACTTATGCTGATACTTTATATGCAAGTATTTCAGTAACAGGAGATAATAGTTCCTGGAATGAGAGTTATGCAAATACAAAGTATATTCAAAATGGTACAAATGTTAGATTTACTGAAGTGAATTCTACCGGGAATATAACTACTGAAGAGATTCATTTTGAAAATGATATTGTCAATCATAGGATTTATGATAATTCTACTTGTGTTATAATTAAAGGGGATACCTCAACAATGTATATTTGTTAATGAAACAGAAATATTTTTTTTTTGGGATTTTTGGATTTTTTATTTTATTAGTTATATTTAATTTTGTTTATGGTGCTAATTCGTTATCCTCTTTTGACGGAATTTTTACAGAAGGTTTTGAGTCTAATAACTTTTCTGTAAATAATTGGACTTTATCTACCTCTACATTCAATTGGACTATTTCTACGACAGATCCTTATTCCGGGAATTATTATGCTTTTGCAGAGCCAAAGGATGGGTCAGGTAGTGTTTTGCAGACAGATTTGGATACAAGTGATTATATTAATATTAACATTTCTTTTTATGCTTATACTTCAGGTTTGGATACTAATGAATATATTGCGGCAGACTGGTATAATGGAACATCATGGATAAATTTAATGCAAGTTGAAGATATTGCAAGTTATACTTTTTATAATTATTCTCTGCCAGCTTCTGCAAATAATAATTCTAATTTTAAGATAAGGTTTAGATGTTTCGCAGGTAATACCAATGAAATTTGTGCTTTAGATAATATTAATGTTACTGGAAATAAAATGTATTCTTCATTTTCTAATTGGAATAAAACTCCTTCTGATTTAAATGCTAGTGTTTCAGGAAATATTTTAGTTAATGTAAGTATTAATGATTCAAATGGTGTTTCTAATTCAAGACTTTATTATAATAATAGTGGTAATTTAACTTATGCAGGAATTTCCTCTCAAGATTCTGGTTATGTTAATATGACTTTAATTAGTGGAACAAATTTTAGTGGTGTATGGCAAGGAAATATTACCCATTGGTTTTATAGGCCTTCAAAATATAATTTATTTATTAAAGATATAGAAAATGTTAATGTTAGTTACCAAAATATTTATGATGGAATTTTTATGAAGGTTAATTTTACGGGAATTCCTGTTAATTCAAATATGTCTTATAGGATTGATTTTTATATTCTGAATGAATCTTCTTTGAGTGATGATTGTTCTTTATATTATTGTAATTCCAGTTATAATTCAGGTAATCCTATAAATAATAATTGCAGTTATATCGGGGGTCTTGAAATTTTATCTCCGACTTTGGTTTATGGGAGAAAAGCTTTAAGTTTTAGTCTTGATAATAATTCGCAAATTAATTCAGTAATAGCAACTTCAAATATTTCAATTATTTTTGAAGCTAGTCATATTAATAACACAAATGATTCTTGGAAAATTCGGGAACAAAATATTACTTCAGGGGGTCATACTTATGTTTCTGCAGATAATGGAACGAGTTGGGGTTTGAAAAATGATTGGGAATCTGATGTGCATATTCATTGGTATGATTTTGCAAATAATCAGCAATTTCAATATTGGGCATGGGCAAATAATAGTTTGAATAACTCTATTGATTCAGCATTGCAATTTGATATTTGGGAAAGTGGTAGCGATTCTCCTTCTAAGCCTTTAATTACAATTCCTGAAGGATATAATCATTATAAAGAGATTTTAAATATTACTTGGTTATCTTCAAATGATCCAAATGGTGATGCTTTCACATATAATATTAGTTTATTGAATGAAGATGGAACTTTTAATAAAACGATTAATGGTTCTGTGAATCAAAATTTTAATTCTCAGATTTATAATACTTCTTTATCTTTAGATGGAAGATATAAAATAAAAATTGAAGCATGTGATATTAATAATAATTGTAATTTTGATACGATGATCTATTATTTTATTATTGATAATACTCTTCCTCAAATTCAATTTATTGATTCAACAATTTCAACCGGGAATTATTCTTTTAATTATATCTTTGCAAATGTTAGTGCTTATGATGCTAATTTTGATAATATTACTATTTATTTATATAATTCTACAGGTCTTGTTGTTTCTAATTCAAGTAATTTAAATTTTTCTGTAAATTATACCACTCTTTCTGATGATATTTATTCTTTGAATGCTACTATTTTTGATCGTGCGGGGAATACAAATCAAACTGAAACAAGAACAATTATCTTAGATAATATTGCTCCAACGATAAATTCTATTAATGCAACTCCAAATCCCGTTGAATCCGGTCAAAATATTATTATTACTGCAAATGTAACTGATAGTATCTATGTTGATTCTGTATTATTTAATTTAAATGGTGTGAATTATACAATGATTAAATCCGGTGATATTTGGAATTATTCTTATAATACTACTAATTTAAATGTTTTAATTTATAATTATACTATTTATGCTAATGATAGTTCAAATAATTTAATTTCCAGTACTGGGAATTTTTCTGTTGAGGGTTATTTGATTAATTTTAGCATGCAAAATTCTTCAAATGCTTTGTTTAATTTTACATGTCTTATTATTAACTCTACCGGTGAAATTATTCATAATGATACCGGGATGGCTCATACAATAAATCTTACTAAAGGTTTTTATGAATTTCGATTGATTCCTATTAATTATTCTTTTAAGGAGATTAAATTTCAGGAAATAAATGTTTCAAAAAGTTTAAATCAAATAATAGATATTGAAAATTCTGCAGATAATTTTGGTTATAATAAATTGTATTCTTTTAATCCTCTTCTTGATAATTTGACTTTTATAGATAATCAAAGTAATTTAACAATTACTTTTACTGCTTCAGATATTACTAATAATAAAATCTTGTATAAATGTGGGGATTGGAATTGGACAAATCAAAACTGTTCCGGAACTTGGGTTCCTATTCAAGGTATTTTTCCTGGAGAAGATTATACTTTTGTTATGGATAATTTATCTGATCCTGGTTTAGCTGAAGGTAATGGAACTTTTTTTGAAGGGTTTGAGGGGACTCAAGCAGATAATCAATCAATTGTTGGTTATGATAATGCTGGGTGGACAATTATAGATGGAGGTACTTGGAATCCAAATGATAATGATCAATTTGCAGGTGTTCAATCTCTTTCTGTAAAAAATACTGGGGGTATTTTTGCATGGAATGAAATAAATGTGAGTACACAAAATTATTCAAGTGTTAGATTGAGTATTTATTACAAGGATTCTAATAATCTTGAGGCTGGAGAATTTTTGTCTGTTGATTGGTATAATGGTACAACTTGGATTAATGAAGTTAATATTTCAAATGTTGCAACTTATACTTTATTTAATCAAACATTATCTTCTAATGCTGTTAATAATTCAAATTTCAAAATTCGATTGGGTTGTAAAAATAATGCGGCGAATGAATTTTGTTATTGGGATAATATTCAAATTACCGGGCAAACTAATACCTGTACTTATTCAGGTTCTGGAAATTGGTTAGTTAATTGTTCAGATAATTGTTCAATTTCTTCAAATATTAATCTTTTAGGGAATAATATTTCTATTACTGGTACTGGTATATTTTCTACAACCGCAAACATTACTAATTTTAAACAATTGTTTATTGCCGGGACAGATTCAACTAATCGTTGTGAAGTTTACTGTTCGGGTGGAGGTTGTTTTAAATGATTAAGAAATTAATTTTATTTTATTTTATTTTATTTTTCGTGCCTTTAGCTTTTGCAGAATTGAATAATTCTGAAATTAATATTTTTGCACAGGGTGTTAATTATGTTGTTAATCTGTTTACTTTTGGTTCGCAAGGTTCTTTAACTGAAGGAGTTTATGAATCGAGATTTATTACTACTGGTCTTCAAACTGGAAGTTCTCATGCACAGGGTGAATTATATTTAGCGAATGTAGGTTTTTTGGGCAATTCTTCTAGTTTAGAAGTTACCCCTGCTCCGACTCCTACTCCTACTCCTACTACAACTCCTACCACTGCCGGGGGTGGAGGGGGTGGTGCGGTTATTGTTCCTGAATGTTTTGATGATTCTAATTGTGATTTAGGAGAATTTTGTTTTGAAAATAAATGTTATCTTTATGAATGTGAAACTGATGCTGATTGCAATGATACAAAAACTTGCTGGATGAATCGTTGTGTAAAACTTTTTGATATGAAAATAGTTGATCTTGCTTCTCCGATTTATCCTGGTGAATTTTTTAATTTTACATATTATCTTAAAGGTGTTGCTCAAATTCATGGTGATGTTAAGGTTAATTTTTGGCTAGAAAAAGATGGAATAAAAGTTACAGATGGATATGATACTATTTATATGGGAGATTTTGAAGAAAAATTGGAATCTTCTAAATTATTTTTACCTATTAGTATTTTAAATGGAGTCTATAATTTTTATGCAGAAGTAAATTATGATTCTTATTATGCTCGGGCTTCAAGGGTGGTTGAAGTTTCTAAGGAATTTAGAAGGTTGGGGGATTATGAATTATTAGATATTTTGTTTAGGTTGGAAACTCGAGAAGTTTCTAAGTCTGAAGATCTTGTTGCTTTGATTGATTTTGAAAGTTTTGGTACTATTCCTGCAAAAATTAATTATAATTTGATTATCTCCCAAAAGAATAAAGAAGTTTATTCTGAAGATGGAAAATTAACTGTTGAAACTTCAGAGACATTAAGAAAAACTTTTGATAATTTAGTTTTAAAAAAGGGATTTTATAATATGCAATTTAATGTTGTTTATGGCGAGGGTGTTTCTGAAGATTTTAATACTGATTTTGAAGTAATTAAGAGCTTTAGTTTTGTAGATAAAGTTAAGGATTTTATTGTTAAATATTTGACTTGGCCAATTATATTCCTGTTGATATTATTTATTTTTATAAAATTAAAAAGAAGATTTAAGAAAAAGCAAATTGATGAACTTTCAAAAGAAACTTATCAATTTTTTGAAGTTTCTTTCTTTAAACGTTTTTTTATAAATTTAAAAAATATTTTTATTCCAAAAGAAAGAAGGATAACGAAGAAAAAAATTATTCTTAAAAAGAAAAAGTCTTTTTTGTCATATCTTTTTGAAAAAATAAAACAAAGGAGATTAGAAAATAAACGGGAACAAGAAGAAAAGGAATTAGAACATCATAAAATTGAAGTTTTAGAACAAAAGAAAGAATTATTTGCGATTAGAAAAAGAGAAAAATTAAAAGATGAAGAAAGATTATCTCGACAAAAAAGATTTAATGAATTTAAAAAATCTTTCAGTAATTTTTATTATAATATTAAGAAAAAGATTAATTCTAAGCGTTTAGAATGGAAGCAAAAACAAAAAGAAGATGAATTAATAAAGAGAAAATGGGATGAGATAAGAGAATTACAAAAAATTCAAGAGGGAAGATTTAAAGAAATAGAATCAAAGAGAGAAGAAAAAATAAAAGAGGAAGAAAGATTATCTCGACAAAAGAGATTTAATGAATTTAAAAAATATTTCAGCAATTTTTATTCTAATGTTAAGAAAAAGATTAATTCTAAGCTTTTAGAATGGAAGCAAAAACAAAAAGAGAAAGAATTTATTCGAGAACAAGAAGATGAAAGAAAAAGATTACAAAAGATTAGAGAAGAAAGACTTAAATGGATAGAATCAAAGAGAGAAGAAAAAATAAAAGAGGAAGAAAAATTATCCAGACAAAAGAGATTTGATGAATTTAAAAAATATTTCAGCAATTTTTATTCTAATGTTAAGAAAAGAATTAATTCTAAGCGTTTAGAATGGAAGCAGAAGCAAAAAGAGAATGAATTAATTAGAGAACAAGAAGATGAAAGAAAAAGATTGCAAAAGATTAGAGAAGAAAGACTTAAAGAAATAGAATCAAAAAAAGAAGAAAAAATAAAAGAGGAAGAAAAATTATCCAGACAAAAGAGATTTAATGAATTTAAAGAATCTTTTAGTGATTTTTATTCTAATGTTAAGAAAAAAATTAATTCTAAGCGTTTAGAATGGAAGCAGAAGCAAAAAGAGGATGAATTAATCAAGAAACAGGAAGATGAAAGAAAAATTGAAGAAAAAAAGATAAAGGAGAAATTATTAAGGGAAAAAATAATTGAAGAAAAAAAGTATAAAGAAAAAATCTCTGAGATTAAAAGAATTCAGGATAAAAAAATAAAAAAAAGTTTGTCTAATTTAAAAGATGTTGAGAAAGATATTGATAAAATTAAAGGTTTTGATAAAATTAAAGAGCCTTTAGATCATTTTTTTAAAAAGATTAAACAGGTAATTCTTAAACCCAAACCTTCTCAAAAGAAAATTGTTATTGAAAAAGAATTAATTTTAGATGTTAATAAACCATTACCTTTTTTTAGAAATATTTTCAAAAAAAAGCCTTCATTTAAAATTGATGAGTCTAATCAAAAATCTAAATTATTTTTAGATGAACAATTAGAGCAAATCCCTTCCGAATCCTCGATAAAAAATGAAGTTTCTCCAAAGAATTCTAAATCTTTTTTGGATTTTATAAAAGAACTTGGAAACAGAAATAAAAGCTCTTTCCCAAAAAAAGAAAATGATTCTGAAGAAATATTCAAATCTTTCCTGAATCAAAAATTTAATCCTAAACCTAAAAAATCTTTTTTAAACTTTTTTTATGAAAAAAAGAATACTTCGAAAGAGGGAGAAAATTATGAAAAATAAAATCTTCTTGGTTCTTTTTTTATTTCTTATTTTTTTTAATTATCTGATTTATACAAATGAAATTAGTGATTCAGGTGATGATTTTGAACTTTTAGATATTATTTTGAGATTAGAATCCCGGGAGATTTCTCATCCTCAGGATTTAGTTGCTTTAATTGATTTTGAAAGTTTTGGGACTATTCCTGCTAATGTTAGTTATAAAATTATTATTTCAAATAAAGATTCTGAACTCTACTCTGAAAATGGCACTCTTTTAGTTGAAACGCGAAGTGTTTTAAGAAAAACTTTTAATAATCTAACCCTTGAAAAAGGGGATTATAATTTTCAATTACAAGTTACTTATGGGAATAATATTCGTGAAGAGTTTAATACTTCTTTTAAAGTTTTGAAAGATTTTGAACCTTTTTCTAAAAGGTTTAAAGATTTTATTTTCAACAAATCTTTTATCATGATTTTTTCTTTATTAATTATTTTCTTTTTAATTCTGTATATTATAAGAAAAAAAAGATTTAAATTATTGTGGTCCCAAAAATGAATCTAAAGATTTTAATTCCCATAATCTTATTAATTTTAATTGTTTTTCCAATTCTTAGTTTTGAAATTAAAGATAAAAGCTTTTTTTATTCTTTAGAACATGAAGATGAAATGCAATTAAATTCAATTGTAAATGAAAAATCTATAGAATTGACTTCTTTTTTTAAAGAACAGGAAGATTATTTAAAATTAGTTTTTTCTGAAGAGATTTTTCAAAATTTATTGGGTGAAAAAACAAGAGGGAATATCACTGAAGAGACATTAAACCTTGCAGAAAAAAGAATTTTATATTTGAATTCTAATCAAAAAATAAGTCTTGGACTTTTTGATGAAAATTGGAAAGGGATATTAGTTATTGATACCCCTCGTGGAATTGTTCAGGCAAATTTGGGTGATAAAATGAGATTCGATAATAAAACTAGTTTTTTCTTCCATTACAATAAATATACAAATAATTATTTTTTTGTTACGATGTTTAATGTTTTTAAGAATGATGAACTTTTAGGCTATTTTGGGAGCAAAGTTGAAGAATCTGTGATTGAGCAGAAATTTTTTAATAAACCTTTAAATGAAGGTATTGAAATTTATCTTCTTGATTCTGATGGATTTATCTTGCAAAAAAAATCTTCTAATTCTGGAGATTATGTAATATCTGTTCAAAAAGTTGATGATTCGAATTTTTTTAATTGTTTTTCGCAAAAAAATAATTGGATAATTCATAATTCTACTCCTTATCTTAATTATAACGGTAAACTTGTAATTGCCAGTTATATCTATCTTCAAGATTTTAATTGGTGTTTATTTGCAACAAAGTCTGTTGAAAGTACTAAACATGGAATGATTTATTATTTTGAACAAAAGTTTTTTTTTATTCTTTTGATGATTCTAATCTTTTCTTTTTTTAATCTTGGATTATATTTTTATTTTAAAAAGTTTTTTAAAATAGATAATTTAACTTCGATTGTATCTATTTCAGTTTTTTTTTCTTTAGTAATAATTCTTTGTTATTTTTATCTTTCTTTTAGCAAGTTTGAAGGTTTAAATTTTAAATTCTTGATTCCAACTTTAATATCTATTTTGTTTCTTTTTGTTTTATTTGTTTTTTCATTAAAAATAAATTATGAAAATAAAATAAAATGTTCTGAATATTTCGTCTTTGGTTTTTATTTTTTTATTCTTGTAAGATTAATGAGTATTTTTGTTAGGCTCTATTATCAAAAAATTGGAACAGTTGTTAATGTGGATGCAGGTATTTTAATTTTAATCTTTGCTATTTTTTCTTATTTATTTATCTTTAAAGGATTTATCGGGGGCAAGAATAAATGATTCTTATCCAAAGTTCTTCAATTCCAATAGTTTGTATTTTAATCCTTTTTGGATTAGTTCTTCTGTGGTTTACTATGTGCGAGATTGTTAAACACAAAAAAAAGCATTATTTTTATCCTTTTTTATTTCTGGTGTTTTTAATATTTTATTCTGCAAGCTTATATGCATTTAATCTGTTTGGAACAACTCTATGGATGTATTTTGAATATTTTTATCTGATATTTCTTTCTTGGATAATTATAATCTTTTGGAGGTATTTTATATGATTAGCGATTTAACTTATTTTTTTCATCTTACTGCACATTTAATTGAAAATATTATTACTATTTCCATTTTTGGTTTTCTATTTGCATCTTGTATTAAATCTAAAAAAATTGGGTCTTCTATATTTTTATTTATCTTTTCGTTTTTTTATTTTTTGACAAAAGCATATGATGTTTCTCAAGTAATTAATTATGGAGCTTCCTGCCATTTTAGTTTTTCTTGGATATTTTTTCAATTATTTGCTCTTAGCTTTCTCTTGTTATTTGTTAAATTAAATTATAAGTTGATTGATAAAACTTTATTTTGGGTTTTTATGATTCTTCATATGGTTTATCTCTTTTTATCTTGTGATGGTTTCTCCTTCGTTGAAATTTTTATTGATTTTATTAATGTTTGGATATTTTTGATATTTGTATTAAAATTTTTAATTAGGAGGAAAATAAAAAAATGAAAATTTATTCAATCCTTTTTTTATTTGTTATTTTTTTATCTTTTAATCTTAATTTTGTAGAATGTTTAAGTGTTTCAACACATATTCCTGAAAAATATCTTGAGATTTATCCGGAGGATAAAGTTTATTTTGGAATAGAAATAAGTTATCCTGAAAATTTTGAAAGAAAAGACTTGAATCTGATTTATACAATTTTGGATTCAGAAGGAAATATTATTTTGAAGCAGGAAATACTTAGAGCAATTCAAAATCAGGCAGTTCTTTTCGATTATTTAATTTTGCCGAGTACTACTAAAAAAGGAACTTATACATTGCAAATTGAAATTAATGATAATAAAAGTAATATTAACACTAAATCTTCTACAACTTTTTTAGTCCTTGATAAGCCTCTTTCTGAAATAAAAAAATATTTTTTTATATTATTCATCGCAATATTGTTTGTTGCTATTTTAGTGATTATTGATATATTAAAAGGATAAGCTTTTAATGAATCTATTCGTAATATCTTATATAACTCTTTTTTAATTGATTATTAAATGAAGAAAAATACTCTTTTAATTTCTTTAATTATTATTATCTTATTGTCTGTTATTAATATCTTTTGGTTTTATTTTTATACTTATACATCTGTTAGAACAAATTTTGAAAAAGAGGAATTTGCAAATAAAATATTTTTTTCTAATGAAAATTTAAATGCTTTTGAAAAAGAAATTCTTGTAGTTTCCAGTCATTTTGAAAACAGAGTTATTTTTTTAAGCAAGATTTCCAGCTTAGATTCTTTTTTAAATCATAATGGAAGTTTAAAAACTGTTGAAAAAGATTTTTTTAGCATGATGGATACTGCACCTTATTATCTTCAACTAATTTATCTTGATGAATATGGAATGGAAAAAGTTAGATTAAATAATTATCATGAACTTTTAATACTTTCAGAAAATGAATTAAAAAACAGAAGTAATCGTTCTTTTTTTATGGAAACAAGCAAGTTAAAGTCCGGTCAGGTATATATATCTCCTTTTAATTTAATGAATATTCAGACTGATTTAGCAAATATCGGGACTGTTAAAAATCCGGAATATATCCCTTTTATTAGATATGCTACTCCTATATTTGATAATCTAAATAATTTTAGAGGTGTTCTTGTGTCTACTTTGGATTCAAGACCAATCTTAGATCCAATACGTGAAATGGGCAAGTCAAGAAATGTTTTTATTATTAATCACGAAGGATATTATATAGTAAATAATGATACTAAAAAAGAATATTCTTTTATGATTGGCGGAGTTAATTACAATTTTTTTGATGATTATAATATCTCTTTGGATTCTTTTGAAAATTCTCTTGAAGCAGGAAGAATAAATACTGATGATAAAGTATTTTTATTCAGATTTATCTTTTTGAATATCTTTCAGGAAAATGTTAATCTTGACAAGAAAGAACTTCTTAAAAGAAATGCTCCTTTTGTTTTGACTATTGAAGTTATTGATAAATAATGTTAACGAATCTATTCGCAGTATTCTTTTTATCTGATTTTCTCATATTATAAATAATATCATCCCCTAAATAAAATGCTCCCGTTTAAAGAATTTTTTAAAATTTCAGAGGTTTTTTTAGATGTTTATCTTTTTTGATTTTAAGTTTGTTAACGGCAATTTTTTTATTTCAAGACTTTCATGGGGGAATAAAAATGAAATCTGAATTTTTTATTCTTTTTATTATTGTAATAATTGTTTTTCTTAGGATAATTTCATTAGGGTTATTTGGTAAATTAAATATTTTTTTAAAATCTTATGAAATGTAAGCAAAAGATTGTTCTTGTAGGGATTTTTACGATTTTACTAATTGTAATTTTAATTTTTTCTTATTTTATTTTTAGAAGTCCTTGGAAATTCAGGGAAGACAGACCAATTAAGATCTTTTGGGTTGATAGTTATGAAGAAAAATCTTTCTGGTCAATTGCACAAATAAATGGTCTTAAAGATTCACTTGATGATTTTGGAATTGAATATGAAATGAATGTATTGCATTTAAATTCTTTTTTAGATAAAAATGAGACAAATATACTTAATCGTGCAGAAGAGGCAAAAAAATTAATTGATTCATGGAAACCTGATATAGTTTTTGCAACTGACGATGGTGCACAAAAATATGTTAGTGAAAAATATGTTAATAGTAATATCCCCTGGGTTTTTTCAGCTGTTAATCTGGAAGAAAAAGATTATCATTTTGAAGATGCTAAAAATGTTGTAGGTGTTTTTGAAAGAAAACCTATTTTAAAAGCTTTGGACTTTGCAAAAGAAGTTTTTCCTTCTGCAAAAAAAATGACTATTATTGGAAATAATCAAACAACTGGTTTATCAATACAAAATGACGCAAAAATAATACTTGAAAATTATGAAGGTTTTGAAGTCATAAATTGGTTTGGTAATATTTCATCTTTTTCAGATTTTAAGGATGCAGTTAATAGAGCTAATCAGGACTCTGAGATTATTCTTTTTTTATGGATGGGTTATACTTGGGACGGAGAAAATGTTGAAGTTCCTTCTGATGATCTTGCAAAATGGTTTGTTTTTAATAGTGATATTCCTAGTATTTCATTTTGGCATAATTCTGTAGAATCGGGTTTTTTATTGGCTGTTGAATCATTTCCTTATGATCAAGGATATGATTCAGGAAAACTAATAAAAAGAATTTTAATTGATGGTGAAGCTCCTGGAGAAATTGAATCATATGTACCAATTAAAAGTTCAAGATTTATTAATCTTGCAGAAGCAAAGATGCTTGATGTAGATTTTTCTAGTTCTGTTTTAATTAATTCTGAAGTATATGAAAAATTTCCCTGGGAGAAAGAAGAATGAAAATTTTTCAATTGTTCGCTTTAAGTAAAGCTTCACACTATGAAAAATTTCCCTGGGAGAAAGAAGAATGAAAATTTTTCAATTGTTCGCTTTAAGTAAAGCTTCACACTATGAAAAATTTCCCTGGGAGAAAGAAGAATGAAAATTTTTCAATTGTTCGCTTTAAGTAAAGCTTCACACTATGAAAAATTTCCCTGGGAGAAAGAAGAATGAAAATTTTTCAATTGTTCGCTTTAAGTAAAGCTTCACACTATGAAAAATTTCCCTGGGAGAAAGAAGAATGAAATTCCTTTTTGTATTTTTGATAACTTTTTTACCTTTAAGTTTACTTGTAGGAAGTTCTATTTTTATTTATGATCATTTTTATGGAAATAAACCTTTTGAAAATCAAATTTTAAAAGATTTAGAAACTCTTGCAAATTCAAAAGCAAATTTGATTCAAGAAGAATTTAATGAAGTGAAAAATGATATTTTCTTTTTATCGGAATCAAATGAGATTAAAAATATTTTTAATCAGGATTTAATTTATGATGTGAATGTAGTAAAAACTCAAGTGAGATTAATCTCTCAAAAAGTGAGTAAAGAAATAGAGAATTATTTAGTTTCTCATCCTGAAATGACTTTAGAGGATTTATTGGATAATGAAGAATTTAATAAAATTGCAGTTCAACAAGTTGGAGAAACTGGTTATACCTATGTGAATTCTATGGTTGAAGGAATTTTATATTTTCATCCTGATCCTAATGCAAGATATAAATCTTATAATGCTTGGAAAGAAAGATTCCCAAATATATGGAAACTAAATGAAGATATTGCTCAATCTTCTCCGTGTCAGGATTCAGAAGGTTTTTATGATTGGAAAGATATTAATGGTGTTATAAGAAAAAAATATACTTATCATTCTTGCATTAATGCAAAAACTAAAGATAATTATACTTTTTATGTAGGAGCTTCAACGTATATTGATGAATATGGTGAAACTGTAATTTTGGCAAGTGAATTAGATAAAGAATTAAGGATTTTTCAAGAGGTGCATGATTATGATGATTTAATTTTAATTAATAAAAATGGGGAAATTATTTGGACTTTTAAAAAAGAAAATTATCTTGGAATAAACCTAAATAAAGGAATATACAATTCTTCAACATTATCAAAAATTTATAATAAAGTTAAATCTGACTTAGGAATTAGTGTTTTTGGTCCAATTTATTCTGAATTAACAAATGAAAATATCATACTTGTGACCTCTCCGATTTTTAATTATGATAATAAAACTAATAAGAATAATCTTATAGGAATAATTGCAATTAAATTAAAAAATGATTATTTAATCCATTTAGTAGAAAATACTTATCTTAATGGTTTTGGAGAAATCTATCTTGTAAATCGTGAGGGCGAACATTTAACTTCTTTAAAATATTTTCCAATAGAGCATATGCATCAAATTAATTCTGAAAGAATTAGTCTTTGTTTTCAAGATTATTATAATTATTATACTCAACAAGAAGGAAAATCAACAGAAATAATTAAAAAATCTGGAATCTATAAGAATTATGTTGATAAACCAGTTTTTGGGGCTCATCAATATGTTTTAGAATCCGGTTTATGCTTATTAGTTGAAATTTCAGAAAAAGAATTTTTAACAGAAATAAGCAAAAAAACTGATAATTCTTTTAAAGAAATAATGTTTTATTTTATTTTATCCTCTTTGATAATTATCTTTTTTCTTTTTTTTATCTTTGAATATTTTTTTAAAATTAATTTAATTGAGGATGTAGAAAAATGAAGTTAGGTAATTTATTATTTTCTTTTTTATTTTTTTTAATTTTAATCTTTGGAAGTTTATTTTTTTATTCTTCAAATTATACTGAAGATAGTTATTTTAATCAAGAGGTAGAGAATAATCTTGCAAATCTTGCGAATACTAGAGTAGAGAGGATTAATAATTATTTTGATGAAAGAAAAAAAGACTTAAGTTTTATTTCTGAATCTGATAAAATTAAAGATTTATTTAAACAAAATACTGAAATTATTGAATCTCTTGCTGTAAATGATGTAAATTATCATTCAAAAGTTATATTTAAAGAAGTTGAAAATTTTTTAAAGGTTCATCCTAAAATGACTTTAAAAGAATTACAAGAAAGTAATGAATTTAAAACTCTGGCGATTCAATCATTAGGGAATCAAGGTTATAGTGCTATTGCTGGTGATAGTAATATCATTCTTTTCCATAAATATGATTCTTTTATTGGAAAAAATCTTTTTGCTCTTGGGAATCCTGAGGCATTAAATTTAGTCAATTTAGCAAGAATTACCGGTGAATCTCAAGGATTTTTTAATTGGACTGATCCAGATAATATTACTCGAAAAAAATATGGAAAACTTATTAGAATTCCTCCTGAAATTTTCAATGAATCTATTTTAATTATCGTTGTTACAAGTTATACTGAAGATTATAAAGAATTAAATAATGTTTCTTTAGAAACACAAAATTATTTAACTAATCTTAAAAATTCTTATGATTTTTATAACTTAGATTTGATTTCTCCAAATGGCGAGATTATTTATTGCAATCAGCAAATTATTGATCATAATGGTGAAAATCTTTTATGGGAAGAAAATTTGGATGAAGGGGATTCAAAACATTTTATCATTGTTAAAAATGATTTAAAATTATCTGTATTTGGTCCATTTATTGAAAGTTATGGTGATATTTATCCAAAAATATCTATTATGAATCCTGTTTATGATTCAGATAAAAAATTATTAGGTTTTGTAGATTTAACTTATAATTTGAAAAAGATTTGGGAAATTACTGGAGAGAAAAGTGGTTTAGGTGAAACTGGTGAAATCTATTTAGTGGATTTTGACCGCCTATTAATTAGCAAATTAAAAAATAACAATTATAATGTTTTAACTCAATCTATTGAAAGTGAAAATACTGATAGATGTTTTGGGATGGAGAATATTACAGGTCATGTTGGTCATACTCCTGTTGATATCTTTTTAAATTATAATGGAGATAATGTTCTTGGTGCTCATGATGAAATCTTAGATTCGAATTGGTGTTTATTGGCTGAAATAGAAATTCAAGAAATTTTTGATATCCCGAAAGCTGAAAAAGAATTTAGTGATAATATCTTTCTTTTCTTATTAATTTCTTCTTTATTAATTCTTTCTTTGATTATTCAGATTTATTTTAATAAGTTTGTTATTATGAAAAAGAAAAATTTTATTAGTGGATATTCTTTAATAGATAATTTATTTTTAAAATTAAAAAACTTCTTTATAAAATTTAAATTATGGCAATCTTTCCTGATTGTTTTAATCTTTGCAATTTTTTATTTCTTTATCTCTGCATCATTCTTTAATGGATGGCAGAATGCAAAGTTTTACGATGATATCCCTGATTTACTTGTTATAATCGTGAGTTTTATAATTTTAATTTATTCTTTTAGAATAGATAAATTTAAATCCAGAAATTTTATCCAATTTGGATCATTATTCCTCTTATTACAAAGATTATTGGAAATTCCATTACAGGAATATCAGGCAATCGTTGGAACTTTATCATTATTTATTTGGATACCTGTTATATTCTTAGGTTATTTGGGTATTTTATTTATTCTTTTAGGATTTAAGGAGGTTGTAAAATGAATTTACTTATTTATTTCATGCTTAATTTAATTTTTGTTTTATCATTTATATGGTATCTTACAATAATTATGCTTCAGATTAAAAAAATTATCGTTTTTTTGCCATTTTTTATTATCGGAATATTATATCTTCTGCAATCATCATTTATCTATTATTCACTTTATGTGAATTTCGTTTGGTTAGCTATAGAATTAACTTTTTTAATAAATCTAATATGGATTTTTATTTTAATCCGGAGGAAAAATGCTTAGTGATATTTTAACTTTAACTCTTTATTTAATAATTAATTTGTTAACCATAATCTTAATTGGAAATTTAATTTTTGAATATTCCTCAAGAGATAAAACGAACCGTAAGGGTTTTAATTATCTATTTATTATTTGTTTTTTTATTTTGATTTTTTATATTATTGAAAATATTCGTTTTTTTACTGATATCTCTAAAGAACTTTTTTGGATCCTTGATTTTTTATTTGTAAGTATTATTTTATTTTTAATTTTTTTATTTAGCTATGCTAATTTGGAAAGAATAAATAAATCTTTATTATATTTATTTATATTTGTTAATTTTTCTGCGGCAATTTTTGAGTTTTTCTTTAAAATTCGTTATCCCGCATTATTTGATTTTGTGAATGCTTTTTTTATCTTTTTAGGTTTATTACTCTTTTATTTTTTTATTTTAGATTTTTTAATTATTAAAAATTCTATTAAAGAAAGTAAAAAGACAAAACAACATAATAAAAAATTATTATTTTATTTAATTGGTTGTTTTTTAATTTTCATAATTATCTTATCAATTTTTTATTTTATTCCTTATATTCAAAAATCTAAATTCTCCGGAGAATTAAATATTTATAATTGGGATACTTATGTAGCAGAAGATACTATTTCAAATTTTGAAAAGATATATGGAATTAAAGTTAATTATAAAACTTTTGAAGATGATAATCTTATGTTTGAAGAACTAAAATCAAATTCCGGAGAGTATGATTTGGTTGTTGCTGAAGGAAATTTAATCAAAGAAATGATTAAATTAAATTTGCTTTCAGAATTAAATAAAAAAAATTTGCCGAATTTTAAAAATTTAGATGAAAAGTTTATTAATCAAAATTATGACTCTGAAAATAAATATTCTGTCCCATATATGTGGGGAACTACTGCTCTTATCATAAATACCAAATATATTCCGGAGGATACGGATAGTTGGGATGTACTTTGGAATAATAAATATTCTGGAAAAATTGGTTTGTTACTTAATTCTGAAGAAGCTATTGCAATGACTTCCAAATATGTTGGGGGTCCTTTAATCCCGCAAAATCATGTACAATTTGAAAAAATCAAAAAATTTCTTTTATTGCAAAAACCTCTTTTAAAAGGTTATATCCTAACTGTAGATTTACAGGACCTTTTAGTTTCTGAAGAATTATGGGCTTTAAATATTTATAATGGTAATGCTGTTGTTGCAATAGCTGAAAATCCGAATTTAAAATATATTATTCCTAAAGAAGGAGCAACTATCTGGATAGATAATTGGGCAATTCCAAAGAATGCAAAAAATAAACGGAATGCAGAACTTTTTTTGAATTATATTTTAGAACCGAAGGTTAATGCTGATATAACTAATGAGGTTAAATATGCTACGGCAAATAAAGCTGCAGAAGAATTTTTAGATTCAGAAGTCCTTCTGGATCCGATAATTTATCCTGATGAGGAGACAATAAAAAGATTAGATTCTTTTGCAAATTATGAATTTTCAGATGAAATGAATTTAAAGATTCTTGAATTTTGGAATGAATTAACTGGGGGAGAAGGATAAAATGCAAGTGGATGTAAATAATAATCTGGGGGTAATAAAAAAATATTTATTATTAATTCTATTTTTGTTAATAATTAATTTTTCTAATTTTATTTCTGTTTCAGCTTTGAGTGTAGCTGTGCATGTTCCGGAAAAGTATACTGATGTTGTTGCAGGTGAAAGATTCTATTTTGAAATTGAAGTTAAATATCCTGAAAATCCGAAGAGAAAAGATTTGAAGTTAAATTATGAGATTATTGATTCTGATGGAAAGATTATTGCTCAATCAAAAGTTTTAAAGGCTGTTGAAACGCAAGCTTCATTTATTGATTTTATTGTTATTCCTGAAAGTGCTTCTAAGGGATTATACATCATTCGTGTAAAAATTGCAGATTATGAAGATTTAAGTGAAGAAGTTGAAGCAAGTTTTCAAATTGTCGGTTCTGGTTTTGGGCAAGTTCAGATTTATTTCTTTATTATTTTGGGTGTTTTAATCCTTGTAGCAATTTTAGTTATTGCAAGTCTTTTTGTTACGAGAAGAAGAAGGAGATGATTTATTTCTAAGTCTATAGCGAATATATTCGCAGTATTCTTTTTATCTAATTTTCTCATATTATAAATAATATAATCCCTAAATAAAATGCCTAAAAAAATTATTAGTTTTACTATTGATAATGACCTTTTTTTAAAATGGAAAAATTATGTTAAGTTAAATTTTATTAATTCTTCTCAATTAATTGAAAAATTAATGAAAAATCATTTAGAAAATGAGGTAAAAAAATGAAATTTTTATTTTTCTTTATTTTTTTGTTGATTCCTTTTATCTCTGCTGAAATAACTTTTTTTGAAGGAGATCTAGGTGAAAATTTTGTAGCTATAAACGAAGATGCAGATAAAAGTTTGGTTGTTTCTGAAGTTATTGAAAATTATTGCGGGAATAATGTTTGTAACTTGAATGAAGATTGTAATAATTGTATGAGGGATTGTGGAGTTTGTTATTTCGAATCCACTAATTCAGATTTGGTTTCAGGCTTAGATGAGAGGATTATTTGCAAAGAAGTAACAAATTTTTTGAAATTAAAAAGAGATTTAGGGGATATAAAATATTTAACTGATAAAATAAATAATCAATCTCAAATAAAAGTTTCTGAAGAAAAAGTATTTTTCTATTTAGAGAATTATAATTCAAAATGCAATTCTATAATTATCCTTGGAAAGATTATTTCTTTTAAAGATATTACTGATGATTCTTTTAATAAAAATTTTATTATCCTTTTAATTCTGGGGATTGGTTCTCTTTTAATTTTGATTATTATCATATTTGTTTTAATTAGAAAAAAAGGAAGGAAACATAAAAAATGAAAAAATTTGTTGCCACAAATTTTTATCTTTTCCAAATAGGGGTATTTGTAAAATGAAAAAATTATCTCAAAACATTTGCAGTATTTTCCAAATAGGGGTATTTGTAAAATGAAAAAATTATCTCAAAACATTTGCAGTATTTTCCAAATAGGGGTATTTGTAAAATGAAAAAATTATCTCAAAACATTTGCAGTATTTTTCAAATAGGGGTATTTGTAAAATGAAAAAACTATTATTAATTTTAATTTTTTGTATTTTATTTATTAATTTTGTAATTGCTAAGGATGTATCTGTTTTTCAAGGGCAATATTTTATTGATGATAAATTTCAGGTTGGGACTTATGGGTTTGAATTTAATGTTTATGATGATGAAACTTCCGGGGATTTAATTTATTCTGATAAAGAAAATATCACTCTTGGTAATTGGGGGCAATGGAAAGTTGAACTTGCCGGTTTATCTGAAGCAGCGAATAATGTGTCAAAAGATTATTTTATGGAAGTAATTATTGATGGTATTCCTCAATTTCCAAGAAAAAGGATAACTCAGTTTAATTTTTTAAGAAAAGATGTTGATGAAGTTACACAAGGGAGAATTAGTGCAGGGAGTTTTATAATTTCTAATAATGACAAAATTGATCAAGGCTTTTTTGTTGATGCAGAAAAGAATTATTCTACAACCATTAATGCTAAATTAAATGTAACTGATGATGCTTTTTTTAAAAATTTAAGTATTAATAATAAAAATGTTTGCTTAGAGGATGGTACTAACTGTCAAATAATTAATAATTCAAATTTAAATGTAAATTCTTCAGTTTTCTGGAATGGATTAAGTGGGTGGTTGAATGGTTGGTTAATTAATAATCAAGGTATTTTAGAATTTAATGATATTAAATTAAATTCCACTATTGATGAACGAGCATTTAATTTTGGTGATAATCTTTCATGGAATGAAAATTATGCAAATACCAAATATGTTTTAGAAACAAAAGAAAGAAATTTAGATGTGAATTCTTCAGTTTTCTGGAATGGATTAAGTAATGTTAGAGGAATTTTAGGCAGTTTGATAATAAATGATATGGGCTGGATTGATAACACGGTTAATAATTTGGTTAATTATTATACCAAGAGTGAAATTGATTTAAAGTTAAGTCAGAAATTGGATGCCAGTGATTCTATTAGCAATACTGTTAATAATTTAATTAATTATTATACCAAAAGTGAAATTGATTTAAAATTAAGTCAAAAACAAAATACAAGTAATTCTATTTCAAGCAGTTCTATTAACGAGAATAAAATTCCTGTAAGTTTTATTTCAACAACCAGTGGCGATTTAAAGAAAAATGTTGTTTATCTTCCTTTAGGGACAAGCGGTCAAATTAGTACTCAAGTAAGTGATTCAAGTTGGATTATTGATAAAGATTTAGTTATTACAGGTATTTTATGGAACGCTAATATTAATTCCAGAATAAATCCTTCAAGAATTATTTTGATGAAAAGTGTTACCAGTAAAAATTTATTTTTTGATACTGATTTAAATGTTAATCTGCAAGGATATTCTAAAGGGTCAAATTTTAATTTTAATGTTTCTTTTAATCAGGGAGATTTAGCTTTAATTAAATATGAACCTACTGGCGGTGCTAATGAAAGAATTAATGATATTTCAATTACCCTTGTAGGATATTATAAATAAAATGTTTAATAAAAAATTATTTGTTTTAAGTGTAATTCTCATTTTTTTATTTGGAATTATAAATATTAAAGCATTTAGTTATGGGGAAGATAATCTTGGGAATAGTTATTATGAATCTGATGAAAATATAAAAGTTCCATCCATCGAGATTAATAATTTAATAACTCTTAAACCGTGGGTTGAACCTGCGAATCCTGTTCTTGGGATGATTTATCTTGATATAGAAACCAACAGATTAAAATTTTATGATGGAGAAAAATGGTATTTTATTTCTTTAAGTGATAAGTTTAAAGAAGTTGCAAAAGAAGAAATTATTTCTCAATCTGAGAGCGATACTTCTGAAACTATTTCTGAAGAAGAATCTTCTGCAATTTTTGAAACTGAAACAACTGAAAGTACTAATGAGTCTTCAAGTTCTTCTGAAGTTTCTTCAAGTGAAGAAAATTTTTCTGTCTCTGAAGAAAATTTAAATGAATCTGCCGAATTTGTTGAATCTTCTCAAGCTCCTGAAACTTCTCCAGAAATTCCCTTAGAAATTGAGAAAACGAAAAATGAAAAAGAGTCTAAAGAAGAAAAATCTTCCGGTAAATCAAAAGAAGAATGTCACGAGGAATGTAATCCTGTTTGCGAAGAGGTTGAATCTTGCAGTCAAGACTGCAGTACTGATGAAGAAGGAAATGAAATTTGTGAAGAATCTTGTACTACTGAGGAGGTTTGTGAAGAAGTTTGTGAAGAAGTCTGTGCTCCTGAAGAATTATTTGATATAACTTTTAATCTTGATAAAAGTATTATTACTAATTCAAGTTTACTTTCCGGGGTTGTTACTTTTGAAAGCTTTGGATTAATTCCTACTTTAGTTAATTTGACTTTTATAATATTTAACGAAGGAGGTAAAGAGATTTATGTTGAAAAATCTTCTTTAGTTATTTCTACTGAAGAATTATTAAGATGGAATTATGATTCTTTGCAAGATTTAGAATATGGAAAATATGTTGCGGTTGTACAAACTTTATATGGCGATAATGTTTTTGATGAATTTAGACAAGATTTTGAAATAAAACAATCTTTTTGGGATAAGATTAATTCCTGGTTCAAAGAATTTTTTAAAATTTCAGAGGTTTTTTAAATGTTTATTTCTTTTAATTCTAAGTTTATTACAAAAAAAATTCTTTTTTCCTTAATTTTTATTTTTTTTATATTCCTTTTGGTTTTTTTAATCCTTGATGGTTATTTTGAATTAAAAAGAGATTTGAAAATTTATAATGCTGATGCAAAAGATATTATTAATCAAAGAATTAATTCCTTGTTATCTGAAACTAATCCTTTACCTGAATCTTTAAAAGAGAATTTGTTATTTATAAGTGAATTATCCAGTTTTAAGAAATTTATTAACGAGGAGGATTCTTCCTTAAATGATTTAGAAGAAGATTTTTTAAGTCTTTTAACACAAAATGATGTTTATTACCAAATTATTTTTTTAGATTCATTTGGAAATGAAAAAATAAAAGCAGTTTCTAAAGATTCTACTTTTAGTATAGCATTACCTTCTGAATTGTCTAATCAAAAGGAAAGCGATTATTTCAAAGAATCTTTAAAATTATCCCGTGGAGATTTTTTTATTTCAAGACTTTCATTAAATTTGGAGAATAATTCTCTTGAAAATCGTGGAAGTTTAGAGAATCCTCTTTATGTTCCGATTATTAACATAGCAACTCCAATCTTTAACGAGAATAATTCATTTAAAGGCATACTTTTAGAAAAAATTTATATAAGTTATTTTTTAAATGATATTAAACATTTTCAGCGTAATAATGAAAAGATCTTTTTAGTTGATTCTGAAGGTTATTATCTTTCAAATCCTGATGCAGATAAGGAATTTGCTTTTTCTTTCGGGAATAATTATAATTTTTATAATGATTATCCTGAAATTTCTAAAGAAACTTTAACGGATTTTAAAATAAGAGATTTTGAATCCAACGATTTGGTTTTTTCATTTAGGCATATTTATTCTAATAATTATTCTTTAATATTAATTAGCATATCAGATAAGGATGAAATTAATAAGATTTCTTCTCAGTTAATGAAGGAATATTATATCTTTTTATTTTTCTCTTGTTTTATTATATTCCTTATATTAATTTTTATTTTTATTTTAACTTTTAGATTTAATCATGAGACTATTAGGAGATATAAAAAATGAAATCTGAATTTTTTATTCTTTTTATTATTGTAATAATTGTTTTTCTTAGGATAATTTCATTAGGATTATTTGGTAAATTAAATTATTTTTGGAGTAAATGATGAGAGTTTTTAGTTTTTTTATGAAGGGGGGAATTGCACTTATTTTAGCAACTATACTTATTTTCGGTTCTTATAATGTTTTAACTAAGAATGATTTACTTAAAGGACAAGCTTTTTTGCAGTTGACTAGTGTTGCTGAATCCAAGGCTGATCGAGTTGAAAAGTTTTTGGATGAGAGGAAAGCAGATGCTGTTTTTTTGTCTGAGAGTGAAGATGTAAAGGATATTTTTGATAAGAAGTTAATTAAAGATGTTGACTTGATGACCGCAAAGATTCAGAATGTTGCTGAAAAAACATCTTCTGAGATGAAAGAGTATATTGATACACATCCGGATATGACTGTTGAAGATTTGCAGAATAGTGATGAATTTCAATCTATCGCAGTTCAGAAAGTAGGAAATACCGGATACACCGTTATATTCGATTCTGAGTCCGGTTTTGTTAGATTCCATTATCAAACTGATTGGATAGGTAAGCAAATAGAGTCAATTAGAGAATCTCTTCCAAATTTATTTAAAATCCTGGACGAATCTATTGGACCAACTTGTGTTGAATCACATGGTTTCTATCTATGGAAAGATCCTGATGGAAAAATAAATGAAAAGTTTTTACATCAAAGCTGTGTAGATGCGAGAACAGCTGATAATGTAACTTTTGTTGCTTCTGCAACAACATATGTCAGTGAGTATGGCGGGTCTATAAAGTTGGCTAGTGATTTGGATTTTGATATGAGGTCATTTGCAAACAGGAAGGGTTATACAGATTTAATTTTTATTAATTCTGATGGAGATGTTATTTGGACTGCTGAAGAGCATAATGAACTTGGAACTAATCTTTTGACAGGGGTTTATCATGATAGTTTGTTGGCCAGAATGTTTAAAGAGGCTAAGAAAAATTTGGGTGTTGGAATTAGTGATTCTGAAATTTATGGGGTTGGAGGAAAACTGAATATTTTTATTACTGCTCCTGTTATTGATGTTAATAATGTGACAGGGAAAAAGAATTTAGTTGGAGTTGTTGCATTAAGATTGGATAATGATAAGATTGCTGATTTGCTTGTTAGTGATGTTGGCTTAGGAGATGAAGGGGAAGTTTATATTGTGAACAGAGAAGGAATATCTATTAGTCCACTTAAATTTGAGCATAAACCTGATGAAAAGATTGAAACTAATCATGTTAAAGATTGTTTTAAAGATTATGATAATTATTATTTATCCTTGAGGGGTGAGGGGATTAATGAAATTGATAATGTAGGTGCAGGGGTTAATTATGCCGGGAAAAAAGTTTTTGGGGCACATGATTATATTTTGAAATCGAACTGGTGTATTATTGCAGAGATGGATGCACAGAATTTTCCTGATAGTGCTATTTATCTTAATAAAGTTTTAGGAATTGTTATTTTGATTCTTTTTGTTTTTGGATTTTTTGTTTCTCTTGCTTTAGATAGTTTATATAAAATAAAGAGGGGAAATGAGAAATGAAGCTGAGATTTGTTTTTTGGATTGGATTACTTTGCTTTTTGATATTAGGGATAATTTTGTTTACAACTATTGGATTAGATATTAAAAAAAAGAATTTTAATGTGCAAATAGAGAATTATCTGGTTAGTAGTGTTTCTGCAAAGGAAGAAAGGTTGATTGATTATCTCTATGAGCTTGAAAGTGATACTATGTTTTTATCGAATTCAGAAAAATCCAGAGCTGTTTTTAAAGAAGATATTGTTATCAATAAAGATGCTGTTATTTTCGATGTTTCTGAAGAATTTTTAGTTATTGCAAAAGAGATTGAAAATTATTTAAAGGTACATCCTGATATGAGTTTGAAGGAATTGTTAGAGAATGAAGAGTTTAAATCTATTGCTCTTCAAAAAGTAGGAGTGAAAGAGTATTCAACTTTAATGGGTTTAGAAAATAAGGAAATTTATTTTCATATTGATCCTCTTTTGGTTGGAGCTAATATAGATGAAGTAGTGCTTGATTTTCCTCGGTTGGCGGAGATATTTAATAAACTTGGCAATGTAGGGGAGGCTAGTGGATTTTATTCTTGGAAGGATGAAGGGGGGATTATTCGTGAAAAATATGGTGAATTTAGAAAGATCGATGGTGAAACATCTGATGGAGAAAAGTTTTTATTTGGGGTTACTACTTATGTTGAGGATTATAAAGTTGCGAATGTTTCTGATTCATTGAGAAAATATCTTAATGATTTTAGTGATGTTGGAATGTATCATAATATTTTATTTGTTTCGCCTGATGGTAGGATTATTTATATGACCCTTTGGGAGGGGGGAATTGGAGTGAACATTGAAGACATTGATGGGGGTTTATTTGATGCATATAAATCCAGTTTGGATTTGAAAAAAGGAGAGATTGGTTTTTATGGACCATTTTTTGGATATCTTGGAGATACTGAGTTGCATCTTGCCTCGATTTCTAATGTTTATGACAAAGGTGTTTTTTTAGGCACAGTTATAATTATGGATGATATGGAAGATATAAATGTTATTTTGGGGGGTGAGATGAAGGGAGTTAGAGAAGAAGAGATTTATTTAGTTAATGATAAGTCACTTTTGCTTACTAAAATGAGGTTTAGGGATGTTGATGTTATGGTTCAGGAAATTAAGACTGATAGTGTTGAGATATGTTTAAGGGATTTTAAGGAGGCTAAGAAAAAAAATATTTCAGTTGAAGAATATGAATTAATTGAAGGTTTTACAATTTCTTCTTTTTTAGATTTTAAAGGAGATGAGGTTTTTGGGTTGCATTTTCCTATCGGGATTGTGGGTTGGTGTTTATTGTCGGAAGTAAATGTTGATGAAGTTTTAAATATTCCTTTAAAGGAAGATCTTAAGAAAACTTTATTAGCTGAACAATGGCTATGGTGGATTCTTATTTTTGGGGTTATTGGTGCAGGTTTTTTTATTGATAAGAATTTATTTTTAGTTAAAATAAAGAAGAAATCTTTGAGGGGAATTTTTGTATTGTTGTTTATTATATTATTTTTTTCTTTGAATTTTTCTAATTTTATCTCTGTTTCGGCCTTAAGCGTTGCTGTGCATGTTCCTGAAAAGTATACTGATGTTGTTGCAGGTGAAAGATTCTATTTTGAAATTGAAGTTAAATATCCTGAAAATCCGAAGAGAAAAGATTTGAAATTAAATTATGAAATTATTGATTCTGATGGAAAACTTATTGCTCAATCAAAAGTTTTAAAGGCTGTTGAAACGCAAGCTTCATTTATTGATTTTATTGTTATTCCTGAAAGCGCTTCTAAGGGATTATACATCATTCGTGTAAAAATTGCAGATTATGAAGATTTAAGTGAAGAGGTTGAAGCAAGTTTTCAAATTGTCGGTTCTGGTTTTGGGCAGGTTCAAATTTATTTCTTTATTATTTTGGGTGTTTTAATCCTTGTAGCAATTTTAGTTATTGCAAGTCTTTTTGTTACGAGAAGGAGAAGAAGATGATTATTATCGATTAACTTAATAAACTATCAAGTCTTTGTTTATATATGAGAGTTCAATATCTTTTTTCATCCAGAAGAACGAGGCGTATTGCAAAAATTAGAAAGCAAAGGCAGAAGTATCCAGATATTTCTCATAAAATTGTGGCTGTATCAGATATTATTCTTGAAGTTTTGGATGCCAGATTTATTAAAGAGACTCGAAATATTGAGCTAGAGACAGAAATTAAAAAACAAAAGAAAAAATTAATTTATGTTTTGAATAAATCGGATTTAGTTAAGATTAAAAAAGTTCCTAAAAATTTTACTTCTTATGTTTTTATTTCCTGTGAATTAAGAAAAGGTATCAAAGAATTGAGAGATTTAATTAAAATGGAATCTAAAAAGGTGGAGAAAAAAGTTAATAAGATTATTAAGGGTGATAAAATAAAAGATTCTGAGGATAATAAGATTGTTGTTGGTATTATTGGTTATCCTAATACCGGAAAAAGTTCTTTGATTAATTTACTTGTTGGAAAAAATGTTGCAGGAACTGCTGCCGAAGCTGGTTTTACGAAAAATATCCAAAAATTAAGATTAACTAATGATATTGTTTTACTTGATAGTCCGGGTGTAATTCCTGAAAAAGAATACTCTGGAGTAAATCGAGAAAAAATTGCTGTGCATGCTATTGCCGGGGGAAGAAGTTATAGTCAGGTTAAAGATCCTGATCAAGTTATTGCAAGTATTACTCTTGAATATCCAAATGTTTTAGAAAAATATTATAATATTGATGCGAAAGGTAATTCTGAATTTTTAGTTAATGAACTTGGTAAACAAAAAGGTTATTTGAAGAAAGGTGGTGAAGTTGATGAGGATAAGGTTTCTCGTTTAATTTTAAAGGAATGGCAAGAAGGAAAGATTAAGATTTAATTTTTTTATTAAGTGTGTTGAAGATTTTAACTAAATCCAAATTTTTATCCAGAAATAGGGATAAAACTTTAAATAATTCAAGAATTCTTTAATTATATTAAAAATGACTACTTATTCACATTCCCGTGTAAATACAAATAAATTAAGCGATGCAAATCGTAATAAAATTTTAGATGCTTTTAAGAATCGTGAAGACATGAGATATTTTGCAAAATTAGTTGATAATGAAAAAATTGCGGAAAATGAGTATAACATTGCAGTTTCAAGTTATGTTGTAGCAGAAGATACTCGAGAAATTGAAGGAAAAAATTAACAATGGCTCAAATGATTAATAAAAATAACGATGATAATAAAATTAATAATATAATTATTTATGAAAATCAAGATAGAAAATCACCAATTTCTGTAAGAATTGAAGGTGAAACTGTGTGGTTGACTCAGGTGCAAATGGTTGATTTATTTCATTCCAGTAAAGCAAATGTTAGTGAACATATAAAACATATTTTTGAAGAGGGAGAATTGGAGAAGAATTCAGTAGTTCGGGAATTCCGAACAACTGCTTCAGATGGTAAAAATTACAACATTGAACACTATAATCTTGATATGATTATTTCACTTGGATATCGTATTAAATCCTCAATTGCTACTCGTTTTCGACAATGGGCAACTGCACGTCTAAGAGAGTATATTATAAAAGGTTTTACTATAGATGATGAACGGCTCAAAAAGGCTAGTGGTGGAAATTATTGGAAAGAATTATTAGAGCATATTCGTGATATTCGTAGTAGTGAAAAAGTATTATATCGTCAAGTATTAGATTTATATTCAACCAGTATTGATTATAACCCTAAAAGCACTGAATCAATTCAATTTTTTAAAACTGTACAAAATAAGCTTCATTATGCGGTAAATAAGCAAACTGCTTCTGAGACTATTTATTTACGTGCAGATGCAGAAAAAGATTTTATGGGTTTGATAACTTTTAAAGGAGAAATACCTCTAAAATCTGAGATTAAAATTGCTAAAAATTATCTTGATAAAGATGAACTATTTCGTCTTAATCGTATGGTATCGGCTTTTTTTGATCTTGCTGAAATTAAAGCTCAAGAACATAAAAAAATGTATATGAAAGATTGGGTTGCACAGCTTGATAAATTTGTTGAAATGTATGGTAAGGGTGTGCTTGAAGGTGCAGGAATAGTAAGTCATGAAAAGGCAATAGATAAAGCTGAAAAAGAATACAACAAATATCAAGTAAAAACTTTATCTCCAGTAGAAAAAGACTATTTAGAAACTATTCTAACCTTGCAGAAAAAAATTGAAAAGAAAACAAAAGGTAAAAATTAAAGATGAATAAAATTGAATTAAAAATTGCAATAACATTGATGCGAAAGGTAATTCTGAATTTTTAGTTAATGAACTTGGTAAACAAAAAGGTTATTTGAAGAAAGGTGGTGAAGTTGACGAGGATAAGGTTTCTCGTTTAATTTTAAAGGAATGGCAAGAAGGAAAGATTAAGATTTAATTTTTTTATTAAGTGTGTTGAAGATTTTAACTAAATCCAAATTTTTATCCAGAAATAGGGATAAAACTTTAAATAATTCAAGAATTCTTTAATTATATTAAAAATGACTACTTATTCCAATTCAAGAGTTTCTACATATGACAATTGTCCTTACCAGTATAAATTAAGATATATTGATAAAAAGAAACCTGAAATCTCAACAACTATTGAAGCATTTATGGGGGATATGGTTCATCAATCATTAGAAGATTTATATAAAAGAAAAAAATTCCAACAAAGAATTGCAAAAGCTAGTTTGATTAAATTTTTTAGAGATTTATGGGTTAAGAATTATTCTTCAGATATTTTAATTGTTAAAGAAGATCAAGGTTTAACCGAAAATAATTATCGAAAGATGGGTGAAAAATTTCTTTTGGATTATTTTGAAAGAATGAAACCTTTTGAAGAGCTTACAATTTTAGGATTAGAAACTCAAGATAGAATGACTTTGCCAGACGGAAACCAATGGCATGTTAGAATTGATAAATTAGGTTGTGATAATGATGGAAATTATTTTGTGTGTGATTATAAAACTAATGCAAGGATGAAAGATCAAGAAGAAGCAGACCAAGACAGGCAATTAGCAATGTATTCTATTTGGGTTAAGGATAAATTCAAAGATGCAAAGTCTGTTAAATTAGTTTGGCATATGTTAGCTTTTAACAAGGATGCAATTTCAGAAAGAACAGATGAACAATTAGAAAAATTGCAAAATGAAATAGTTGAAAAAATAAAGGAAATAGAAAATGCAAAAGAATTTCCTACTAATGTTACAGCTTTATGTAATTATTGTGGATTTAAATCTGAATGCCCTTCATTTAAACATCAGGCAGAATTAGAAAAAATTGAAAGTGTTGAAGAATTTAAAGAAGACGAGGGAGTTAAATTAGTTGATGAATTTGCAGAGACGAAAAAGAATTTATCTGAATTAAATAAAAAAGAAGATGAACTTAAAGAAAAATTAATTGTTTATGCAAAGCAATTTGGAATTGATGTTGTTTATGGTTCTAATATGAAAACTTCTGTTAAAGAAATCGAGAAAGTAGTTCTTCCAGAAGATAAAGAAGAATTAATTAAATTTTTGAAAGAGAATGGAATTTGGGACGAGATTTCTATGATTAATTTTATGGGTTTTCAATCAAGAATTTTAAAAGGTCAATTAGATGATGTTAAAGATAAAGTTGAGATTGTTAAGGATTTTAGATTAAGTTTAAGTAAAAGGAAGGATGCGGGGGATGAATAAGGAAATTTTAATTAAAGGAATCTTTAAAAGATTTGAATTTTTTATTATAATAATGGTGCAGAAAGAAGACTAAAAAAGATCAAGTTGGATTTAAGAAAACATTGAAGCGATATCAAAGTATTTATTCATTTTTATCCCAATTAATGCCTTTCTCTGATGTAAATCTCGAAAAGATATTCTTATTTAATAAGTTTCTATCAAAGAAACTTCCAACAATAAATAATCCTTTACCCTTTAATGTTTTAGAAGATGTAGATATGGATTCATATAAAATCGTAAATAAAGGGGAAAAAGAGATAAAATTAAAATCGGAAGGTGAATTAAAACCTATTTCAGCAGGAGTTGGTGAATTTGCTCCAGATATAAACACTAAATTATCTAAGATTCTCCAAGCTTTAAATGATGCTTTTGGAACTGATTTTACTGAAGATGATAAGGTTTTCTTAGGAAGAGTTAAAGACCATCTTCTTGAAAATAAAGAACTATTAAACAAAATGGAACACAATTCTAAAGAAAATGTTAAAGCTGTTTTTGATAAATATTTCAATCAAGAAATGACAGGATTATTAAATAGCAATATGAAATTCTATAAAAGATTAGTTGATAATGAAAAACTTAAATCAAAACTGAAATCTGCATTGTTTGATTTAGTTTATTATGAGTATTATAAAAAGAAAAAGAATTTAGAAACCTAAACATGTCATTCAAACTTTTCCCTCTACATTAAACTGAATGTATGAATGCCCTCGTTGTTTCTGGCTTTTTGCTTTTAAGGTTTTTAGTATGCAAAAATAAAACAACTACAAAAATAGAAGCGATTACTCCAAAAATAGAAGTATTTATAAAATTGTTCTTTTTAGATCTTTCATGAAACCAGAAGATAAAGTTTACAAAGCATATTTTATTAGTAAAAAGAATGTTCTATATTTTAATGAGATTAAAGAGCTATCTAAACTATCTGACAGCTCACTTGTAAACACCTTGAATAAACTTGTTAAACTGGATATTTTGCATAGGGAAAAAACAAAGTCTAACACTTTTTACAAAATAAACAATAAAAAGATTTTTGCATTAAAGTTTTCAGAGATTGCTTTTGAGAAATTTAGCTCTCTAAATGTTAATATAAAAATCCCATTAAAAAACTTTTTAAAAAATCTCCCAAGTAACATATATCTTATTGTTCTTTTTGGTTCTGCATCAAAAGGAGAAGAAAGAAAAGAAAGCGATATAGACCTGCTTATAATCTCTGAAAATAAAACAAATCTCGAAAAGAATAAAAAAGAAGCAGAATTAACCTCTAAACATCCAATTTCAATATTTAATGCAACAACCAAAGAGTTCATTGAAAATAAAGACGACATAATTATTCAAGCAAGAAAAACAGGTTTTCCAATCTATAAAGAACAAAATTTTTATGAGGAGATTTTAAATGAATATAAATAAGCTATTTTCAGACAAAGAATATTTAGAATCAGAACTAACCTTTTTTATAAACAAAAAGCAAATAAAAATAATAGAAGAAAATAAGGAACTGGTTTATTCTCATTTAAAAAAAGCACGTCACAATATTGAGTTTTATAAACTAAATAAACAATACTCCAAGTTTAACGACTGGCTTATTGTAACATTATATTATTCTTTGTATCATTGTGCTCTTGCTTTAATTACAAATAAACGATGCTCTTCAAAAAACCATTACGCGACAATACTCATTCTAATAAAAGAGTATGCAATAACAAAAGAAGAAGCAGAATTATTTAATCAGCTTTCAATAAATAAAGAAGATGCAAAGCTTTATACTAATCTCAAAGATGACAGGCATGATGCAAGTTATGCAACAAATATTAAATTTAATGAAAATATAGTAAGTGATTATGAAAATAGAGTATTAAATTTTATGAATAAAACAGAAGAGTTAATAAAAATATAAAATGCTATTCAAATCAACATCAACCTTAATCATGCAACATAGCTCCAAACAAATAAGAAAAGTTTATATATCTCATAAAAGAGATAATATTATCTCAAAATGGAAATAAACAAAAATGAATTAAAAATAATTGAATTTTATAGAAATAATTTATTTTTTAGTGGAAGTATTAGAGAAATAATGCAGAAACTAAAAAGCAAATCATATCAAAGAATTTATGAAGCAGTTGAAGAATTAATAAAAAAGAAGATTCTAAATTCTAAAAAAATTGGGAATAATAGGCTGATAAGTTTGGATTTGTCAAGGGAAACAATATTGTTATTCAGTTTCATGGATGAAAAAGAGGCATACAAAATTCCAAATTATTCAAAAATATTGGATATAAAAGAAATTTCTGATTTTCTAATTTTGGTTACGGGAAGTTATGCAAATGGAACATACACCAAAAAATCAGACTTAGATTTAGTGATTGTTATTCCTGATAAAGATGATGTAGTATATATCCAGAAACTTGTTGAAAATATAACTATGCTTTATACTCCTTCAATACATTTATATGTTTTTAGAAAAAAAGATTTTGTTGAGATGTTAAAATCTAAAGAACAAACATACGCAAAAGAAATAGTTCACAAAAAATTAATTATAAAAAATGCAAGAATTTTTTATGAAGTTTTAAAAGAGGCAATTGAAAATGGATATAAATGTTAAAAAATATTTAGACAGGGCAGAAAGCGAGTTTATTTTAGCAAATGCTAATTTTTCTTTGTCTGTTTCTGATGATGCAAAAATAGTTTTAAAAGTACAGGGAAATAAAACTTTTTTTAATAATGTTATTTCTGAATGTTATTATTCAATATTTTATTCTGCGAAAGCATACTTGTTATCTTTTGAATGTAAAAACATCTGCTTCTGAAGAACATAAAAAGACTTATGACAAGTTTAAGAAGTTAATGGAGAATACAGATAAAGAATTGCTCAGAATATATGACGAAGAAACATCTAAAGCAGAGATCTTGATTCAGATATTTTTTGATGAAAAAAGGAATCGGGGAAGATTTACTTATAATATTAATTCTGAAGCAAACAAACCTTTTGCAGAGGCATCATTGAAAAATGCAAAAATATTCTGCACAGCAATTAAACAACTAATAGAGAACAAACAATAAAGCAAGTAAACTTTCCAATTAGTTGTTTTCAATCCGGATTAAAAGAATCAATCTATAATAGATATGATATTTACCATGCAAGTTACTATGCAAGCTACCATGCAAGATGAAAGGATAAAAAGAATAATTGAGTTTTGTAAAAAATCAAGAACAAGAGAAAAAATATAAGAATTTTTTTTAAAATAAATTTTAATAACTACTAATTTTATAGTCTTATCTTGAAGAGGATGCAAGTTTATTGTTTCAAAATCATTATAAAATTTCTATTAAAAAAATAATTAAGAATTATTAATAATCGTCAAAATGGCTCTTTGATGATTTTTCTTGTGCTGGTTGCTTTAAATCTTCTTTTTGAATTTTTGCGAATGATGGGGTTACAATTACTGTATTTTCACCAAAACCAGCAATGTTTCCTTCAAGAGCATCAGCAGTTTTTTTGATTTTTGCAATTGATCTTTTAAGTTCGATTGCATCTTTTTTTCTTAAAACACTGATATCAATTATTGCAATTGTATATCCTTCTCTTAATGAGTTTAAAATTTCATTAACATCTTCATATTGCTTTAATACATATAATTTTATTAAAACTTTGTCATCTTTTTTTTCTTGACCAAGATCAATCTCTAAATATTCTTCATCCCCCTTATCTATTTCAGGTGATGAGAACATATTTTTTATCTTTTTGAATACCATAATAAAATTATCATCTTCGTATTTATAAATATTTCGTAGATATTTTGTATATATTTAAGTATCAATTGTTTAAAAGCAAATTATTCTCGCTATTCAACATTTGTAGCATCGCAAAAAGTTTTTGCAAGGTTAATATACATTGGGTCTAAAGTATGTATCTGTCTTGTTTTAATATATAAATATTGGGAGCCAGATATTTTTTTAATTCTTCTTATATAGCTTTTAAGTTAGCATAATAATCGTTGTCATTGGATACTAAAAATTTAGAATTATCTTTTCATCTCTTTTAATGCTTCTTTTTGAAGCTTTTGAAGTTTTTCTGTATATGCTTTTTCTTGTTCTTCAATATTTTTCATTCTTAATCCTAAAATTTTTTCTTTGCTTTCTAATTCTTTTTTAATTTTTGTTTTATCTGATTTAATCATTAATTGTCCGATTATTTTGTAGACTTCGTCGCCTGAATGTTCAATTTCTTCTAATGCTGCTTTATTTTCTGATAATTCCATTTGGAATGCTTGTTTTTGCATTAATAAATTTTGAAAATTCTGTTCGAGCATTTGTATTTCTCTGATTTTTCTATCTTGTTCTGTCATTTTTTTATTTTTTGAAAAAAGAATTTTATTTGGCTCATAATTTCGCACGAGTTATTGTTCTTTAAATATTACTCTCTACCACAAAATCATTCGGCTTTTATTTTTTTAACCTTTGTTCGAGGTTTAAAGAAAATTTTGCTACCACATTGTGGGCAAACAAATCTCTTGCTAAGTTCTTCACTTTGTATTTTCTTTCTGCATTCAAAACATTTGTATTCTGTCATTTTAATCTAAGTGGTATGTGTTTGATGCGAATTTTTTATCGCATTTAGGGCAGTTCCAGATTCCTTTTGAAATTCTTTTAGCTCCGAGTTTTTTACAAAGAGGACATGTTTGCCTTACTCTTTGTTTTATTTCAACTTTTACTAATCGAGCTTTTACTGTTTTACCATATCGTGCTCCGAATCTTCCTGCTGATTTTGTTTTTTTTAATTTTGTTGTCATTTGTTTTTTTTAAAATTAAAAGCTAGAAAATTTTTGGATTTTCTTTGTTTTTAATTTTGTTGTCATTTTCTTTGTTTTTATATTATTAATGGGGCTACCCTGCTCTCAACCCCACTCGGTTTTTATATTTTTGCTTACGAGATTTTATCCTCGTGAAGTTGTTCGGATTTGAAGGTTCAAATCCCTTTTAATGGGGCTACCCGGATTTGAACCGGGGTCGCGAAGTCCCAAACCTCGAAGCTTACCAGGCTGGCCCATAACCCCATATTGATTCTTTTTTCATTTCTTTAATGAAAGTTAAATCTATCAATATGTACTATAATTTATTTATAAAGTTATTTCTTTACTTCTTTTACTTCTTTAGCGTCTTGGGCTGCTTTTTCTTGTGCTAATAAAATATCCTGTGCTTTTTTGACATCTTTAAAGTGCTTGTCTAATCTTTCTCGTTTTTCCGGTTCTGTATTTGTTTTTTCTTCTTTAATTTCTTTATCATATTTTCCTTGGTTTATTTCATGTACTACTTCTATTGCTGATTTATTTTCAATTAATATTCCTAAACTTGCACATGTTCCTGCTACTGTACTTGTTGCTGTTTTTAATGATCTGCAAAGAAGGTTTGGCATTTTTGTTTTTGCAACTGAAATTACCTGTTCGATTGAAATGTTTCCAATTTGTTGTTTTTTATGTGCTCCTGAACCTTTTGTTGCTCCAATTTCTTTTTTTAATAATTCTGAAACTGGTGGAGAAAAAATTTGGATTTCAAATGTTTTTGTTTTGGTGTTTACTTCTAATTCTACTGGAACTTTCATTCCCTTAAAATTTTTTGTTTCTTCATTTATCTTTTCAATTACTTTGTTAATTGGGATTCCTGCTGGACCTAATTTTTGGCTTAATGCTGGTCCAGGTTTCATGCTTCCTCCGTCAACTAATAATTTAATCTGCATTTTGGTCTCCTGCTCTTCTAATTACTTTAATATTATCTAATTTAACTGTTACTGGTAAAGGTACAACTGCACCTAGTAAGTTTACTACTGCTTCTTCTTTTTGTTTATCAATTCTTGTCACTTTTGCTTTTTCTCCTTTTAATGAGGCACCGATTAATTCGACAATATCTCCTTCTTCAATTGAGATTGATTCTATTGATGGTTCGACCATGTTTTTAATCTCTTCATATCCGATTGTTTTACCAATTATTCCTTTTACATACGGTAAATTGAATACTGCATCTTCAGCAGATTCTCTGTCTTCAGATTCTAAAAGGATGTATCCTCTTAATCCGTGTGGACGAGAAACAGAAAATACATTTAAATTCTTTTTGGTGATTCTGTCTGCAATCATATCTACTGCTCTTTCTTCTTTATTTGTTGTTACTTTTATAATAAATATCATTTTGTTCTTACTACTCTTAACTTTTTAAGAAGTAGTAATAATACTTAAATATTAGGGTTTATAAATTTTACTTTTAGCGAATTTTGATTTATTTCAATAATATTTATTAATGATTTTTTTTTAAAATTATTATGTTTTCAATGTTTGGTCTAATTGATGTTTCTAATTTAAATTCTTTTTTATCTTTAAATTTAGAAAAAACTATTTTTTCTGAAGATCGGGAAAAATTAATCTCTAATGGAAATCCTTTTATTTTTGGGGATAAAATATCTAAAATGATTCATACTCAATGTGGAGATTTGTGTTGCACGAGAATTTTGGGTGTTTACGTTCCTTTAGATAATGGATTTGAGGGGGAGTTAGGTTGGGAGTCTTTATTATTGGCATCTTTTCATTATGGTTCAAATGATGTAAAGAAAGCTTGCAAGGATTCATTTCGTAAAACATTTAAGGATATTCTTGATTCAAATCAATTAGAATCTCACATTGAGTTATTGTATAAAAGCTATCCTTCAAGATTAGAACAAGATCCTTTTGAATTTCTTTATTCTATGGCACAATATAAAAATTATCTACGACAAAAAAGAAGTGATATTAAATATTTTTGATTTTTCAATAATATTTATAAATGGTTTTTTCATTTTATTTTCCATGAAAGAAGAAACAATCATGAATTTTATTCCAAGTTATCAATGTGGCAGAGCATTTCGTTCGCAATCATCTTTTATGGAGATAAGTAAACCTTATTTGGAGTCTTTATTTATCGGTACAGTGCATCCACAGTATTCTTTTAAAGAAAATGCATATGATGTTTTTTCGGATATCTTTACATTAAGTCCTACGAGAATTTATGTCGGAAAAGGGGTTTGCGATACTATTATTGTTAATACTTTAAATAGTAATAAAAATTTAGCAATTGCAAATAACGGAGAATTTGCTGAAACTTTTTTAAAAGGAATAAAAAGAAATTTAGGGAAAATAGAGAGTATTAATTTTTTAAATTTACTTTATCGGGATTTGTTTGATTATGCTAATCAAAATTCCGAAGTTTTTTCATGGGGTGGAAGTTTAAGAACGACAGAAAATGGTGGTATTGAATCGTGTTTAATTAAACCTCTCCAATCTATTTTTATTTAATTCAGTTGATTATAATTTTTAATTTCTTATAAATTTTAGAAAGCTTTATATAGCCAAAAATTTATGGGTTATTATAAATTAAGATGATTGCCTTAATAAACGTCATAATAATCGACAATAAGGTATGATGTATGTGAACGGTCATAGTTGTTAAAAGAAGTTGTTATACTTCAAAATTATGTTAATTATAAAACTCAATAGCCAATGTCAATTTATTGACATTAGCCGATAGTCAGGAGAATGTGTGAAGTGATTTGTTTATCTTATATATAACAAATTGCGCAATGGAAATTTATCTTGATAAATTTATGAAATTGTTTAGTTCCAGTTGATCCTGCTGGCGGCTGCGGCTCTCTGGTTTGCACTTAGACATGCAAGTTTTTTCATTAGTTCTTTTAGAATTTGTGAAGGGCAAACTGCTCAGTA
>Ga0208246_1000288_pt1 | contig 45194 bp, 39 predicted proteins | sample RifOxyD2_FD_184039 | JGI IMG/M metagenome (GOLD analysis project Ga0208246, IMG submission 184039) | Soil microbial communities from Rifle, Colorado - Rifle Oxygen_injection D2 (SPAdes) | ecosystem: Environmental > Terrestrial > Deep subsurface > Rock core/Sediment | place: Rifle, Colorado... | reverse complement strand
GCTGTAGATCCAAACGTTGGGGATACTGCCGTGATTGCAGGTAAATCATAATATGTATAATGGTCTGCATTCACTACTGCCGATGTTCCTATTGGATTCGTTACTCCAATATCAATTAATCCTGAGACATGCGCTGGAGCTACTGCTGTGATTTGTGTATTCGAATCTACCGTATAGCTTGATGCATTTGTAACTCCAAATTTTACTCCCGCTGCTCCGGTTACACTTGCGAAGCTTGTTCCTGTTATGACTACTGTGTTGCCCCCAGCTGTAGATCCAAACGTTGGGGATACTGCCGTGATTGCAGGTAAATCATAATATGTATACTGATCAGCTGCTACGGCTCCTGATGTTCCGATAGGATTCGTTACGCTAATATCAATTAATCCCGAGACATGCGCGGGCGCTACTGCTGTGATTTGTGTATCTGAATTCACAACATAACTTGATGCATTTGTAACTCCAAATTTTACCCCCGCCGCTCCCGTTACACTTGCGAAGCTTGTACCTGTTATGACGACTGTGTTACCTCCGGCTGTAGATCCAAAAGTTGGGGATACTGCCGTGATTGCAGGTAAATCAAAATATGTATACTGATCAGCTGCTACTGTTCCTGATGTTCCGATAGGATTCGTTACGCTAATATCAATTAATCCTGAAACATGCGCAGGGGCTACTGCCGTGATTTGCGTATCCGAATTCACAACATAACTTGATGCATTTGTAACTCCAAATTTTACTCCCGCTGCTCCGGTTACACTTGCGAAGCTTGTACCTGTTATGACGACTGTGTTACCTCCGGCTGTAGATCCAAAAGTTGGGGATACTGCCGTGATTGCAGGTAAATCATAATATGTATAATGGTCTGCATTCACTACTGCCGATGTTCCTATTGGATTCGTTACTCCAATATCAATTAATCCCGAGACATGCGAAGGCGCTACTGCTGTGATTTGTGTATCTGAATTCACAACATAACTTGAGGCATTTGTAACTCCAAACTTCACTCCTGCAGCTCCCGTTACACTTGCGAAGCTTGTTCCTGTTATGACTACGGTGTTACTTCCGGCTGTGCTTCCGAAAGTTGGAGATACATTGGTTACAGACGGTAAAGGTACTGTTGCAGAAATCTTCGTTACAAAACCTTCATATGTTCCGGCAGCTCCGGCATGAGCCATAAACGTACCGGCCGTGGGAAAATTCGATGAAGTCGTCCACCCTGCCGCGTAGATATTTCCTGAACTATCCAACGCAATACTACTTCCTTTTTGAGCAGTAGTCCCGCCTAAATAAGTAGAGAAAACAGGGGGGTCATTACTCACGGTGGTGGAACCTATCTCTGCTACAAAAGCCATCGACGCCCCGATATTACCGCCGGCCTGAATCGGATTCACCGTTATAAAATCCGTAGATGTGGTATACCCGGTCACATAAGCATTGCCCGCGGTATCAACCTTGATTGCTGCGGCTCTATCATCACTGTCCCCGCCCAAATAAGCGGAGTATATCCCATCATCAATCCCCAGGTGACTCATCTTCAGTTTAAATACAAATGCGTCTGTGCCGGCGCTTCTGATTGGCTGACCGACCCGTCGGGGAAAGCCTGTTATAGGAAATGTGGTATCGTCGGCAGTATTTGTATATCCCGCGATATAAACATTGAGAGTTGCCGGATTCGTACCATCCAACGCTATGCCGCAGGCATCTTCATCATTGCTGCCGCCTACAAATGTTGAATAGTCCAAAGTTGTGAAGGCTGCATTGATTTTTGACACAAAAGCATCGGAGGTTCCGGTAGTTGTGGGTTTAAAACCATCTGCACTTGTAGGAAAGGCAGGATCGCCGGGAAACGATTGACCGGCAATATAGACATTATCGGAACCGTCAATTGCAATTGCCCGCCCGATATCCACAGTCGTGCCCCCGAGTACAGTAGAATGCTCAAGAACTCCTGCGGGAGTAAACTTCGACACAAAAACATCGCTCGCTCCTCTTGTATTGGGATGTACATCGGCAGTTATCGTAAAAGCAGCACTGGCGGTGGTAAATCCGGTGACATAGGCGTACCCTGCGCTATCCACAGCTATTGCATTGCCTTCATCCTCTCCGGGACTGCCGAGATAAGTCGAGTAAATCAATCCCGCGCCCGAGGCACTAATTGCTGTTACAAAAACATCTGTTCCGCCTGCTTTTGTTGCTTGATGCGGGCTGACAGTAGGAAAAGTCGTCGAAGTTGTAGAGCCTGAGATGTACACAACCTCGGAACTATCAATGGCAATTCCATTTGCAATATCAATCCCGTCCCCGCCAAGATAAATTGACCATAAAAGAGTTCCAGCCGCGCTTATCTTGGTCACGAAGGCATCCTCGCCAACAGCGCCATCCTTGGTGGTTTTAAAAGTAGTTCCTGTCCCGCACGGAAAATCGGTTGAAAATGTTTTTCCCGCCAAATATATATTTCCCGCGCTATCCACCGCAATAGCGTTAACCTGGTCGTCTAAAGACCCTCCCAAGTAGGTGGAATACAGCAAAGCAGGCCCTGACGCAAAGACCATATTTGAAAGACCAACCGCCAACATTGCTGCGACAACTAAAATATTTCTTTTCATATAATCCTCTTTACTTCAAATGTGTAAAATATCATCTTCTATTTCCAAGTAAACTCTTTATTGTGACTTTCAAATAATCAAAATCAAACGGCTTATAAATACAGTCGCAAGCACCAAGACGAAAAGTCAAAGCGACGCGCTCCGAATCCATGCAGGCGGTAATCATAATAACGGGGACCCCTTTATCTATTTCTTTTATTTTTCTCAGGACTTCTATTCCGTCAATATCGGGAAGGTTTATATCAAGAAGTACAAGCGAAGGTTTCTTCTCTTTAAATATTGTAACCGCATCAAGACCAATCTTTGCTATTTCCGTCTCATACCCTTCTTTTTTCAGAAAACGTGCTAAAATATTGCAAATATTCTGTTCGTCGTCGACTATTAATATCATAGACACCTCGTTAATTTACGCTCACTAGGGTAAAAGTAAATCCTAAGTCAGTGTATACTTTAGCTGGGAAACAAATAAGGGGTACTTTGCCTGTTTAATAGACGTTTTTCGCTATTTTGGATAAGCGATAGGTTCCGCCACAAAGCGTTGGCGGATTTCGCTGTCGCTCAAGCTGGGTACTAGGTTCTTGGTGCGAGGAAAAAAACAAAAACAGATGAAATAAAATAAATTATCTTTCAGGAATAATTATTTCTACTAAATGCAGTTTATTATTTAATTCATAACATTTAATACCCGCATTTAGCTCGCTTTTTTTGTCTCTTAAATATCGGGTTATCTTTTCGTTGCTTTCTGAATCAAATTCACGTATCCCTGAGGTAGAGTAAAAAGCATACCCGAGCGTGCAATTTAAAGCTTTATCTTTGGAATATGTCTTGGAAAATTCATCTATATCCTCTTTATGTTGGGCTGCACAGAAATTATCGATTATCATACCGTACAACTTTAATTCGCGAATATCTTCTCTTGCTACTGTAGCACAACTTGTCAAAACAAGACTGAAAAACAAACTCAATACCGGAAATATTTTCATTTTATTCCTCCTATAGAACGATTCCGCTCCCGCCAGTTATATTTGGCGGATCTTTTGATGAGATTACAAGTCTTTCGGATTCTCCGCCCTTGGCGAGATCTCACCACAGGTGGACACTGATACAAGATAAGCTTTTTTTGAATCATTTTCCCGAGTGACTTTATTATCCTACGCGACATTACCTTAATTAAAATTATACATAACTATTTAAAACATACTATGACCTAAAGCTACATTATTCCAACTTTTTTCCGCGCGTATTTATCAAACTGAAAAGGATTTTACTTTTCAGAATATTGAATATATTTTCTGACCCAGAGGTTTGAATTATTATTTTTATCGGTTTCGGTGCCGAGCACATAAAACGCACCGTCTTCACGAACGGCGAATTTTACACCGTAAGAATAGCCGGAATAATCCGTCGTCCATAATTCATTACCATCTTTATCCAGCTTGGAGATCCAGCTGTATTTTTTTTCATCTTTGCCGCCGCCGCTTGTCGCAGAAACATAAACATTCATACCATTATCTATAATGATATTACTGCCGGTATATTGCTGATAACCAAAATTCGGGTAGCTCTTGGTCCAAAGTTCCAGACCTTTAGCATCGAACTTCCTGACAAAAACATTATTCCCCTGATAAAATACCGATTCTGTCCCTGTAATATAAATATTCCCGGCATTGTCAACTGCGATTTTATTAACACTGCGATTTTTTTCCCTGCTATCCCGGTACTGCTTTGATATTAAGATACTGCCGTTAACGTCATATTTATTTATTTTGAGTAAATATTCAGAATTCTCCCCGTTCTCATAAATTGCAACAAAAGCATTACCTTCCGGATCCACAGCCAGGCCTTGTTCTTTTTCCAGCTTACTCCCGGACCCGCTGAAAATGACTTTCCAAAGCTCCTGCCCGTCCGGATCGTATTTCCTAAGCCACTGGTCGCGTTTAAGCTCCTCTGTATTTTTATACCCGACCGCATAAATATTACCTTTTGCATCACACGCAAGTTCCTTGAATTCAGCATCCTTGCTGTCATAAAGGTTCTCATAGGTATTGTCCCAAATAATATTGCCTTTAAGATCATACTTCCTGCTCCACAGATTCTTTCCTTTTCCTTCTATATACCTGAAGCCTGCAATATATACGTTATTCTTATTATCCACAGCTATACAACCGGTCTGATCAAGCCCATAAACACCGATATCACAGACCTGTTTCCATAACTCCTTACCTTCAAGATCTATTTTTCTTACAGCAACAAGACCGCGGATGTTCACACCTTCTTTAACACATTTTAACCCTGTAATATAAAGGCTGTTTTTTATGCTGTCTACTTTAATATCGCCGCCTATTTCCGAGTTAGCACCTTCCAGTGGATAAGACCTGCTCCACATTTCCTGCTTACCTCCTGCCAGGCTGACCCCCGCAAAGGTCAAGAGGGCGCATACTACATTTATTATTTTAAAAATTATTCTCATATTAATTCCTTTTTTTCTTTCTTCATCCGCCTAGGCGGATTTCGCGAAGATTTATGGTCCTATATTTAAACTTCGCTCAACTTGCTTTATTTGCTGTTTCTGCTTACTTGACCAGCAATACTCTGACAAATCTTTTTTCTTTTTTATCTGATTCAATAAATATAAGTACCTCCAATCCTTTTTGTCCTTCCGATATCTTAAAATCTTCAGGTAACTTTATCTCAACTTCAACTGTTTTATCCTCTCCTTTGCGTATTTTTAAACTGTCCACTTCAGGTTTTATCCATTTTGCTTCATTTATCCATTCAAAATTATCAGAGGGGCTTATTTTTGCATTTTTAGACTCCGCGTCAGGAATGAAACTTTTGATCTTATACACGCAATCCTTGTCACTGTTATTATAAATTTTAAAACTCACTTTTTTATTTTTAAAATCCCGCAATTCAACTCCAATAATGCCGGGAGTAATTCCAAATTCACCATAAGGTCTTTCTGCCGGATTTTCCTTTGATCTGGTTTCTATCATAATAAACGGGGCAACCGCCGCGTTTACAAAACTATTTCCCTTTTGTACTATATGACAAGACACTGCCCAATGCTGATTGTAATATTTGTCGTTCCTCGGAATTTTTATATGAATTCTGCTTGTTCCCGTGCTTTTTGCGGGAATAATTAAATTTGTTTTTTCAAGATAAAGCCAGGAAAGATCGGGAAGTTTGCTGTAGCCTTTGAGAGATTCATCCGACGGCATTACAGGCAAAATTACATCCAGAGTGAACTCCTGTTCGTTTTCCGCGTCATTACTTACTACATAGTCAAAGCCGGTGTTTTTATCCTCTCCAATTTCTACACCGCTTATACAAACAACTGCCGGTGATACCCCCAGACAAAACCCGTTTATGCTGAAAAACAGGCAGGCAATAATCAAAATTGCTATTCTTCTATATTTAATGATCATCTGCCCTCCTTGCTTTTTTTAAGCATTGTTTCAATTTGAGCCAGTAACACTTTATAATCATAAGGTTTAACAATATAAAAATTTGCTTTTTTCTTTGCGGCTCCGGCTAATCCCTCATCCATACCCTTTCCCGTCAAAATAATAATAGGAATATTTTTTGTATAAGGATTTGTTTTTATCCTGTCACAAACTTCATATCCGTCCATCCCCGGCATTACAATATCCAGCAGCACAATATCAACGGTATTACTTTGAATTATCCGGAGAGCTCTCTCCCCGTTTTCTGCCTCTAAAACACTATATCCTGCTGTTTTTAATATTTTATTTAGAAGTTTTCTGTTTTTTTCTTCATCATCGACTACTAATACGGTACTTTTCATATATATTTTCCTCCAGATTGTAGATTTCATAAATCGTTTTCAGGCTACATTAGTTTTTTCAATTCGTGTATTGTCGGTATATTGATCATATACAGTTTTTATTTTTTCCTGATTATTTAAAAATGCATCCGTTACATCCGGATCAAAATGTTTTTCTCTTTCTTCCTTAATGATACTTACCGATTTATCCCAGGCAAAACCGGGTTTATAAGGACGTGCGGAAGTAAGGGCGTCAAAAACATCCGCTAAGGCAACTATCCGGCCTGAAAGCGGTATATCTTTTCCTTTTTTACTATTTGGATAGCCCTGCCCGGTCCATTTTTCATGATGATGCAGTATGATATCATAAGCAGTCTCTATAAGAGGGGATTCGCCTTTTTCTATGATCCGCGTTCCGATTATCACATGTGTTTTCATTATTTCAAACTCTTCGAATGTAAGCTTGTCAGGTTTATTTAAGATCAGATCCGAAACTCCGATTTTTCCTATATCATGCATGGGCGCCGTTTGTTGTATCAACTCAATATATTCCTTATCCAACCCCAGGCCTTCCGCGATTATTCTGCTGTATTCTCCCACCCGCACCACGTGTTTTCCCGTATTGTCATCACGATATTCCGCCGCAACAAGCAAACGGTGCATTACTTCTTTATTTACGATATTTAATCTTCGTAATGCTTCCTTTAAACTTTTAGTTCTTTCTTCCACTACGCCTTCAAGATTATTTTGATATTCCTTTACTTTTAAAATATTCCCGATACGCAGCAGTAATTCTTCCTGTAAATAGGGCTTTGATAAAAACTCATCAGCCCCATTTTTAAAACCTTCAATTATTTTATCCCTGTCCATTAAACCGGTAACCATGATAATAGGTATTTGCTTTATTGCTTTTACTCTTTTTGCAACTTCAAAACCGGATATTCCGGGCATCATTACATCGAGCAGTATCAAATCAACATCCTGCTTCCCGACGATTGCCAAAGCAGATTCCCCATCGTAGGCTTTTAATGTTTCGTAACCTTTTCTGGACAGGATTACTGATAGCAGCTTAACATTTGCCTCTTCATCATCCACAATAAGAATTTTCATATTATAAACCTCGATGATCCTTTACTCTATTTTTTTAAAAATAAAAATGTAAGAATCAATCGCTCCGGAAACATCTTTAATCGGATCAATTGTTAACGAAAGAAATATCGCATCACCCAGATTAAGCTTTTGTTTTAGAATATAATTTTTTCTTCCCTCGCTGACCTGAATATCCTCATTATAATTATCTTTTAAATAGTTCATGATATTTACGGGAGCTGCTTTTATTCCCAGCAATTCTCCGGCTTTAATATTTATATTCACAGGAGCAAATTTCTTATCACTGACTATTACCCCTTCACCAATTTTATTTATCACTTTTAAAAGTTTTGCCCTTTCAGTTAACTGCCTTCTTAAATATTTTAATTTGACCTGTGTGTAAATTTTAGCGCGCAATTCTTCCATAGCTAATGGTTTTGAAATAAAATCATCCGCTCCGAGCTCCAGACCTTTTATACGCTCTTCTTTGCTCGTTAAGGCCGTAAGAATTATAACCGGCATGGTATCCAGGTTTTTGTCCTCGCGAATTGTTTTTAAAACATCATATCCCGACAAGCCCGGCATCAGAATATCCAGCAAAACTACCAGCACATTTTCGCTCTTTAAAATCCGGAGAGCTTCTTCTCCGCTTTTGGCTTTTACAACCCCGTAACCTTCAGGTAAAAGCATAGCTTCCAGCATTTTTAGATCTTTTTCTTCATCATCCACAATAAGAATTTTCATATTTACCGACCGTCTGAAGGATTTGTTATTTTATTATTTTAAATATAAAAATATAAGAATCAACCGAGCCGGAAGCATCTTTTATCATTTCAATAGTTAAAGAAAGCGGTTGCACATTATTCTCCGTGTTTATCTTCTGTTTTAAAACAATATTTATTCTTTCGTCACTGATCTCGATATCTTGATTATATTTTTCTTTTAAGTACGCCAAAATATTGACGGGAGCTTCTTTTATGCCAAGAAATTCCCGGGCTTTCATATTCATACTCACGGGTACAAAATCAGTATTGGCAACTATTACGCCTTCTTCTATTTTATTTATCACCTTTACAAGCTTTGCCCTTTCATTCAGCTGCATTCTCAAAAAATTCAATTTTACCTGCGTATTGATTTTGGCGCGTAATTCATCCAGATCAAAAGGTTTCGAAATAAAATCGTCCGCGCCGAGTTCCAGGCCCTTTATTCTTTCTTCTTTATCCGTTAAGGAGGTAAGAATTATAACGGAGAGAGTGGCCAGGTCTTTATTCTCGCGGATTGTTTTTAAAACATCGAACCCCGATAATCCGGGCATCATAATATCCGTTAAAACTGCCTGTACATTTTCGCTTTTTAAGATTTCAAGAGCGTCCTTCCCGTTACTTGCCTTCAGAACTTTGTAGCCCTCAGGTAAAAGCATTGATTCCAACATTTTCAAATTTCTCTCTTCATCATCCACCAGCAAAATTGTGCCTTCCATAATATGCTCCCTCCTCTAAAAAAAATTATATGAATTACGAATGACAAATTACAATATTAGGAAGATTATCCTCAATATATTGACTTCGTACTTTGTCATTTGTCCTCCAAAGCAAAACTTTGGAGAGATCTCGTCCGCCTTAATCGAGACCTCGCCAATAGGCGGGCCAAGCGGCGGATACTTGTTCCTTATGTAAGTATATACTTTATCAGCAAGCTAATTAACATGCACTTTGCCTGTTTAATAGACATTTTTCGCTATTTGGAATGAATGACGGGTTCCAGGAACTGGGTTTTGGGGTGGGAGAGGAAGAAGCTTTTTAACCCACCACAGACTTATGCGTTTACTTTCTTTCCGCCCTTAAGCCTGGCGGACCCGACCACAGTCGAGGTCTCACTGCGCAAGCGCGGGGGACTGTCTCGCCCAAAAACCGGCTCGCAGGCTTTTTTTCTTCTTTTGCTTCATTTACTGTTCTTACTGTACCTGCTTTACTTACTTCCCTCTGCCAGAGTTTCTTTTACCGCAACAAGCAGTTCATTTAACTGAAACGGTTTATGAAGGAACTTGTGGCCTTTTCCATGAATTAACTGCTGCTGCGACCTGTCATCAAGATAACCGCTGCAAAGAATAACTTTGAATTCGGGTTTTTCTAAAAGAAGCCGGTTAACCAGGTCAATTCCGGTCCCATCAGGCAGTACAACATCGCTTAAAACCATTTTTATATTGTTTTTTTCTTTTTCAAAGATGGTAAGAGCTTCATTAACATCCCCTGCCAAAAACACAGTATAACCGTTATTTAAAAGGACCCGGCTGGAATATTTTCTAATTGCAACCTCATCTTCAACAACCAAAATTCTTTCTCCGTGTCCGACAAGATCATCGGGATTATATTTTTCTTTTATTATTTCCCCTTTTTTTTCCGAAGAAGAAGAAGGCAGATATATTGTAAACATAGTCCCACGGTCCGGTTCACTATAAACATTTATCCAGCCGTTATGTTGTTTCACTATACCGTAGACTACGGATAGACCAAGCCCGGTACCCTTTCCGAGACCTTTTGTAGTAAAATATGGTTCAAAAATATGCTGAAGAACTTCTTTGTTTATTCCCATTCCGTTATCCTGAATTGATAATTTAACAAATTTACCCGGGTATGATTCTGCTATATTCATGGAATACTCTTTACTTACTATAACATTCTCTGTTTTTATGGTCAGTACCCCGCCCTTATTCATTGCATCACGGCCGTTTATCGTCAGATTCATAATGATTTGCTCCATCTTTGTTTCATCCGAGTTAGTATTCCACAAGTTTAACTGCAAATCCGTTTTTATGCTGATATCCTCGCCGATTATACGGTTTAGCATTTTTGACATATTATCTATTATCCTGTTTAAATTCAGATTTATCGGATTTAACGGCTGTTTTCTGCTAAAAAGAAGTACCTGTCTCGTCAGGTCAGCAGCCCTGTCAGCAGCAAGACATATTTCGTTTAAATCATCATATATCGGATTATCCTTAGCCGTACTTTCTTTTGCCAGTTCAGAATATCCTTTAATTGCAGTAAGTAAGTTATTAAAATCGTGGGCAATCCCGCCCGCAAGAATACCTACAGATTCCATCTTTTGCGACTGCAGCAGCTGCTCTTCAAGCTTTTTTCTGTCTGTTATATCAATAACTCCCGCAATTGAGCCGTTATATTTTCCGCCATCATCAAGTATCGGCGCGGTTTCCAATACAGCAAACATCTTTTTGCCGTCTTTTTTTTGAAATTCAAAATCATGTTGTTCTTTTATTCCGTTTTTCTGCCTTTCCATATTTTCTTTAGCTATTTTTATTCCGACAGCGTCCATAAATGAAAAAAATGACTTTCCTATCATTTCTATTGCTTCGTAGCCCAGCATTTTAGCCATTCTTTCATTTGTAAAAGTAGTAAGGTTGTCCCTGTCAATAACCCATACACCTTCATTTAAGTTTTCAATCAAATACTGATATTTATTATCACTTTTAATTAGATCGTCCTGGGCTTTTTTGCGTATAACCACATCTCTAAAGAAACCTACATTACATTCTTTCCCGTCTATTGAGGCGACAGTAACATTGATGTCGACATAGACTATTTCCGTATTCTTTTTCAAGCAGGGAATATCCGCTTCTAAGGCCACACCTTCTTTCTGAGAACCAAATTTTGAAATATTGTTTTTCAGATTGTCATTATTGTCTTTAGGATATATGTCAGTTATACTCATATTTTCCAATTCTTCTTTTGTGTAGCCCAGCATTTTACAAATTGACGGATTTGCGTATACTAATTTCCTTGTTTCAATTTCAGCTATCAATATTCCGTCAACACTGGTTTCAAACAGAGTTCTATATTTTAATTCTGATTCCTGCAGCTTTTGCGCGCCGGCTTTTAATTGCTCGTTAAACGTCCGGAGCTGCTGTTCCGTAGACATAAGCTGCTTATTAGCCGCTATCAGTTGTTCGTTTGCTGCTTTAATTACCTCCGCCGCCTTAACTTTTTCCTCTGCTTTCCTTTTTTCCGTCACATCTTCTATCGCGAGCAGGATCAAGCGATTTTTGTGATTTTCACTTTTTAATTCTTTTGCATTCAAAATCATGTTCTTTTTGCCTATTGTTTTAAATTCATGTTCAACTTCGTAATCCTGAAAAACACTCTTCTCGGGCAGGATATTGGTAAGTAGTATTCTAAGGGCAGGAATATTCCATTGCTCATTTCCCAGCTTATAAACAAGATTTCCTTCCGTTTCTTTAGCTTTTACCTTGAACGTATCATAAAAAGACCTGCTGGCAGATACAACCCTTAAATCCTTATCCAATACTAAAAGAGGCTCCCTTATGGTTCCAATAATTGACTCCGCATAGTCTCTTTCGTCCTTTAGCTGTTCCTCGATCTCTGTTAATTGCCGGTTAGACGCTCTTAGTTCCAGTTCAATAGCTGTCAACTCCTGGTTGGTGTTTGTCAATTTTTGATTAGCTGCTTTAATTATTTCCCCTGCTTTTCTTTTTTCTGTCACATCTTCTATGGCAAGTAAGATCAAGCGGTTTTCACTGCCCCCCCTTTTTAATTCCCGGGCATTCAGGATCATATTCTTTTTACCGATTGTTTTGAATTCATGTTCTATTTCATAACTTTGAAAGATACTTTTCTTGGGCAGGATATTGGTAAGCAGTACTTTAAGCGCAGGAATATTCCATTGTCCGTTTCCCAGTTCGTATACCAGATTTCCTTCTGTCTCTTTTTCTTTGACCTTAAAGGTCCCATAAAAAGCCCGGTTGGCGGAGACCACTCTCAAATCCTTGTCTAATACCAGAAGGGGCTCTCTCATCGTTCCTATAATTGATTCAGAATAATCTCTTTCGTATTTTATTTGCTGTTCCGCGGCGGTTAATTCCCGGTTGGCTGTTGTCAATTTCTGGTTAGCTGCTTTAATTATTTCCTCTGCTTTTCTTTTTTCTGTCACATCTTCTATGGCAAGCAGAATCAAGCGGCTTTCACCATCAGCCCTTTTTAACTCCCGGGCGTTTAGAATCATATTCTTTTTACCGATTGTTTTAAATTCATGCTCTATTTCATAACCTTGAAATATATTTTTATTGGGCAGGATATTGGTAAGAAGTATTTTAAGCGCAGGAATATCCCATTGTCCGTTTCCCAGTTCGTATACCAGCTTTCCTTCTGTCTCTTTTTCTTTTACTTTAAATTTGTCATAGAAAGATCTGCTGGCGGATACCACCCTTAAGTCCTTGTCTAACACCAAGAGGGATTCCCTGACAGTTCCAATTATAGATTCAGCATAATCTCTCTCCTCTTTTAGTTCTTCCTCGGCTGCTTTAATTTTTTCTCCTGCTTTTCTTTTTTCCGTCACATCTTCTATGGCAAGCAGGATTAACCGGCTTTCACCATCAGCCCTTTTTAACTCCCGGGCATTCAGGATCATATTCTTTTTACCGATCGTTTTAAATTCATGCTCTATTTCATAACCCTGAAAAATGTTTTTCTTAGGAAGTATATTGGTAAGAAGAGTTTTTAACGCCGGAATATTCCACTGTCCGTTTCCAAGTTTGTATACCAGTTTTCCTTCTGTCTCTTTTTCTTTTACCTTAAACGTGTCATAGAAGGATCTGCTGGCGGATACCACCCTTAAGTCCTTGTCTAATATTAAAAGCGGCTCCCTGATGGTTCCTATTATTGATTCGGCATAATCCCGTTCATACTTTATCTGCTGTTCAGCTGCTTTAATTATTTCCATTGCTTTTCTTGTTTCCGTAATATCTTCTATAGCAAGCAGTATCAAGCGGTTTTTGCCATTTTCCCTTTTCAGTTCCCTGGCATTTAGTATCATATTCTTTTTGCCGATTGTTTTGAATTCATGCTCTATTGCATAATCTTGAAATATGCTCTTTTTGGGTAAAATATTAGTTAATAGTGTTTTGAGCGCCGGAATATTCCATTGTCCGTTTCCAAGCTTGTATACCAGTTTTCCTTCCGTCTCTTTTTCTTTTACCTTAAATTTTTCATAGAAGGATCTGCTGGCGGATACCACCCTTAAATCCTTATCTAAAACTAAAAGTAGTCCCCTGATTGTTCCAATTATCGATTCCGCATAATCTCTTTCATCTTTTAACTGCTGTTCTATCGCTGTTAAACGCTGGTTAGCGCCCAATAACTGCTGGTTGGATGCTTTAATTATCTCCTCAGCTTTTCTCTTTTCTGTAACATCTTCTATCGCAAGAAGGATCAAGCGGTTTTCGCTGCCCCCTCTTTTTAATTCTCTGGCATTCAGGATCATGTTCTTTTTGCCGATCGTTTTGAACTCATGCTCTATTTCATAACCTTGAAAGATATTTTTCTTAGGCAGTATATTGGTGAGAAGGGTTTTTAGCGCAGGTATATTCCATTGCCCGTTTCCCAGTTCATAAACCAGATTTCCTTCTGTTTCTTTTTCTTTTACCTTGAAGGTACCGTAAAAAGCCCGGTTTGCGGAAACCACCCTTAAATCCCTGTCTAATACCAGAATAGGCTCTCTGATAGTTCCTATAATGGATTCGGAATAATCTCTTTCATATTTTATCTGCTGTTCGGCTGCTTTAATTATTTCCATTGCTTTTCTTTTTTCTGTAACATCTTCTATGGCAAGCAAGATCAAACGGTCTTCACTGCCCTCTCTTTTCAACTCTCTGGCATTTAATATCATATTCTTTTTACCGATTGTTGTAAATTCATGTTCTATTTCATAACTTTGAAAAACGCTTTTTTTGGGAAGTATATTGGTGAGCAGTGTTTTTAACGCAGGAATGTTCCATTGTCCGTTTCCCAGTTCGTAAACCAGCTTTTTTTCCGTTTCTTTTTCTTTGACCTTAAAGGTATTATAAAAAGATCTACTGGCAGAGACCACCCTTAAATTCTTATCTAATATCAAAAGCGGCTCTCTAATAGTTCCTATAATAGATTCCGCATAGTCTCTTTCATCTTTTTGCTGCTGCTCGTGAGCTATTAATTGCTGATTGGAGGATCTTAACTCCTGTTCCAGGGCTGAAAGTTCCTGATTAGCCGCTGTCAACTCCTGGTTAGACGCTTTAATTGTTTCAATTGCTTTTCTTTTTTCCGTCACATCTTCTATCGCAAGGAGGATCAAACGATTCTTGCCGTCCCCTCTTTTTAATTCCCGTCCATTCAAGATCATATGCTTTTTACCGATCGTCCGAAACTCATGATCTATTTCATAATCCTGAAAGACACTTTTCTTGGACAGCACATTGGATAAAAGGACTTTCAAGGCGGGAATATTCCATTGTCCGTTTCCCAATTTATAGATCAGTTTTCCTTCCGTCTCTTTTTCTTTGACCTTAAAGGTATCATAAAATGCTCTGCCGGCAGAGACCACTCTTAAATCTTTATCTAAGACCAAAAGCGGTTTTCTAATAGTCCCTATAATAGATTCAGAGTAATCTCTTTCATCTTTAAGGTGCTGTTCGGCCGCTATTAGCTGCTGGTTGGATGATTTTAACTGCTGCTCATGCGCTGTTAGCTGCTGATTGGACGATTTTAACTGCTGCTCGAGAGCTGTTTGCTGCTGCTCATGAGCCCTCAGCTGTTGATTGGAGGATCTTAACTCCTGTTCCAGAGCTGAAAGTTCCTGATTAGCCGCTGTTAACTCCTGGTTAGACGCTTTAATTGTCTCCATAGCTTTTCTTTTTTCCGTCACATCTTCTATCGCAAGGAGGATTAAGCGGCTCTTGCCGTTTCCCCTTTTTATTTCCCTGCCGTTCAAGATCATATGCTTTTTACCGATTGTTTTAAACTCATGGTCTATTTCATAATCCTGAAAGACGCTTTTCTTGGAAAGCACATTGGATAAAAGCACTTTTAAGGCAGGAATATTCCATTGTCCGTTTCCCAATTTATAGATCAGTTTTCCTTCTGTTTCTTTTTCTTTCACTTTAAAGGTATCATAAAATGCCCTGCCGGCAGAGACCACCCTTAAATCCTTATCCAAGACTAAAAGCGGCTTTCTGATAGTCTCAATAATTGACTCGGAATAATCTCTTTCATCCTGCAGATGTTGTCTGACATCTATTAGTTTTTGCCCGGCTAAATCAATACTGTGTTTACTGTTTTTCCTTTTCATAGAGATCCTCTCCAAAGTATTTTATTTGGCCCGCCGCCTTCACTAAAAGATACTATCTTTTTATTAATATCCAGTCTGACGCTCATTCTTTTATTACCTCCGACATTTTTTTTATACAGCCGGATTCTTTTTTCTTTTAAATATTTAATGATAGATATTGTATTATCTTCTCCGACTTTGCTTTTCTTTAACCCCAGCATACTGGCGCCGCCCACAATAAATACCCGCATTTTATTTAAGACGGCCCCCTTTATAAGCATATTTTTGAATAAAGCATCAAGAGCATTAAAAGCATATTTTGTTTTCATCCCCTTTTTAACCGGCGCGGCTCCGGGAAGCATAACATGGGCAATTCCGCCAATTTTATTTTCTATATCTATCGCAACAACGGCAACACAGGAGCCGATAGCGCTTGACATCAATATTGTATTATTCCTGCCAACCTTTACCTTCCCGGTTACAACATCAATTACATTTTTCATAATCCTGCCTTTTGTTTTTGTTTAAACTTTCAGCAAATATTTTGTTTGAAAAGTATTGCAGTGCGGGTATTTATTACGGAAGATAATATCAATGAAATTCGCTTTGCAGATAAGATTTTTATTATGCCCGCAGCTTGCAACTTTACAGGCGCCCACTACGGTTTCTGTTTCGATTCCACCCTCAGCCTTCTCCTGCACAAAAGTATCGCACCTGGGACGGCTGCCGTCCCCTATGGTAATAGCCAGCGCGTGGCACCTGGAATTTCTATTGAAAGAACAACTTTCCACCTTGCAGGCTTTTACAATAGATCCGGCAAGATCTTTACATCTGTCCTGTGATTTTTCTTTTCTTATCATTTTTTTATCTTATTCCGCATAAAAAGTCAAGCAATCAGGATGTTTTTCATGAAAGCCCATATCAATAACCCCTGCGGTACATCTAAGAGAAACATTATGAGAGCATTTTTTAACCTTGCAAACTCCTACTCTGCCCGCCGTTTTCGAGTCCCCGCCTTTTACTTTAATTTTACCCGCTACAAAAGTATCACACCTGGGATGATTCCCATCCCCTACGTTCACGGTGGACGCCTGACACTTTTTATTTTCATTATAAGAACAACTTTCAAAGATACAATCCTTTATCATTGTTTCCTTCATAATCCCTCCGGGAAATACCAATTAATATTTTAAGCAGATATACTTACTTCTTCTGTTTTTCTTCTTTTAATTCCACAAAAATATCTCCGCTGACCTTTGCTCTGACAAAAAAACCGTCGGAGAGCCTGAACCAATAATCTCCCGTCCAAAAAAACGAAAGAAAACCGGCAAGGCATATTTTCAGCCTTGCTGTTTTTATTGTTTTTCCGTTTAATTCAATAGTTTCCTGATTCTCTTTGACGGCAGCAAGCACCATGACATTTCCCGGATCATCAGGATTAAGAGACCAAAACTCAATACTTTTTCCCTTTGTTTCCTTAACGGCAAATCTCATCATCCCCAGCTGATAAATCTGCAGCCATTTACGTTCATCTATATTTATTTCTTTTTTGTTGTTTTCCTTTTTGTCAAAGGTCCCTGTCAGGATTATCTTATTCCCTTTTCTCACAGCAGCCACTTTTATGCCCTTTTTAGGGTCAGTAAATTTCCATTCCAGCGTTTCAAAATCCGTATTTAGTTTTGCTTCGGTTACTATATTCTTTTCCCCTTTTTTTATCACTACACCGTTGAAATAATAAATATTATTTTCTTTACGAATATTTATAACATTTTTGTACACCTGTTTTTTTTCTTTGACATTAAAGATATGTTCCGCAAATAATCCGGTAAGCAGCGGTTTTACAGCCTCTATAGGTTTTTCTTCAACTACATTTTTTTCTTCAACCACTGTTACAGGTTCTATTTTCTTTGAAACGAAGAACCAGACGATGAGCGTGACCGAAAAAAACAGTGCTCCCGCGATCAATAATTTTTTTCTCATTCACTCTCCGTTTTTATATCCAAATTAGAGGAGCTATATATTAATAAGCGGATCTTTTGATGAGATTACAAACTTTAGTATTCCACTTACTTTAATCTCTGTCCTCAGACTTCCGTCTTTTAGCAGGTTGCTGAAAAACTCACTTTTTGTCATGCCGGACTCAGATCCGGTATCCAGTGTCGTTAGAATTGCTGCTAAAACAAGCACTTTGTTTTTGCAGGAACAAATTAAATAACAGAAACAACGAAATATTGAGTTTTTCAGCAACCTGTTAGATTATTTTTTGCCAAACCTCCAACCTTCTAAACGTCAAAACCTCTGCATTATGCCTTACTTCACAACCACTTCAAAAAGAACTCTCATGTTGGCTTTTGCTTCTGGTGAGTTACTGTTACCCGGGGAAACTTCATACAATGCCGGTTTAGTCCTGCCATATCCTATTGTCGTTATTCTAGAGGGAGCAACACCTTTTTCAATCAGATAATTTCTGACTACATTTGCCCTTGTTTCGCTTAATTTCTGATTACTTTCTTCCGTGCCTTCAGCGGAGGTATATCCCGCCATACGAACCTTAATTTTAGGGTTTTCTTTTAAAATCTTAACTTCCCGGTCCAGCAGCATCTTAGCTTCACCGGCAAGAGCAGACTTATTATAATCAAAATGCGTATCCCCGAAGGCGATTACGTTCTCATCCGGTTTCTGATCAAGCACAAGCATCATTACCTTCAAATCAGAAAGACTCTTTTCGGATAGCTCCATTTTCGGGCTGTCCCGAAACAACAGGATAATAAGGATCACTACGATACCGCATAATATTCCCACAATACCAATAAGAATATCTTGCAGCTGCTTTCTTCGCTTTAACCAAGAGTGCGCTCCCGTTTGTTTTTCCGCTTCAAGCCAGTCAACATAATCATTTCCGTCTTTAAAACCGTGTTTTTTATAAAGCTCATACGCTTTGCTCTTTATTTCCGTATTTTCTTCAATCATTTCTTTATCTGTCATTTTATCCTCTTTTGTTAAGAATGACCCTGTACCATTCGCTATGCTCAGGTGCAGGGCCATGAACCTGAAGTATGAATGGTTCATGGTTCCTTTTCCAACATAGTCGGATAAGAATACAAAATCCTTTTTTTCATCAGCAACAAAGCATTGGCAGATTTTGTGATTACCTAGCTTTACTTACTGTTTTTGCTGTCCTTGCTTCCTTTTCTGCTTTTTCTTATTTTACAATTATTTCAAAAAGAACGCGCATATTGGCCTTTGCTTCCGCAGAATTAACATGCTCTGGGATCGGTTCAAACACTGCAGGTCTTGTTTCGCCATATCCGATCGTAGCCATCCTTTCCGGAGCAATGCCGCCTTCTTTAATAAGTATTTCCTTTACTATCTTTGCCCTTTTTTCGCTCAACGTTTGGTTAAACTCCGGGGTACCTTCGGCAGAGGAAAAGCCGGCAATGCGGATTTTAACTTCGGGATTTTCTCTTAATACTCTCGCATTCTCCGCTACTACCTTCACTCCATCTTCAGTAAGGGTATCCTTCTCCCATTCAAAATGCGCATCATCAAGAACGATAAGTTTTTCGATAATAGGAACCGTCTTAAGGATAACAATCGGTTCTATTACGGGGACTCTAAGTTTCATCTTCGCCCTCGGCGCCGGCTGGATCTTTTCCTCACTTAAGAACTTATAGATTAAACTTAAGCGGTGTGAGTTGCCCAGTTCTCCATAAGGAATGAAAGCATAATCAAAATTAAAGCTCTTAGATATTACAATACCGAGACCGGCGGTAAATCCAGTTAAGCCTTCAAGTTTGAAATCTGTAAAGTTATGCACATAACCGGCGCGTAGTGCCACCATAGGATCAATGTAGCCTTCAACTCCTACCTGCAGATTATCGAACCCGATTCCAGGTTTCAGTTCACTGGAAGCGGCCAAAAGTATATTCTTGTCCACGTTATAGGAAGCTCCAACCCTCCAGACTGAATCCAAATCACTGGCTGCGCTTGATACTTTGATTCCAAGATTTGTATAGGTCAGACCCACATTTAAGCTGGAAATCGGATTCCATAAAAATCCTACATCCATAGCAATTGCGGAATATACCTGGCTGGCAAGCGCTTGCCGGTTGTATTTCAGGACTAAACCGGCAGAAATGCCGGGAAGCCAGTACTTACCCCAACCCAGATTTATGCCTAAATTTCCTGCGTAGTAGTTGTCTGTAATATTTCCTACACTGTCTCTTCCTTCAAAGGTTCCATTATCCACATAGTTCAAGGAAACGGCAAAACCGCCCAGAGATTCCACAGGCATTCCGAAAACAAGAGTCTCCTGCGTGGATTCACCCAGTCCGCTATTGTGATGTAGCCCCAGCTCCATATCTTTTAAACTGCCCAGTCCTGCCGGGTTCCAAAACAAAGATGCCGATTCCTGGGAAACTCCCACAACCGCAGACCCCATAGACATGGCTCGGGCCGTACCGCCCTCTTTAGTCAAAGGCATAGACAGACTGCTGTTTTCCGCAGACCAGGACGGGCCGCTAAGAAAAAGAACGGACAAAATTCCGATTCCTATCCTTTCAACATTTTTAATTTTCATATATTTTACCTCCTAATTTAGTTTTACCGGATGCCGGCACCTTAACTTACTTTGATGCCAAATCTCCGCGGACTTGCCGGCTTACTTTCTTCCGGCAAGTCTACTGAGTTTTTTTAACGCACAACTACAAACTTGCGCTTTGTAAACTTGCTCGTATCTCCGTTATCGTAGTTCATGCTCAAAATGTAGAAATAAACCCCGGGCGCAAGATTACCAATATTGAGAGTGGAATACTGCGCGCCGTCAAGTTTGCTTTCCTCCAGACTGTCTGCCAGTCTGCCTACCGCATTGTAAACCCGGATCTTAACAACTCCCGGACCATCCATGAAATAATTGATATTTACCGTACTGCCGGTGCTTGGAGACGGATATACATATGAAGTACTGCCGCTTACCGGCGCAGTAAGAGTGTAATTATACTGGTCTGCCAAAATAACCAAAGACAATCCCGTCTGATTTGTTACCACAACGTCCACTACTCCTACAGCATGTGCCTTAGTCTTCGCTGTGATCTTCGTATCAGAATTCACTACATAACTCTCGGCATTCAAATTACCGAACTTAACTCCGTTGGCGCCGGTGACTCCGGTGAAACCGGAACCGGTAATTACAACTGTTGCACCGCCTGTAGAAGGTCCATAGACCGGATTAAGTTTGGTAATAACCGGCACGGTTCCCGCGATAAAATATGTGTAGATATCGCCGGACACACTTGGAGATGAACCCACAGAGCTCATCGCCACAATGTTCACTGCGCCTTCTATTTGAGCAGGCGCTATCGCTCTAATTTGCGTATTCGAATCCACTATAAAACTCGTGGCATTCAGCGAACCAAACTTGACTTGGGTTACTACGGTTGTACCGGTGAAACCTAAACCGGTAATGGTAACTGTTGTACCCCCGTCGGTGGTGCCGCCGGCCGGGTCAATACTTATAATCGACGATAAAATAGTGAACGCACTCGTCGCTGTTGCACTGCTTGTTATTCCGCCTTTAGTAGTAAAAGCCACAATTGTAGCAGTTGTTGTCTGCGCGAATGGGCCTGTGTATTCTGTTGAGGATCCGTTTGGAGCTGTTCCGTCAGTTGTATATCTTATAGTTGCTCCTGAAGTTCCCGTTGCCATAGTTATTGTCACTGAGCCCGTATACTGACCGGCGGCAGGTGTTATTACAGGTATTAAACCCTCTATCGTAAATGCAGTTGCCGCTGTCGCCGCACTGTTCGTCATTCCGCCCTTCATTGCAAAAGCTACAATTGTTGCGGTTGTCGTCTGTGCAAAAGGAACTGTGTATACTGTCGAGGATCCGTTTGGTGCTGATCCGTCAGTTGTATACCTTATAGTTGCTAACGAGGTTGAGGTTGTAATTGTTACCGTGACTGAACCTGCATACAACCCGGCCGCAGGTGTTATCACAGGCGTTGCTACCTGTATCGTAAATGCAGTTGCCGCTGTCGCCGCGCTGTCCGTCATTCCGCCCTTCATTGCAAAAGCCACAATTGTTGCGGTTGTCGTCTGTGCAAAAGGAACTGTGTATACTGCCGAGGATCCGTTTGGTGCTGATCCGTCAGTTGTATACCTTATAGTTGCTAACGAGGTTGAGGTTGTAATTGTTACCGTGACTGAACCTGTATACAACCCGGCCGCAGGAGTTATGACCGGTGTTGCTACTGTACTTGCTGCTACCGCAGAAATCTTAGTAAGAAAGCCGTCTTCCGAGCCCTGATAAGTATAGAGCTCGCTGACAATGGGAAAAAGAGCCGAAGTTGTATATCCGACCGCATAAATATTGTTTGAACTATCCAGACCTATGCCCCAACCTTCTGTAACAGTGGCCCCGTCGGAACCTCCTAAATATGAACAGAACACCGGAAGCTGAGCAGCTACAGGTGAAGGATCTATCACAGTCACAAAAGCCATTTCCGATCCGGTTCTTGTGCTCAAGTCCGGGGATAGTATCGGATTATTAAGCGGAAAACCCGTTGCAGTAGAAAAGGTATACCCGATCACATAGGCATTGCCCAAAGAATCTACCTTAATCGCAGTAGCTCTATCAACACCGTCGCCGCCTATAAAAGTGGCATACACACCGTCACTTATACCGGCAGAACCCGCATTCAACTTAAAAACAAATGCATCCTCGCCGGTCCCTTTTATCGTCTGACCAACCATATTGCCAAAGCCCGTTGTGGGAAAGTTAGCGGTAGAATCTGTATATCCCGCTATGTAAACATTGAGACTGGGATCCAACGCTATACCGAAGGCATCTTCATTACCGTTGCCTCCTATATATGTGCCATAAAGTAAAGAAGCGAAGTCAGCGCTGAGTATCGCTACAAATGCATCGGTCGCCCCGGTAGGACTTGATTTAAAACAAACGGCTGTTGTGGTAAAAGTAGCCGTCGTCTGGCCGGTTATGTAAATCTTGCCGGTGCCGTCAATCGCAATTGCCCGTCCAATATCCGAGGTTGTCCCTCCGAGTAAACAAGCATGCGCGAGGCCTCCTGCCGGATTGTACTCAACAACAAAAATATCGCTTGCTCCTCTTGCAAGAAGGCCGGAACCATAACCATCCGGATTATCTGTTGTCACAAATGCCGTAGGAGCGCTGGCTGTGGTATCTCCTACTATATAGGCAGCCCCTGTACTTGCGTTCACAGCGATACCATAACCTATATCTACGCCGGACCCGCCCAGATAAGTCGAATAAACCAACCCTGCGCCGGAGGCACTAACCGCCGTTACAAAAGTATCTGTTGATCCTACGTATGTCCCAATATTCGCGTTTTTCATTGGAAAGGTCGTCGAAGTCGTTGAGCCTGCGATATATACAATACCTGCATTATCAACAGCAACCGCATTCGCAATGTCTATTGCGTCGCCTCCCAGATAAGTTGACCACGAAAGAACACCGCCCGAACTGATCTTAGTCACAAATGCATCAGTTCCCGCGCTGATGTTGGTCTGGTAACTGGTTCCTGTAGCACCCGGAAAACCGGTTGATACCGTTTTTCCGACAAGATAAACGTTATTTGAACTATCCAGCGCGATAGCGTTCACCCGGTCTACAACAGTCCCCCCGAGATATGTCGAATACATTATACTTGCCGCTGCTGCAGGAGTTATCCCGACAGTGCTTACAATTATATTTGCTAACAGAATCAGAATGACTTTTAAAATTGATTTCATAATTTAAACCTCCTTAGTTAATTGTTTATTTTTGACATTTTTTTTAAACATATTACTCGACCTTCGATGCAGGTTTTTCCGGAGTAATTTTATCATCACCCAAAAATTTATAGGTTAGACTTAAGCGGTGCGAGTTTCCCAGTTCACCGTAAGGAACAAATGCATAATCAAAATTCAAGCTCTTAGATATTACAACACCCAGACCGGCAGTAAAACCGGTTAAGCCTTCAAGTTTGAAATCTGTAAAGTTATGCACATATCCGGCGCGGAGCGCCACCATGGGATCAATAAAACCTTCAGCTCCTACCTGTAAATTATCAAACCTGTTACCGGCTTTCAGTTCGCTGGAGGCGGCAACAATCAAATTTTTGATAACTTCGTAGGAAGCCCCGAAACGCAAAACCGATTCCAGATCGCTGAGAGCGCTGGATACCTTGATTCCCAGATTTGCATAGGTCAGTCCCAGATATAGATTGGAAACCGGAGTCCACAAAAACCCTATATCCATAGAAATAGCCTGATATGTAAAGGCAGCCAGACTTTCCCTGTTGTATTTTACCGCCACACCGGCAGAAATACCGGGGAGCAAATATTTACCCCAACCCAGGCTTAAGCCCAGGTTTCCTGCAGTGTAATCAGCTGTCAAATCTCCGACGCTGTCTCTTCCTTCAAAGGTTCCGTTGTCCACATAATTCAAGGAAGCTGCAAAGCCGCCCAGAGAATTCACAGGCATCCCGAAAACAACGGTTTCCTGTGTGGATTCACCCAAGCCGCTGTTATGGTGAAGGCCCAATTCTGTTTCACTCAAACCGCCCAGTGCTGCCGGATTCCAAAACAAAGATGCCGCCCCCTGCGGGAGACCTACAACCGCAGAACCCATAGACATGGCGCGGGCCGTACCGCCCTCTTGAGTCGAGGGTAGAGCCAGATTATTTTCCGCAGCCCAGGACAGACTGCTCAGCAAAACAACGGACAAAATTCCTATTCCTATCCGCTCAATCTTTTTAATCTTCATAATTTTAACCTCCGAATTTTTTCATAAATCTCTCTTTAATGATTAACCGCAAATTTGCGTTTAGGATTCTTCTTTGTAGTTCCATCGTCGTAGGTTATATTTAAAATATAGAAATACACCCCCGTCGCCAGCCTATCAACATTAAGTGTGGAACCCTGAGGACCGGCCTGCTTACTTTCCTCCAGATTGGCTACCAGTACCCCAATCTCGTTGTAAACCCGTATATTCACAATTCCGGAGCTGACCATGCAGTAAACAAAACCTGCCGTGCTCCCTTCGGTAGGCGAAGGAAAGATATAGGGATCGCAATCGCCGGAACTGCTGCTCTCAGGCAGAAGAAAGTACGTGTAGCGATCTGCCGCCACAACCGGAGATGAGCCGAGAGGGCTTGTTACCACGACGTCTACTCTTCCTGCAACATGTGCTGCCGTCTTCGCTACAATTTTCGTATCAGAAATCACTGTGTAACTAGCAGCATTTGAAGTGCCGAACTTAACACCGGTCGCAAAAGCAACGCCGGAAAACCCGGAACCGGTAATGGTAACTGTTGTATTTCCTGTTGTGGGACCAAGAATCGGAGTTAAGCCGGTAATCGCAGGTGAAAGGACGGCGGCTGTAGCTGAAATCTTCATAACAAACCCGTCAACCGGTCCTTTAAGTGCAGCGTAAAGCGGCACAACTACCGGGAAAGTCTCCGCAGTAGAAGTGGTCCAACCCGCCACATAAATATTATTTGAAGCATCCAGTCCAATCCCTCTTCCTTCCTGATCAGTTACTCCTCCTATGTAGGTATTTAGGACACGGGTGCTTCCGTCAGGACCAATTACTGTCACAAAAGCTTTTCCCACCGCGCCATAAACGCTGTCTATGGGTGTATTAATTGATGCAGGAGAGATAGAAACAAAATCATCCGATGCTGTTCTGCCGGTCACATATGCGTTTCCAAGTGAATCCACCGCAAGCGCGTTCAGATGATCCCCGGCTTTCCCGCCTAAAAAGGTGCAATACACACCGTCTAAAGATCCGGCGGCATCTAACTTCATCTTCATGATAAAGCAATCAAAGGGACCGCCCGCTATAGTCGTTTGTCCGACCTTCGGCATATCTATGGTCACTTCAGGAAAGTTATCTGAATCATTATCGCCTGCAACATATACATTGCCGACGCTGTCTAACTTGATGGAAAAACCCATCGCCATTCCGCTTCCGCCCAAATATGTGGAATAGAGCAGAGTGGCACCGTTTGTGCTGATCTTAGATACAAACGCATCCGGTGCTCCGCTGATTGTCGTCTTATATGCTATTCCCACATACGGCAGCTCTGTGCCTAAAGGATATATAGGAAAGCCGGCTACTGTTTTGCCGGTCACGTAGATATTATTGTTACTGTCTAAAGCAATTGCATTGCCGTGTGTTCCGCCGAGGCTGCGATCAAATGCCTCCCCGGTACCCGCCCCTCCGACTGTTGTTCCGCCGAGATACGTAAAGAATTGCACCGTACCTGCAGAGTTAAACTTCGCCACAAAAGCGTTTTCATGCGTATCACCTGTTCCCGAAGCATTGTCTCCTTGAAAACCGCCCGTTACCGGAAGTGTCGTATTATTCGAGGTTGTTCCTCCGGTCACATAAGCATTATTTGTACTGTCTACCGCAACGCCGAACGCAAATTCTTCCCCCGCCCCGCCTATAAACATTGAGTACACAAGAGAATTTCCGTTCGCTGCAATAGCCGTAAGAAACGCGTCCGTCCCGCCGTTATTAACGGCCTGATAAGACGTCGCGCTCGGGATGACTGTATTAGGAAACGCCACGCCCGCTGAAGTCGTAGAACCGCATACGTAAATAATCCCGGTTTGGCTTACCGCAATGGAACTGCCGACATCTACTCCACCGCCGCCTAAATAGGTGCCCCACTCAACAGCTCCGGCCGGATTAATTTTCAGCACAAAGGCATCATAAGCTCCGCCTTTATTGAAGTTTTGATAATGCGCGCCGGTGCCCGGAAATCCGTCTCCGGTCGTTTCTCCCGTCAGATACACATTCCCCGAGGCGTCCACATACATGGCGTTCACCCGGTCTGCCACGGTCGTACCCAGATAAGTCGAGTACTTTATTTCCGCAGAGTACATCACTAAATTCATCAACAAAATCAGAAAGCTTATCTTTAAAATAGATTTCATATCTTAACCTCCTTAGTTAATTGTTTACATTCGTAATTAGATCTAAACATATTACTTCTCCTTCGTTGTTGACTGAACAGGTTCAGTTTTTACCGCATCCGCAAATTTATAGGTTATGCTTAAGCGGTGAGAGTTCCCCAGATCTCCATAAGGAACGAAAGCATAATCAAAAACCATGTTCTTGACTATTCCGACACCTAGACCCGCGGTCAACCCGGTTAAGCCGTCAAGCTTATACTCTGTAAAGTTATGAATATATCCGGCTCTAACTGCCACGTCAGGAATAATATAATATTCGGCGCCCATCTGCAGGCGGTTAAACCCGCCGAGTTTCAGATCGGTAGAAACGGCCACAAGAAGATTCTTGTCCACGTCATAGGAAGCCCCCACTCGCCAGACGGAATCCAGAAGACTGCCTGCCACCACAGTGCCCAGATTGCTATAAGTCAGGCCCAGATTTAAATGGTTAAACGGGTTCCATAAAAGCCCCAGATCCACCGCAAAAGCGGAATATGTCTGGCTGCCCAGAGTTTGCTGATTATACTTTACCACTGCTCCGGCAGAAAAACGGGGCAACCATTGTTTGCCCCAGCCCAGGTTTATTCCCAAGCTTCCGGCAGTATAATTACCGGTCGGATTTCCGATACTGTCTCTTCCTTCAAAGATTCCGTTATCCACATAATTCAAGGAAGCTGCGAAGCCGCCCAGTAAAACCATAGGCAAACCAAAAACAACAGTCTCCTGTGTGGATTCACCAAGGCCGCTGTTGTGGTGCAGTCCCAGCTCCATGTCATTTAAAGTTGCCAGCGCTGCCGGATTCCAAAACAAGGATGCCGACCCCTGAGGCAGCCCTACAACTGCAGACCCCATGGACATGGCGCGGGCCGTACCGCCCTCTTGAGTCGAGGGCATAGCCAGACTACTTTCCGCAGCCCGGGACAGACTGCTTAGCAAAATAACGGACAAAATTCCCATTCCTATCCGCTTAACATTTTCAATCTTCATATATTTAACCTCCAATTTTTTATTTTATTAAACTATCAGCGTGTAACCGCAAATTTACGTTTAGAGTATTTTTTTATACCTCCATCATCATAGGTCATGCTCACTATGTGAAAATAGATCCCGGGCGCAAGATTGCTGACATTGAGGGTGGAACCCTGTGAGCCCAGCGATTTGATTTCTTCCAGCGAGGACACCATATTCCCGACCTCATTGTAAATCTTGATTTTTACTGTTCCGGAGCCTGTCATGTAATAGGCAATTCCGGCAGTGCTCCCGGTAACCGGCGATGGAAATATAAAAGGTTCAAAGTCGCCGCTGGAGCTTATCGCAGGCGTGACAAAGAATGTAAAGCGATCTGCCGTCACAGCCGGAGATGACCCTACCGTATTCGTAGTCACAACATCCACTATTCCCGCAGCATGCGCAGGCGTCTTCGCCGTAATCTTCGTATCAGAAATTACTACATAACTCGCAGCGTTCACGCTGCCGAACTTAACGCCGGTCGCGAAAGCTACATTGGAAAAACCGGAGCCGGTAATGGTAACTGTTGTGTTTCCGGCAATGGGCCCGACATTTGGATTTATACCGGTGATTGCCGGTGCCGCTAAAGTAGCGGGTGAGGTGGCTGAGATCTTCATAACAAAGCCGTCATATGTTCCTTTATTTGCTTCGTAAAAAGGAATAGCAGTAGGAAAGTCGGTGGAAGTAGTCCAGCCCGAAACATAAATATTATTTTCGGCATCCAGTCCAATCCCTCTTCCTTCCTGATCCGAGACTCCTCCTATATAACTATTTAAAATACGGGTACTGCCATCAGGACCAATTACTGTCACAAAAGCTTTTGCCACCGCGCCATACACACTGTCTAAGGGTGTATTAATTGACGCAGGAGAGATAGAGACGAAATCATCAGACGCTGTTCTGCCGGTCACATACGCATTACCGAAAGAATCCACCGCAAGCGCATTTACATGATCCCAGGCTTTTCCGCCTAAAAAGGTGCAATACACGCCGTCCAAAGATCCGGCGGCATCTAACTTCATCTTCATGATAAAGCAATCAAAGGGACCGCCCGCTATAGTCGTTTGTCCGACCTTAGGCATATCTATGGTCACTTCAGGAAAATTATCGGAATCATTATCGCCTGCAACATATACATTGCCGACGCTGTCTACCTTTATTGCAAATCCCATCGCCATTCCGCTGCCGCCCAAATATGTGGAATAGAGCAAAGTGGCACCGTTTGTGCTGATCTTAGATACAAATGCATCCGGAGCTCCGCTGATTGTCGTCTTATATGCTATTCCCACATACGGAAACTCTGTGCCTAAAGGATATATAGGAAAACCGGCTACTGTTTTGCCGGTCACGTAGATATTATTGCTACTGTCTAAAGCAATTGCATTGCCGTGTGTTCCGCCGAGGCTGGGATCAAACGCTTCTCCCGTACCGCCTCCTCCAATTGTAGTTCCTCCGAGATAGGTAAAGAACTGTACTGTACCTGCGGAGTTGAATTTCGCCACAAAGGCATTTTCGTGCGTATCACCAACTCCGGCGGCGTTATCTCCTTGAAAACCGCCCGTTACCGGAAGTGTCGTATTATTAGAGGTTGTTCCTCCGGTCACATACGCATTATTTGTGCTGTCTACCGCGACGCCAAAAGCAAACTCTTCACCTGCCCCGCCTATAAACATCGAGTACACAAGAGAATTTCCGCTCGCTGCAATAGCCGTAAGAAACGCGTCTGTACCGCCGTTATTAACAGCCTGGTAAGACGCAGCACTCGGGATGACTGTAGTAGGAAACGCCGCGCCCGCTGAAGTCGTAGCGCCGCAGATATAAATAATCCCGGTTCCGCTTACTGTAATGGATCTGCCAACATCCACTCCGCCGCCGCCTAAATAGGTGCCCCACTCAACAGCTCCGGCCGGATTAATTTTTAACACAAAGGCATCATAAGCCCCGCCTTTATTAAAGTTTTGATAATGCCCGGCAGTTCCGGGAAAACCGGTACCGGCCGTTTCTCCGGTTAAATACACATTGCCCAGAGTGTCCACATACATGGAGTTCACCCTGTCTGCAACGGTCGTACCCAGATAAGTCGAGTACGCGAGAGTCGGATCGATCACCAGTTCTTTTTTCTTATCATACGCGGCCACTTCAAAACTGACTTGTTCATTGCCTGACAGAACAAAACGCCCGGCAACAATATCTCTTTTACTGCCTGTCTTTTGGTAGAGTGTCGGTGCATTAAAAGCCAGCCTGCCCTCTTGTAAATTTAGGACCAAATTTCCCTTTTGATCCAGCTCGAGATTTTTGGCTCCCTTAAAGATCATTTTAATAAGTCCGGGATTTGCTCCCGGCGCTACTACAAAATCATATTCTAACTGCCCGTTATTCCCGTAATAGACCATATTTATTCCCGGATAGATCTGCTTTATCTCCACTTTGGAATACTGTTCGATTTTGGTTTGCCATTTCTTCGGATCATTACCGGTCATATAGCTGCTTTGACTTGACAGGAGATCCATCCCTTGAAACACCGGATCGATATTGGCATCTTTAAGTTTCATTCGCACTACATCAAGTCCTTCTGCTTTTGAACCTGCCGCCGTTTTTAACGCCAGCACAGCTTCTGTAGAAGTTAAAAACAGGGTATACCCTTTGCCCCTAGCGAGAAATTTTACTGACGCATCGGTTTGCCCATGGTTAGATTCAAAACACAACGGTAGCTTACCATAGGCTTCTTCCGCCTTGGACTTTTTTCCCGCTTCCATTTTCTTATCCTGCCCTGATTCTTTCAGAGCTGCGGCCTTTGATGGGATACTTACTCCCGCCGTAAGGAAACTTATTCCAGTGAAACATACTATCAGATTCGTCAACAGAATCAGGCAGATGAACTTTGAAACAGATTTCATATGCCCCCTTTTATTCCATCTAGCATTCATACCTTTCCTCTTCATAAATTCCTCCTACTAAATTGAATTCTCTAATTAACTATATACTTATGCGCCGAGACAATGTAGGGGCCTCTTACTGTTTAAATTGACTTTTATCCCTTTTTCCCGTCAGCGGGATGTTCTTAAAAGAATAGTAGCTAGCCATAACAACACCAATTTCTTCTTCATTTTTTCACCCTCCAAAACTATTTAAAACCGAAAAAAATAAAAACCACAAACAGGATAATGAAAATAAAAAACAGTATTTTTGCCGCCATAAAGGCAGCTCCTGCTATAGTCGTAAAGCCAAATACCGCCGATACAAGCGCGATTGCGAGGAAAAATAAAGCCCAGTAAAGCATATTCTCTCCTTTTCTATGAAACAATTTAACTTTTTCTACAAGAAAAAATATCTGACGCCTACAGAGCCGGAAAGAAATAATCCGCTATCCGGGTTAAATCTTAAAATTGGAGACAGTTCAAAGAAAACATCAAAATTATTTTCCTTGAAAATATAGGACAATCCGAAAGTACCCCTGATTCCAAAATTAGCGTTCGCATTCTGGTAGGTATTTATTATTCCGCCAAAACCGTAATAAAGCGGCAATCTTCCTTCGCTCACTTTAAAAACATTAAAATCATGCCACAAATAATCCAGATGCACTCTGGTAAAAGATCCAAAACCTATCCCGGCGCTGAGCGCGTTATTATCGGCCAGCCAAAGTTTTGCTATAACGCCCGGATAATCTCCAAACTCCAATCCCAGACCAAAATTCCTGTTACCCATCTGTGTTTGTCCAAACATATTCATTTGAAGCGCGCATACAAAAAATACCGCCAAAAAAAATACTTTTTTCATTTTATTTCTCCTTTTTAAAAAAGATTCCACTGATTGCAAAATTTTAGGATTTCACTGATACAAAATTCTTTTCTTTCTTCTCTTCACCAGGTTTTGCACTTCACTTTCTGTTTCCGCCCAGGTGTCCTCCTGAGGCGGATTAAAAGATTTCAGAAAGTATAACTGTCTGATATTTAGACTTTCCTCAACTCCCCTTCCCTTGCTTTTCTTGCTTTTTTTCTTCCCCTGCTTCCCTTGCTGCTTTTCCTATATTTTCTTCCATTTAATTATTCTTACTAAAATAACTATAACTGCTATCACAAGCAGAATATGTACAAATCCTCCCAACGTATAATTGCTTACATATCCGAGAACCCAGAGAATTAAAAGAACAATGGCAACTGTTTCCAGCATTTAAAGCCTCCTTTCCAGCACCCAGAGAACCAGGAGTATAACTACAGTTGTTGTCAACATTTCAATCCTCCTTTTTAGTTCTTTCCCGCATTTTTAATACTTCAACTTAAAGGATCTCTTTCATTTCTTTTTGAATAACGAAACCGCTTTACTATATTTATTCCTGATGTCAGTCCAGAGATGCGCCGCGCCTTTTCTTATCACTTCCCGGAGTTCATCTACCCGTGATTTTAGCTTTTCTATTTTCCGAGCATCTTTTATTTCATGTTCTTTACTTTTGATCCCCATACTGCCTCCTGTTCTTCTCTTGCAGCCAGGCTGCAATCAAAAAACAACTTTACTTGTGTCCGCCTTTATGCTTGTTTTCCTGTTTTATTCCTAAGTTTTTCTCTTTTTTTTCTTCACGGTTCTGTTCATTTTCGAACCTTCGACCGTCATCTCTGTCATTATGGGACGCTCTCTCCCATTTTATTTTCCCCCAAAAGGAACTTTCCCGTCTTTCATCTTCCCATCTGTCGTTATACCAGCGCCGGTAAACAAACTGGTCTCCATAAGAAAACCTGTAAACCCAGTGATCCTCAAGCCAGAACCTTTCATCATAATCAGAAACTACAACCACGGTGTGATAGCCGGTTAAACATCCCGAAAAAAGGATCAAGACCGATAGCGCCGAAAAAAAGAATAGAATTTTTTTCATATATTTTCCTTTTTAATTTCATATTACATCGGCGGTCTATCCTTTTTACATGATAGGCCGCCGGCACTTTTACAGGTCGAAACCTATTCCTACATTCACGCTTACTTTTGTGTATAAAATAGCCACGTCGGTTGAAAGCGGATTAAGCGCAACTTTATATGTGCCCGAATAAGAGGTAAACATAATATCCGCAAATATTGTATTAACTAATTTTACTCCGGCTCCTATACCCCAATACATCCCTCCCGTTAAAGTAGTCACAAAAGGCGCGGGCGCTAAATATTGAGCATTTCCTGTATAAGAAACATTGTATCCTAAGTCTACTTTTGCATAGGGAGCAAGACCTACAATACTTCCGATCGGAAAAAGAGATACCGTGGCATATACCGGTAAAAAACTAAATTCAGCAGTTGTGTTATGAAGGGTCCTGTTCATATTATATGTAGCTCCAAGCCCTACGCTTAACTTATCAGAAAGGGGATGTTGTATTTCAAGCAGAACGGAAGAACCGAGATCAACGCCTAGAGATTGCGCGCCAACAAGAGGAAAGGCGGAAACCGAAAGAGTAGACGGATAATTTTGAAAACCATTATTATCCAATCCGTATTTTATTATTATCTTGTCCGCATTTTTTGGCTGCTCTTCCGAAAAAACTACGCTTAAAAGACCTACCGCCAATATTGCCCCCACAACCAACACATTTTTTCTCATACTTCTCCTTTTACTTTTGGATCTGTCAAAACATTTATTCTTCATAATATTTCTCCTTTGAAACTAGATTCTTTAGTAACTATATACTTAACCGGTCGGACATAGTAGAGGCTGATTACCTGCTAAATTGACTTTTTCCCCTTTTAAAAACTTTTGATTTTGCATTCACATATGCGCAGATTTCTTAACTTCCATATAATATAGTAAGTTAAACAACACCGGGGAGCAGGTAATAGCAGGAGAAGCAAAGACAGTAAGTGAAAGAATCTTGTAGTTTTTGAAAGGTAATATTTTTGGCTCTTTGTTTAAAAACAACAACCCGGAGAGCAATCCCTGCAGCTGTAATATATTTAAAGTCTATTTCGCCAGTCCAATCTGCTGCATATAGCTCGCGCTATCCCAATACAGCCACTCTTCTATCATTACACCATTTTTCCAATGCCCGATGGTGCACATTGAAATAGAAAACTTTTTACCGGTAGGTTCAATGAATTTACCGTTTCCTACAGGCAAAGGCTTGGTAAACGCGCCCGTCATAACACCGGTAACGCAGGTAAATTCGCCGGAGCCGAATTTTACCGGGTGCACTTTTATTTTAGTATCGGGAGAATAAACAAACATTTCCTTTAGGTCGCTTATGTGTCTTTCGATGCCGTTTGTATGATGACCGGTGGGCCAATTTACTATCACATCTTTTGAATGACTCTCGTGAAGCCTGACCCATTCCTGATTGCTGAAAACGACAAAATCAAAAGTATCAAAAGTTTTTAGATTTTCTTTGACTATTTTTTCGTTGTCCAAATATTTTTTTAATTTATCTTCCATTTCCCTTATTTTCACCTGCATTTCAGTGGAATAACCGCTCCTTGGCGCGCAGGCAGACAAGAGCATAATACAAAAAATGAATACCGTAATTATCCCGGTGTAACAATTTGACTTTATCATGATTATTTCTCCGTTATATTTTTGCTGCTACTGTTTCTTCTATCCTCGATATTACATCCAGCGGGTTAAAAGGCTTTTTTATGAACCTATGCACGCCAAAAGAATTCTCCAGCCAAACATCCACTTCGTCATTATAGTGTCCCGTCATTATTATTACAGGAATATTACTTATATCTTTATAATGTTTAAGCATCATGACAAGTTGAAAACCGTTTAGACCGTCCATTTTTAAATCCATGAGAATTACATCGGGCTTTTCTTTTCTGACGATCTTTACGACATCTGCGCTGTTGTCAGAAGAGATAACATCGTAACCGCTCATTTTTATCATCTCAACGAGTTCTTCAAGAAAACTTGTATCGTCATCTACTATCATCACTTTTTTAGGCATATTTATCCTTTAAAAACCATCTCCTGTCTGTTCAGCAACCAAAAACAGAAATATTAATACTTGAATATATTTTACAATATTTCGCCGACAGGAAAAGAATATTTTTTCCTACTTATTTCCTGCTACTTCAATTTCCGCTTCATACCAATGAAGCCGGTCATTTCCATTGATCCTTCCGCTGTTCTCAAACTTATAATACGCCTTCCTTCTTATTTCTTCATTTATTCCGTCTTTCTGCATCTCCGGCTTCTTTATTGAATTTTTTACCAAAACCGGCTTACCTGCTTTTTTTATTATCATATTATCCTCCTGTTTTAAATTATGTATTATTATTACAAATATTCATTATTTTATTAAGGAGGTTATGCCTGTTTGAGTTGATTTTTATCCGATTAAAGGATTGACCTATTTGCAGGCTTCGGATACGGAAGCTATGAACTTTTCTATGCTAAAAGGCTTACTCAGGGCGCAAATAATATTTCCGGAAAATTCTTTTTCTTCTTTTATTTTTTCAATAAAGGGGTTACCGCTTATGAATATTACTTTTACTTCAGGGGCAATTTTTTTTAATTCTATTAATGTCTCTCTGCCGTTCATTTTTTCCATTTTATAGTCAAGAACTATAAGATCAAAATGCTGCTTGCCTGCTTCCTTTACTGCTTCTTCCCCGTTGCTAACCGAACAAACCAGGTAACCTTCACCTTTAAGAAGTTCTGCAAGCCCTTCATTTAATTCTACATCATCGTCCGCGATCAAAATATATTTTTTCACCCGGCGCTCCTCTATATTGGAAAACTTACGATCTTTGTTCTACTTTTTCCCGCTGCATCCAATACTGAGTATTATTGCATGAGCCCCCGGTGAAAAGCGATTTCACTGATTACAAAACTATCGGATTCCACTGATACAAGATATGTTTTCAATTGAAATTTATTAAAACTAGCGTTTCTTTTTTTTGCCTTTATTTTTGCTTTTACGGTATTCAGCCGGGGTGGTGCCGGTACTTTTCTTAAACGGTCGTATCAATGATTCACAATTCTCATATCCTACTTTGTAAGATATCTGATCAACGCTGTAACCCGTGTTTTTAAGCATTTCTTTTGCCTCATCAATCCTCAACTGCTGCCTGTGTTCGCTAAAACCCACGCCTGTTATCTTCTTGTACTCCATACTTAAATATTTTGCGGTCAGGGCTACTACTTTTGCCGCATCTTTAAGATCGGTCTTCTTTCTGAAGTTTTTTTCAAGAAACTTTTTTGCCTTGTTTATCTTACCTTTGGTATCCAGCGACTCATCTTCCGGCTCTTTTTTTATCTTAGCAAGAAGCGTTTCTATAACATCTCTGGACTTTTCTATATCAAACGGCTTTTCAATAAGGTTGTCGGCACTATTTCTCAGCGACTCAAGAACTACTTCCTTTGAAGCATATCCCGTAAATATTATCACAGGAACTTCAGGAGCGTTTTTCTTTATTTTCCTTAAGACCTCAAGCCCGTTTATCCCCGGCATTTTTACGTCAAGAATTACCAGGTCTATTTCGTTCGGTTTAGAAATAATATTTAAAGCCTGCTCTCCGTTTTTAGCATCTAAAAACTCATATTCGGAAAAGCATTCTTTAAATTCCTTCTTCAATATCTCATCATCATCTATTAAAAGTATTTTATCTTTTTTCATATACTCTCTGCGGTAATTATATCATTTAAAGGCAGGAAGGGTACTGGTCTAATTCCCAGAACAATTGACTTTTATCCTCTTTCACAATATTGCAAAATCAGAAATTATCAAGTATCCAATTGAGGTTTTCACTCTTTTTCTTCAACAAGCACCGCGGATACATTACCTGTTGGTTTTGCCATGATATAAAGACCGTCAGAGAGCCGGAACCAGTAATCCCCGGTCCAAAATATTGAAAGCCAGCCGGCAAGGCCTATTCTTAACTTTGCAGTTTCTATCTTCTTTCCGTTTACTTCTATGGTCTCAACCTTGTCTTTTGACGCCGCGAGAACTCCGGAACTTTCCGGGTTGTCAGGCCTAAGCCCCCAAAACTCAATACTTTTTTCTTTTGTCTCCGAAATTGCGAATTTCATAAGCCCGAGCTGGAATATCTGATGCCACGGCCGGTTGTCTATATATATTTCCTTTTTGTTGTTCTCTTTTCCGCTAAAAGTTCCCGTAAGTATTATTATATTCCCTTCACGTACGGCAATTACATCAATACTTTTCTTAGGATTCTTTAATTTCCATTCAACAGTTTCAAAATCCTTATTTAATTTTGCTTCCATAACCGAATCTTTTTCTTCTTCCTTATTTACGGTACTCTTTAAATAATAGCCGCTCTCGATCTTATTTATATTTACAAAATTCTTATACTCCGTTCCTTTTTCATTAATATTAAAAATATATTCTTTGGAAGAAAGACAGGTTGATAAGATAGGAAGGAGCAGAAGCAGAGACATCAATGCTTTCATTTTAACTCCGTTTTATGCAAGATCCTCTATAGTCGTAATTTTGATATTATTTTCATCGCCTTTTACAAGCGCCGTTTTAACCCCGGCTGATTCCATGAGCATAGCATCATCCGTAATCGGTGTTTTTTTGAGGAGAGCTTTCAAATTGGACTTCATAAGAAGAGTAAAATCAAACCCCTGGGGAGTCTGCGCAAGAAAAAGTTCATTCCGGTTGAGTGTTTTTTCAACAAAGGTTCCGTTTTTAGAATATTTAACCGTGTCTTTTACGGGTATTACAGGGATCGCCGCGCGGTATTTTACTGACGCCTTTATTACCCGGCTTACCAGTTCTTTTGAAACAAACGGCCGAGCGGCATCATGAATAAGAACAATTCCCTTTTTATTTTCGAGAGCATTTAACCCGTTTAATACGGAATCTTTTCTCTCCTTACCGCCATAAGTATATTTTACGCCGAAAAATATATATTTATTTAACAATGATCTGAACATTGTTTCATCTTTTTCTCTGATGACAACAAGGACCTCTTTGATCATATTCAATGATAAAAATGTTTTTATAGAATAATAAAGCGCAGGTTTCCCTTTAATATTTAAATAAGGTTTATTCACTTTACCGCCCAGCCGCTTGCTGCTGCCGGCAGCGACGATGATCACTGAGATTGTCATGCATTCTCCCCTTGCCTGCTAAAGCATTTACAATTGACGATTCACGATTGACAATTGTATGTGGTATTATTTTTTGAAAATACAATTTGTTGCTTATTCATTTTTTTAAATATTACGGAAGCTATTTTCCGTATACCTAAAATCGTCATTCGTCATTCGTAAATTGTCAATATCTCTTCTAGTCTTCCCTTTTCTTTGCAAATATCATTCTTCCGGCGGAGGTTTGAATAGCACTGGTTATCATTACATCTATCTCTTTGTTTATGGCATTCTTCGCGCCGTCCACTACTATCATCGTGCCGTCTTCAAGATAGGCTATTCCCTGGTTGTTTTCTTTGCCTTCCTTTATTATCTTTACTCTCATGTACTCACCGGGAATTACCTGCGGCTTTAAGCCGTTCGAAAGGTCATTAATATTCAGAACTTTTATTTTTTCCACAGAGGCGACTTTATTTAAATTAAAATCATTGGTTACAACCTTCCCTCCTGTTTTTTTCGCCAGCTTTAACAATTTCTCATCCACATTACGAAGCTCCGGGAAATCCTCCTCGGTAATCCTGATAAATGGAGAGGCTTTTTGCATTCTTGTGACTATATCCAACCCGCGGCGGCCCCTGTTTCTTTTTAACGTATCCGGAGAATCCGCGATCATCTGGAGTTCCAGCACTACAAACTTGGGAATAATTATATCGCCGTCCATAAACCCGAGCTCTATGATATCCGCGACTCTGCCGTCTATGATAACGCTGGTATCAAGTATCTTGGAATACGCGGATTTTTCCTTTCCGCCGACAAAAGAGCGGAAACCGAGAAGCTCATCTTTTTTCTTAAGCGCCATAACCATGCCAAAATAAATACAGATAATATAGATAATTAAGGGAATATAAGCGTTTTTGGGCTGCTGGAGAGCCGGGATCTGGGCAAAACCATGGGCAAATAAAGCCGCAACCACAAGGCCTAGTATCAGTCCGATTAGGAGCGCAGACAGGTCTTTTACGGATATTTTACCGGAAAAAATATCCAACAAAACTACTGCAATGCCGGAAAATACTCCGACAATCGTTCCTTTGTATTGCGGCACGTTAAAACCGTCAGCAATCAAAAATCCCACCAAACTACTGACACAAATGAATACAATCCTGAAAACTATTACCATATGAGGCCTCCCTTAAAAACAAATTCGAAGCTCTATCCGCCCTAATAATTGGCGGACGAAACAAATCTTTGCTTTATTTTTAGAAATCTGACGCTAAAATTATTGCTTCGGCTACATCTTTCATGCTTTTTCTGGAATCCATGCTCCTTCTTTGAATCTTTTTATAGGCATCTTCTTCGGACATCCCCAGTTTTTTAATGAGCAATGATTTTGCCTTTTCCACTAATTTTCTTTCTGCCAGCTCTTCTTCGATTATTTTAGTTTTCACCATCAACTCCGCGTTTTCAATGGCAATAGCGGCCTGGCTTGCGACACTCGTTAAAATATCAATTTCTTTCTGGGAAAATTCATGAGGCTTGCTTGTATAGAGATTAAAGACCCCGATAATTTTTCCTTTCACGAGCATGGGAACAGCTAAGAGCGATACAAGCCCTTCTTTTTTTGCAACATCCCTGTTAAGATAATTCGGGTTAGTTCTTACATCCGAGATAACCATCGGTATTTTATCAATTGCGACACGGCCGGCAATACCTTCCCCTAGTTTAATATTCGGCTTTCTATTGTAGGCATCAGAAATGGATTGAGTAGCGCGGATCACCAATTCTTTTTTATTTTCATCCAGCAGCAGGAGAGAGCAGATCTTTGAATTCATAACCTCTGCGGTGACAGTAACGATAAGGCGGAGAATATCTTCAAGATAAAGATTTGACGTAATTGCCCTGCTGATCTCGCTGACTGCTTTAAGATGTTTATCAACTTTGGAAACTTTACTCATATATCAATATTCTTCGCTTCCAGCGCATTTTCCTGTATGAACTGTCTTCTCGGCTCCACCTGGTCGCCCATAAGAATTGTAAATATTCTTTCGGCTTCCACCTCGTCTTCGAGTTTTACCTGCAGAACCGTGCGGGTTTCCGGATTCATCGTTGTATTCCAGAGCTGCTCTGGGTTCATTTCTCCAAGACCTTTATACCTCTGTATTTCCAGCCCTTTCTTTGCGATAACCCGGACATTCTTTAATATCTCCAGAGCGCTATGCACCATCGTTTCGTTTTCCCCTTCGATTATCATATAGAGGGGTTTCATTTCTTTTTTCTTTTTGTCAAACTCTTCTTCGTCAAGCAGTACATCTTTTTTCTCAAGAAGCTTTATTTTTTCCATAAGGACGCCTATTTCTTCTATTTCGGAAATGTTTACTATTATTTCTTCCTCGTCTTTTTCTATGGTCTTCCCTTTTTTTCCGTCTGCCTTCTGTTTTTTCCTGAGGGATTTAAGGATAGTGTTTTTTTCGGATTCCGAATCGGCATATTTCACCTCACCGAAGACCTGCACTTTGAACATAGGGAGCTTTCTTTTGCCTATAAAAGAAAGAAGCTCGGCTACAGTAATATCTTTTTTCTCGATAGACTTGATATACTCTTCTATCTCCAGAAGCGAAGTAAGAATCTCCCTGTAACGATGCTCATTAAAGAGAATGTCTTCCTTGCCGTTTTTAAGCTTTGTAAGGCGCGTATTTCTGCAGGCCTCATCTATCAGGAACTTTTCCATCTCTATTTCTGTAACAAAATATTTTTCCAGCTTTCCTTTTTTAATTTTGTAAAGCGGCGGTTGGGCTATGTAGATATTCCCGTTTTCGATAAGTTTTCTCATCTGCCTGTAGAAGAAAGTAAGAAGAAGGGTCCTGATGTGCGAACCATCCTCGTCGGCGTCGGTCATGATCACTATCTTGTGGTAACGCAGTTTTTCAAGATCAAAATCCTGCTCGCCTACTCCGGTGCCTATTGCGGTAATAATAGTCCTGATCTCTTCGTTGCCGAATATCTTATCAAGACGGGCTTTTTGAACATTTAATATTTTACCGCGAAGGGGAAGTATAGCCTGGAATTGCCTGCTCCTGCCCTGCTTCGCGGAACCGCCTGCGGAATCACCTTCGACTATATATAACTCGCATTTTGCAGCGTCTCTTTCCGAGCAGTCAGCAAGCTTTCCGGGGAGAGACCATCCTTCAAGGGCGCCTTTTCTCCTGGTCAGTTCTCTTGCTTTTCTTGCCGCTTCTCTGGCCTGGGAGGCGATACATGCTTTTTCCAGAATCTTTTTTCCGGCACTCGGATTTTCTTCAAAAAATGCGGAGAGATCTTCATTTACAATGGACTCAACAATTCCTTTTACCTCGGAGTTCCCGAGTTTCATCTTTGTCTGACCTTCAAACTGCGGCTCGGCTATTTTTACGGAGATAACGGCAGTTAAACCTTCCCGCATATCGTCGCCCAGAAGGGATTCGGAATCGGCTTTCAAGAGTCCTTTCTTTTTTGCGTAGTCATTCCCCACTCTGGTAAGTCCTGTTTTCAGTCCTATTAAGTGCGTACCGCCCTCGTGTGTATTAATGTTATTAACATACGTCAGAATATTTTCACTGTATCCGTCGTTCCACTGCAGGGCAATCTCAATAGCAATACCTGTTTTTTCTTTCGAGATGTAGATAGGTTTCGGATGCAGAGGTTCTTTATTTTTATTCATAGTGGTAACAAACTCAACAATACCGCCCGCGAATTCGAACTCATGATCTTTTCCGCTTCTCTCGTCTTTAATTTTTATATTGATCCCGCGGTTTAAAAACGCCAGCTCGCGGAGACGGCTTGATAGAACATCATAAGAGTAAACTTTAGTTTCAAATATTTTATCGTCCGCCATGAAAGTTACTTTGGTACCGCGTTTTCCGGTCTTTCCGACTTTCGCCACATCCTTTACCGGTTTACCGCGTTTGTACTCCTGTCTCCAAACTTCCCCATTTATGTAAACTTCCACTTCCAGCCATTCCGATAACGCGTTCACCACGGAAACCCCGACCCCGTGAAGACCGCCCGAGACCTTATATGAATCCTTATCGAATTTTCCGCCGGCATGAAGCACCGTCATAACGACTTCAAGCGCGCTTTTTTTCTTTTCTTTGTGCATTCCGACCGGAATTCCCCGCCCGTCATCAATTACGGTAACGGAGTTGTCTTTGTGGATGGTAACCGAGATATTCTTGCAATGCCCCGCCAGCGCTTCGTCTATCGAATTATCAACAACTTCATATACAAGGTGATGCAGCCCGTCAACGCTGGTCCCGCCGATGTACATAGCAGGCCGTCTTCTAACCGCTTCAAGACCTTCTAATATGGTTATGTTATCTGCGTTATAATCCCCTGTTCCGGGTTTAACCGCCTTAGCAGGTTTAACCGGTTTCTCTTTTTTCACTTTCTTAGCCACTTATGATTCCTCCTGATTCTTATGATATTATCAGTTAATTTATTAATTTTCCCATATAAAAATACGTATCATTATAGCATAAAAGGAGGTATTTTGTCACTTTCATATCATAGGAACGGGTTGGAAAATGAAAGGAAAATCTCTATTTAGGGTCAATATTGTCGAACATACGGCCGATAATTTCGAATTTATTATTTTTCCATTTATAAACCTTAGTCATGCCTGCATGTCCTAAATCTATTCCATATTTACGCAAATTAAGACCTCCGGCAGAAAGCATTAATTCGGTATTGATTATTTCTTGTACACCATCTTTATCTATATCCATGAAAAACACCCCTGAATGCCACCCGCCCAAACCTAAAACAAATTCCAAACTTTTGTTTTCGTTTATCTTCCAAAGTCCCCCATCCCAGCCAACATGTCCATGCTGAACAAGAAATGCAAAGCATGGAGTCCCTTTTCCAAGACTAATAGTTTTTAATTCTACCCTTTCGTTTTTTGCATCATACAAATAGGTGTTTTCCTCTTTTCCCTCTTCTTCCTCTTCTGCTTTATCTTTAATAGCTTTATTAATATCGGCAATTGTTACATCTGAAGTTATTTCTTTCAATCCCGGACCATTGGTAGGCCAATCAGGAAGATTGATCGTTATTGTATTTTCTTTAACCCACTGCTTTAAAATATTTACCCCTTCCGCTTTTTCTTTTTCTGTAGCTTTAACCGGAAAGTATCCCGAATCTGAATCCATTGTAAGCTCACCATTTTTATCGTATATTTTGTCGTTAAAAGGATTCCCGTTTTTATATGTTGAGATTGATCTTATTTTACCGTCTTTAAAATATGCTTTTACAACATCTAATTCATTCTTTGCATAATTTGCTTCCCGCTTAAGCTGTCCATTCTTATAATATTCCTTATCTGAACCGTCTCTTTTTCCGTCCGAGAAACTACTTTCATACTTAAGTGTTCCATTTTCATAATATGACTTCGAGAAACCATTAGACTCCCCGTTTTTATAATTCCACTCCCCGCTTACTTTTCCATCTTTATAGTATGCTTTAGATAGACCATCTTTCTTGTTATTTTTATAATTCCACTCTATATAGAGTTCCCCTGATTCATAATATTCTTTTACAATACCGTCAGGAATTTTTCCTGTTACTGTTGACTTCCAACTTTCGTCAATTATCTCTTTTGCAATTTCCTGATCGCCGTTGTAATAAGTAACTTCCCTTGTAAAACCTTTTTCATTTTTCTTTGTTGTTTTCTTAACAACTTCCGGAAAAACCGCACTGGAGGTTATACATAGTAATAAACTTGCTATTATTATTTTTTTCATTTTTAAGACAGCCCTCCACCGGTTAACTTGGCTGATATTAATATTGCGGCACGGTCGCTGATTTGAGACATTTGGATTCCCCTTTAAAAAACCCGAACCCATAGAGTTCGGGGCCAGCAAAGCATAACGCCTTACTGGGATGATGTTTAAGTATACCGCGGGAAGATAGACTTGTCAAGATGCCTTTAAACAATATCCTAGGAAGGCGCTGTGAAATGAAGGGGAAACCAAAAAATATCTATCTATCCTGATTCGGTATGTCTTTAAACATTTTTTCAACCCATTCGCGCTGATATTTATCGCCGTTTTTTAAAACTTCTCTGATTTCCGTTTTAAAGTATTTGTAAAATACCGCATCTGGAGACAGGCCACTTCCTGTCTTATCCGGTAACTGGGAGGAATCAGTATCATATATATATTTTTGTTCAGCAGGATTCCACTTATAAACATTTTGCCTTGTTGTTTTAAATACTTGGATTCTAAACGGCCGGTCTTTAAATGTGGATTCATAAAAACCAATCAAAGACGATATTTCAATATCATAAACAACTCGTATTTCTGCATCTGAATATGATATTTTTTCTGTGTACTTATCCGAAATTCGCGAAGTATTATTCTCTTTATCACTTGTAAAATCAAGCACTTTATTCGCTTTACCATTTTTGTATTGATAAAATGTGATAACACTTGTTTGCGTTCCTGTCCCGCCCCAATTACCGGTAATTGAAAAAACCGGGACATTGGTTTTTGACGGGTAAAAAGAAATCTCTGATAATTTATATTTACCATTGCCTACGATATAATCTTTTAGAATATATTTTGTATCTTTTTTTTCGAAAATTGCAAACACTTTTGTCCAACGCATAGGAACCTCTGCCATTTCAAAAACCAAGAGGCTTTTATCTTCCGAATAATGATTTTGGCAATAATTTTGATAATACCAGCTCTTCTCTCCGTCGCTTGAAAAAGTAATATTTCCAAATTTGGTATTTTTTATCCCCAGTTTATCCATAAACACGGATAACTTGAGCAGACTTTTATCTGCAAAAAATAAATTAACATCATCAAAATTCACCTCTTCACCTGCCTTATAGGAAGAAACAAATAAAACCATCAAAAGCAATAGTGAAAATACCCTTTTCATATTAAGCCACCTGTATGCGCTTTTTTGTATGGATGAAATGTTTACAAAAACTTTGCAGACCTTTTGTAATTCTATTTTTATTTGATTTGTCGGCTACAAGCAAATATTTTTCTTTTACCCATTTGACCAGGAGAACGCGCGCCATTCTTGGAGAAATTGACAATAAAGAGGCAACAAATGTATATGGTTATAATATTTACTTAAACCTTGGAATACTCTTTGGGTTTTATACCGTACTTTTCCATGGCTTCTTTTGCCCGATTATTTATCAATGCAATCTTTTCTTTGTCGGACAAGTGTTTTCTCTGCTCATAATGCTTAATTCTTATGTCATGAATTTCTTTCATTGATTTCGGTTCTTTATCAATCATATTCTTTTACCTCCAAAGGAGTTCTAATTTCTATTCCTTTATAGCCTTCCATTAAATTTACTCCAGAGTTATAATCAAAAGATGTGTATGAAGTAAAACAGCGACGTATCCTGTATAATAAGTTTTACGAGAACAAAATTATAAGGAGGAACGTCGCTATGAAAAAGTATAACAAGGTTGTTGATTTAAAGCAAGAGCAAATAAGTCTTGAGGAGATAATCCTTGCTGGGGCAGCGGAAAACGTAAGGATGGCATTGGAGCAAGAGCGCGGGAACTACCTAAAAGCCATGGAAAGA
>Ga0208246_1000282_pt1 | contig 45531 bp, 34 predicted proteins | sample RifOxyD2_FD_184039 | JGI IMG/M metagenome (GOLD analysis project Ga0208246, IMG submission 184039) | Soil microbial communities from Rifle, Colorado - Rifle Oxygen_injection D2 (SPAdes) | ecosystem: Environmental > Terrestrial > Deep subsurface > Rock core/Sediment | place: Rifle, Colorado... | reverse complement strand
CCATAACCCCAATCAATTCTTATTGGAAGGACGGGCATAGGTCTTAATCTTATGCCAAAACCTACACCGGATTTTAATTGCCTTATATCGGAACCAATCGCCAGAGAAATATCTTTTGATCTATTCCAAGCACCGCCTAAATCAGCAAATAATGCCGCTGACAATATAGAACGATTGTTTTCTTGAATAATCGGGAATTTATATTCTACATTGGATATAAATATTATTTCTTTTGCAGAACCCAATTCTGCATAATCATAACCGCGAACCGTATCTGCACCGCCTAAATCAAATTTTTCGCCGGGAGGTATAACTTTTGAAGGCGGAAATTGCTTGACAATTGACATTCGTGCATTTAAACCAAGAACAAATTTCCAGATTGTAGGTATAAATTTTGATGAAGATAATGTAGGTTTATAGAAATGCGTATTCCCGCCGAAGGGACCGCCTGCAACTTTTACGGCTAAAGAATGCCTGGAACCGCGGCTTGTATCAAAAACATTATCCCGCGTATCGCGTGAAATTGCAGATGTTAAAGAAGATATTACATCTTCGGAAGGCGGAATAATAGTCGTCGAAATATCTATATCAAATACTTTTACTTCTTCATATGCATATGTGAAATTAAGAGATATTATTTCCGAAAGCGGTTTGCCTATCCTTAAAGCTCCGCCTCTCCTTCTTTCACGGTATGCGGTGGAATCAGTACCGTCACTTTTGTAAGCAGTCCTGTTAAAAATATCGGCTCCAAACAGAAGCCTTTTTCCGAATAGATACGGTTCGGTAAATCCTATTTCATAATTCTGCTTGCGCGAACCGAATTCATATGTTAGACTCAATCTTTGTCCTTTTCCGAACAGATTCGTCTCTGTAACCTGAACTGTACCGACTACTTTATCTACCGAAGAATAACCCGCGCCCAACGATACCAAACCTGTTTTATCTTCTTCAACCTCTATTGCTAAATCTGCCTTATCAGGTTCCTGTGTTTCCTCTATATCAACTTTTATATCTCTAAAAAATCCGAGATTATAAAGCCGTTCCTGGCTTCTTCTGATTCTTCCAACTGCAAAAACATCGCCTTCTTTTACAAGAAGTTCGCGTCTTACTACATAGTCCTTTGTTTTGGTATTGCCGTCAACATAAATCTTGTTAATATATACTATAGCATTTTCAATTATGCTTATTTCAACATCCACTATTCCTGTTTCATCATTTTTAATTGTGTTGGAATCAAATTTAGCTCTAATATAACCCCTATCTGCATATAATGATTTTACATTTGATTCGTTTTCATCATATTTTGATTGACTAAAAACTTCACTTTCTTTAAATCTAAAAATTCTTCTTAATTCAGCTTCTGTGAATATTGTGTTCCCGCTGAAACTTACTTTGCCGTTCACATATTTTCTGCCTTCGTCTATTATCACTCTTATATACATCTTTGTTCTTGTTTTATCGTATGTGATTCCCGGTTCAAGTATCTTTATGTTAAGATAACCATGGTCTTTGTAAAACGATTCTACTTTTTTCATATCATCTTTAAATGTCTCATCTTTATATACTTTTTTCTTTTTAGTTGCAAACAGTTTTTTTATCTTTTTCACTTTAAAACCTGTTACGCCTTCTATTGATACATCTCCGATAAGAATTTTATTACCTTCAGAAATAGTAAAAGTGACAAAGGCAAAACCAGCGCTTTCATCGGTAGTAGAAAAATCCTCAACTCGTACATCCGCATATCCTTTGTCTTTATAAAGCGTAATGATTTTATCAATATCGTCCTTGATTTTTCTTATATCATAGCCTTCTTTTTCTTTGCTGGAAATTTCTTCTCTAAGCTTTCTGCTAGAAAACTCTTTGTTCCCCTTGAAATCTATTTTCTTTACGATAAGTTTTTCCTGAACGATAAAAGTAATTTTTACACCGTCCTGAAAATCAGTAACATCAGCGGCAACATCGGAAAATAAGCCGAGTTTATAAACCAAAGCGATATCCGAATCAACGATTTTTTGGTCAAATTTATCGCCGGTATCTACTTGTAATACGTTTTTAATTACCTTTTGTTTAACATTTTTTAAACCTTGTATTTCTATAGCACGTATTTTCTTTGCTTCAAACGAATTTTCAGCAAATAAAGAAATAAAAGATATAAAAACAATACCAGATATACATATAAGTTTTAATTTATTCATAGTTTTATAATTATAATAATTTAGACGTAAAAGTCAAGGTTTTTCTGCAGATGATTGTTATTTTGAAGTTTCTTTTTGCGGTTCCGTGCCAAATCTCCAATATTTCTCAAAAAAGAATTTTCTATCCTTTTCACCGTCCAATCCCTGTACTGTTTTAAATATCAAGCCGCTTCTAAATCTATATGATAATTCTATATCATGTTTCAAAGAAAGCTTATTTTCATAATCAAATTTGACACCATATTCTGCCGAAAAACCCCGCGCAAAAGACTTGCCAAATTGAAGTTTTGTCCCCCTATATAAATCTATCAAAGAAGGTTGTTCGCCATCTGATGCGGAAGTTGCATGGGTTTCCCTTTTTATTGCAAATCTATCAATAAAACCGGTTCTTCTTAAAAATGACTTTACAAACGGTGTTGTTAATAATGTATCAACCGCCCTTGTAATTTCTTCAGCAGAAAATGGATGCTTCTGTCTGGTATCCGCCAACCCCATTGCAGCTTGAGCCGCTGATTTTTCGTCGGTCTGCAGACTGGTTTTAGAAGAAAATTTCGGTTTCACATTTTCAAGCGGACCTCTTTCTATCGTTAATATAATAGTATCGGGTATATATTCCGTTATCATCTGATGTGTAACCGGGTCCTCAGTTCTTTTTTCAATTTCTGTTTCTGCTTCGGCTATACCTGATAAATACAAATTACTTTCTTCTGCTTCAAGAAGTGCCTCTTTTATCGCAAAATTCCTTCCCAAATAATCAATTTCACCATTTAATGCTTCAACCTTCCCTGAAACTAACGGTGATACCCCCTTATTGTGAAGAAGTAATTCCCCTTTTACTTCAACATTTGCAAAATCATTTTCATACCAACAATTCTTGCCGGCAATTATTTTAAAATTCCAGTTCGCATTTTTAAGAAAATCCCAATTTCCTTCCTCTTCGCTTTCAATGCCGGGATATGTAACTCTTGAATCGGATAATTTTATAAAACCATCAATGTTCCATGATTCAGGAGTACCTTCAAACTTTGTATCACAGTCAATTTTTGCTCTTGAAGGATTAGCAAAAGATGTTTCCGGTACACCGGGAATTAACTTTCCGATTCCGCCGGTTTTTATCTGCAAATCGTTTATTGTTACGGGAACATTTTTATTAGGTGTTCTAAGATGTAAATTAAAGTAGTCTAAACTAAAAATTTCTTTTATTGAAAAATAACCGCTTAATACTAACGGCTCTTTATCAATTAAAGCACTTACTTCGCCCAATTCAATCTTGTTACCTGAAAATTTAATATTACATCTAAAATCGTTAATTTTTTTAAAAATATCTTTCATTACTATTTCTTCTGCGGAAGCTTTTAATTCACCGGATATATCAGGTTTATTTAAATTCCCTTTAATATCCACATACATAGAAAATGTTCCTTTTGCTTTTTTAACTTTTTTTGATAATACAGTTAGTATTTCCATGTCCCCGTCTTTAATTTTTAGTGATATATCTATAGGCCGTTCGTGAAGCTTTTTCTTCATTTCTTCATTTAAGGGTAATGGTATCGTGCCTTCACCCTCAATTGAATATATGTTTTTTCTTGAAATTTTCAATTGCTTTAACTCCAAGATGTTCTCATTATACTGGAAAAAGATTGATGCTATATCAAAATCTATATTCTCAACTTTACCTTCCGAAGAATTCAACATACATGTCAGTATAGGATTCTCTTTAGTACCCGATACCCTTACATTAAAATTAGTATTTCCTGTTGCCGTTACTTTTAGATTCAATATATTGAGCAAATTACCGAGTGAAATATCGGCACCATCCGATATTAATTCAAAATTATTATCTTTTAATATACCGTTTATATCAAGTAATTTGTTCCCGCCTGTAAAAATTGCAAAATTACTGATTTTTATTTCTGACGGCACCGAAAAATCTATATTTCCCGTAATTTGTGCCGATTTTCCCATTTCAGGTATAAAACTTAGAACATTATCTGAATATTCAAAATAATATTTCGCATTTTTTAACTGATATTGGTTTATCCACAAATTTGAAATGGAAACATCAGCTTTTACCGAATTATCATATACACCTTCTATATCAACCCCGCCAAAAAGCACAACACCCGGCAATTTAACATTTCTTAACTCCGTTTTAATTTTGAAAATTGTTTCTTTATGAAAGCTTATATTTGATTCGGGAAGAATCTTAATCTGCATTTCACCCAATTTAATATTGCCTTTTGAAAAGGATATTTGCTTATCTTTTAATTTAACTTTACCTTCCACAAAATCCAGTATTTGATTTTTCAAATGCATATTTGTACCGTTGAAATTGACTAATATCTGCGGATCTTTAAAAGAATCTGTAATATTAAAATCTATATTGTCTAATTTTCCGGATAAAGGAAAAGTGCTTCCGTATAATGTGTATATTGACGCCATTCTTAAATTTTTTGCAGTAATATTCAGCCCGGTAAATTCTTTTTTTTCTAAATCAGCAGTCCCAGAAATTATGACATTAGCTTTATCAATAAAAAACTTCGTATCTTCCATCTTCAGTTGTTTTTGTTTTATTGATATTTTACCTGTCCCTTCTGAATCCATGCTGTTAATACTTCCGTTATATTTATAATTTACCAAAATATGCGGTTCATTTATATGTCCTTTAATTGAGATATTTCCCGTCAATTTTCCTTTGATTTTTTCACTAAACTCCCCTGTATTTAAATAAAATTTTATATTGGAAACTACATATTTATTTTCTAATAAATAATTAAAACTACCTTTTATTTTATCACCCCATGTTATTTCTTTAAAATCTATTTTTTGACCGTCAAATACTCCCGTAGCCAAAAATTTTTCCGCCATTTTATCAACCATTAAATTAGGTGACGTAATTTTATAACTTACTTCATCGCCTAATTTTTTACCATTTATGGTAAAATCGCCGTTAATAATTCTATTTTGTATATCCAATTCATCAAGCTTTAGTGAAAATCTGAAATAATTCTTTTCAATTTCTCCGGACATTTTTAAAGAGGTCTTGGATGCTTTCTGTTGCAAGGCAAATTCGGTAATAATGAATTTTGTTGATTTTGTCTCAAAAGAAGTTACTATTAATTCATAAGGAATATCTTTCAAGATATTTCCGCGAGTCATAATGATAGTACCATACGGCTTTGGATTTTTTAAACTGCCATCCCAATTTATTTTTCCTGAAATAGTACCGGACAAAATTTCCGGTTTAATACCTATAAACGGTAAAATAAAATCACTGTTGCACTTGGTCAAGTTCAAATTACCGGAAGTTTCCTTTTTATCAGATAATATCTTAATATTTCCCGACATACCGTCTATGTTTAAATCCTTTATATGAATGCTTTTATTAGAATAGATTAATTCGCCTGATAATGGCGCCGAATTATCGTTAACCATTATTTGTTGTGATGAAAATTTTGCATTTAAAACAGGTTGACTTGAAAAAATATTTATTAAATTTCCTTTACAATCTATAAAACCATAAAACCTTTTATCTATTAGTGAGGTATCAATATTTTTAGCGCTAAATTCCATTTTATTGTATTTTCCGGAAACCGTTATATTCATTGTATCATGTCTAATTTTGCAGTTTGATATTTCCGTTTTATTAGCATCAACTTCAACAAATGTATTCTTACCCCTTAACCTTAATTTACCCCTATTGTTTTCCCAATTGAAATCCCCATAAATATTATCAATAGAACCGTTTTTTAGTAAAAATTTATTTATATTCACCCTGCCTGAAACTATCGGCTTACTGATATCTCCGCTTATATTTGCATTTAAAGAAAGCATACCTGACGTATACTTTGATTCAATTGACATATTATTACTATATAACTTAAAATACAAATTATTATTTTGGATTTTACCATCAACAAACGTTGTGCCGCCTAAAACAGTTGCAGTTGAAGTTATCAACCATTTTTTATCCTCGTATATTAAATTGGTTTTAATATTTTTTATATCAATCCCGCTATATGTTTTCATATATAGTTGATTTAAATGCAGATTTAACCTGCTATCAGGCAATTCAAAATAACCGTTAAAACTCAAAGGACCTTCAACAGTATATTGGGTCGTTGTATAACCTAAAAGTTTGGTAAGGTTTTGCAGGTTATTAATAGTACCGAAAGTATGAAATCTAAATTGTTTCTCCCGAGGAATCATATTTGATTTAATCTTTATTTTGGCTTCCCCAGATGAAATATCGCTATTTAAATACAATATGTCTTTATTTCCTTTGATATTTAGCGTGCCATTCAGAGGTTCAAGTTTCTTAAAAATTATATTCTTTAATTCACCTTTTAATTTTACATCAGAAAAATCCCTATTGACCGTACCGGCTAATTTCACACCGCCTTTAAATTTATTCTTGTCTTCTGCCAAAAAATCTAACTTAAATGCAAAAATCTCGTTATTCGGCACAACTTCAATATATATGTTATTTATATCAAAGTTTTCAAAATTAATAATTCCCCTGTTTACAGATATATTCACCAAAGGCAATCCTACTTTTGATTTAGATGATGATTTTGTTTTTTTAAATACTTCCTCTATTTTTGGATAATCTATCTGTGTGTCATTCAATACTATTTTTTCTATTGAACCTATACCCCTATTTATTTTTTTTAAATTAATATCTATAACGGTTTCAGTGCAGGAAAAACCATAAAAAGATACATTTTTTAATATTAATTTATTAAAAGGTATCCAGACTACTTTCTCTATTTTAGCTTTTCTACCGGTTAACTTGGTGAGTTCTGCTTGAACAAGATATTTAATTGAAGAAGTGAATATTTCAAGTCGTATAAAAAAATAAAATACCGCCGTAATAAATATTAATGCTGATATTATCAAAATTATTTTTTTCATTCATTAATTACATCAGCGTATAGAGAATATAAAATCAGCGTATAGGGATTAGCATTTGATTTGATGTTGTACCCTTCCGCCACTAAGTCGTTGGCGGATCCGCCGATGGTTCAGTGGCGGAAACCTCTAACCTCTATCCGCCATCCCCTGACTCTATATTTTAGTTTCTGAAAATATTGAGTTAAATATTAGTTTTTTTGATTCAAACGAATAATCTACGTTTATTTTTGTTCCTTTAGGTATCTTTCTAACCAGTATTTCCTCTGCAAGTCCGTCTTCCAAGTATTTTGAAATTACTCTGTTCAACGGTCGTGCACCATACTGTGTATCAAATCCTTTATCTAATAAAAAATTCTTTGCTGAATCTGTCAATTCAATTGCAAATCCTTGCTGCTTGGTTTTTTTCAACACTTTATCCAGCATTATATCTAATATATTACGCATATGTTCTTTTTCCAGAGGATGAAAAACTATTATGTCGTCTAAACGATTTAAAAATTCCGGATTAAGTGTTTTTTTCAGCTCTTCAATAACGGTTTCTTTCATAGATAAAAAATCCTTCTGAACATTTCCTTCGGATTGTGTCATAAAACCGACTGATTTACCTTTTGTTATCTGGCGAGCGCCGATATTAGAAGTCATTAATATTATTGTATTCTTGAAATCAACTTTATGGCCAAGATTGTCAGTCAAAATACCGGTATCCATTATTTGCAGTAGTATATTCAATGCATCGGGATGCGCCTTTTCTATTTCATCCAATAAGACAACGGAATACGGTTTCCGCCTCACCTGCTCAGTAAGCTGACCACCTTCATCATAGCCGACATAACCAGGTGGAGCTCCTATTAGATTTGATACTGAAAACTTTTCCATATATTCCGACATATCAAAACGTATCAGGGCATCTTCATGTCCAAACATAAAATCCGCCAATGTCCTTGCAAGTTCTGTTTTTCCTACCCCGGTTGGTCCTAAAAATATAAAAGTTCCAATCGGTTTTCTCGGGTCTTTTAATCCCGTTCTTGCGCGTCTTATTGCGTGCGATATTGAAATAATTGCCTCGTCCTGCCCAATAATACGCTTATGTAACACTTCCTCCATTTTCATTAAACGTTCCGATTCCTTCTCGGTTAATTTCATAAGCGGAATATTGGTCCATTTGGAAACAATATTAGCAACATCGTCGTTGGTAATTACAGGTTTCACATGACTTAAACTTTGCCGCCATTTTTTTCTTTCTTCCACTAACATCTTTCTGAGTTCGTCTTCTTTATCCCTTAATTTCGCCGCTTTTTCAAATTCCTGAGAATTAACCGCTTTATCTTTTTCAATAACAACGCTTTCTATTTCTATTTCTTTATTTTTTAATTCCTGTGGCAATGAAGTAAGATTGAGATGCGCCCTGCTTCCTGCCTCATCAAGCAAATCAATTGCTTTATCCGGTAAATATCTTTCTGTTATATATCTGTTGGATAATTCAACCGCAGCAAATATTGCATCGTCGGCATATTTTACTTTATGATGTATTTCGTATTTCTCCTTCAAGCCGTGCAGTATTCTTATTGTTTCATCAACAGACGGCGGATTCACGGTTATCGGCTGAAACCTTCGTTCAAGTGCTGCATCATGTTCAATATATTTTCTATATTCAACAAATGTCGTAGCTCCTATACACTGTAACTCACCTCTTGCCAACGGTGGTTTCAACATATTTGAGGCATCTATTGCTCCTTCAGCGGCACCCGCACCTATTACTGTATGAAGTTCATCAATAAAAAGAATTATATTATTTTTTGATTGCCTGATTTCATCAATTATATTTTTTAATCTTTGCTCAAATTCTCCTCTGTATTTCGTGCCTGCTACTACACCCGATAAATCAAGGGTCACTATCCGTTTATTCAGAAGCATTTCCTGAGCATCCTGGTTTATTATTCTCTGGGCAAGCCCTTCAACTATCGCTGTTTTTCCTACGCCGGGATCACCTACCAATACCGGATTGTTTTTTGTTCGTCTTGACAATACCTGTATCAATCGGTCTATTTCGTCGTCCCTGCCGATTACAGGATCCAGTTTGCCTTCCTTTGCCATTTCGGTTAAATCCCTTCCAAATTCGTCAAGCGTAGGAGTCTTTGATTTATGTTTGTGTTGCGGCAACGGAGGTTGTGATGTTTCCCCCATAAGATTAATAATCTCTTCCTTGACAATATCGTACGAAAGACCGAAATTCTCTAAAATAACCGTTGTTTTCAGCTCGTTATTTTTTAGAAGTCCTAAAAGAATATGTTCCGTTCCTACATAACTGTGCGCCATTTTCTGCGCTTCTTCAATAGAATATTCCAGGACTTTTCTGGCTTTTGGCGTAAGAGGCAATTCACCATACTGCAACAAATTATCACCTATGGGCAAAGTTTTTTCAATCTCTATCCTTATTCGTGAAGTATGTATCCCAAGGTTTGATATTATTGTGGCAGCCATTCCGTCATCAAGATCCATTAATCCCAGCAATATATGCTCGGGAGTAATGAAATCGTGATTTAGTCGTTTTGCTTCTTCTTGTGCAAGTCTTATAACTCTTTGTGCTCTTTCAGTAAATCTGTTATACATATTTGCCTCCGGCAAACCTCCGGCAAACCTCCGGCAGTAGTTACACTATCTGACCATCAACTAATTTTATTGTTTTTGAAAATTTCTTTGCAATCTCTTCATTATGCGTTGCAACTATCAGGGTAAACTTATAATTCAACTGCAACTTCAACATTAGGTTAATAATACTTTCTCCGGTATGCCTATCCAAATTTCCGGTTGGTTCATCTGCTATAAGTATCTTAGGAGAATTGATAAGCGCCCTTGCAATAGCAATTCTTTGCTGTTCTCCACCGGAAAGTTCCGATGATAGATGTTCCGCCCTTTTTGCAAGTTCAATTTCAGAAATTAAATCATGTGATTTTTTCCTTATATTCGATTCACTCTCACCTAAAATCATAGCCGGCATCATAATATTTTCAATAGCGGTAAATTCCGGAAGCAGATTGTAAAATTGGAAAATAAAACCTAACGATTCATTTCTGAATTTTGCCAATGTTTTTTCGTTGTCAGTATTTGTGATGCCTTCTACATAAATAGTACCCGTTGTTGGTTTGTCCATAAGTCCGATAATATGCAATAAGGTTGACTTACCCGCACCGGAAGGTCCCACAACAGATATCGTTTCACCTTCTTTTATATCAAGTGTAATTCCCTTAAGAACCGATATATTTGTCTTTCCGACTTTATAAACCTTAGTTATATTTTTCGTTTTTATTGCAAATCCCATTAGAGATTTTAACTCACCGTTTTTGCGAAACGGCGGCATTAAATCATCTCTTACTATTTTGTCAGTGGTTTTCTCTAACGGAATAAAATTATTATTCATACATAAGGGCTTCTGTAGGTTCTATTTTGCTGCTTTTCCATGCCGGATATATAGCTGCTAAAACCGTTATTGCAATACTCACGACTACAACCATTAATATATCTGGAAGTATTATCTTAACAGGTAGTTTATCAATGTAATATATATCCGCAGGCAATGTAATAAATTTATATTTTTTTAAAATAAAAGATATTAAAATCCCAAAACCACAACCAATAACCGTACCGATGATGCCGATTATTAAGCCTAAATTTAAAAATATTTTCATAATTGATTTGGGTTGCGCACCAATCGCTTTAAGAATTCCTATTGAATGTATCTTTTCAACAGTAGTCACAATAAGCAGAGAAATAATATTAAAAGTAGCAACGACAATAATCAAGGTTAAAATTAAAAACATAACAAATTTTTCAAGCTTCAGTGCTGAAAAAAGGTTTTTGTTCATCTCGCTCCAAGATTTTACTGTGTATCCAAAACCAAGTTTCTCTTTAAGAACTTGAACAATTTCATCTGCATTAAATAAATTCTTTACCTTAATTTCTAAACCCTGAATGCCCTCTTCCCCGAATAACCGCTGTCCATCTGCAAAATTCATATAAACAAGATTTGAATCATATTCATACATACCGGAATCAAAAACATCCGCAACTCTAAATTTTTCCATTCTTGGAATCATACCAAAATCTGTGCTTTGTCCGAAAGGAGAAACAAGAATAATCTCGTCTCCTGGAAAAACCAGAAGATTTTTTGAAAGTTCCGAGCCAATAAATATATACTTGCTCTTTAACACTCCTATATCCTTATTTTTTAATATTCTCTCAATATCTATAATATTTTTCTCGTCATTGGGAACTATTCCCTTGACAACTACGCCGGTTGCATTTTTATCCTTTCTTAAAATCATTTGTCCGTAAACAAACTTGGAAAAATGAGATATATCTTTATTTACTAGTACTTCTTTAGGAATTTCTTTTTCTGAAAATATTGTTATATGTGGACTTAATGATAAAATCTTTTCCTTGATATCTGTCTGAAAACCGTTCATAACAGAAAGTGTTATAATCAAAGCCATTACGCCAACCGCTATTCCTGAAATAGATATAATAGTCAAAAGCGCGCTAAAAAACTTTTTTCTTGTAGACCAAAAATATCTTAAAGCAATAAATCTTTCAAAACCCATATTTTCTCACTATCACTGCGACAGATTTCAGCTTCTATGAATCTCCCTGCGGCAAGCCACAGGGTTTTCTGCGAAAAAGTATAAATCAATTGAGCATCAACTTAACGGCTTTAACAGAGGAAATAAAATAACGTCCTTAATAGATTCTTGCTGCGTCAGGAGAATTATCAGACGGTCTATACCGATACCCAATCCGCCTGCGGGAGGCATCCCATGTTCAAGCGCCTTAATATAGTCATCATCAAAAAATTCCGCCTCATCGTCGCCTTTTTCGCGTTCTTTCACCTGTTCTTCAAACCGCATTCTTTGGTCAACCGGATCATTCAATTCAGAAAATGCATTAGCAAGTTCTTCACAAGCTATATACAACTCAAATCTTTCCGTGATATCGGGATTATCCGGTTTTGATTTTGCCAAAGGAGATAAATATTTCGGCCAGTCAATTATAAAAGTCGGTTCAATTAGTTTTGGTTTAATTAGTTTGTCAAATAAATGGTCAAATATTTTTCTTGCCGGGATTTTTTCGTAATTTTCTATCTCGAACTTGCGTGCTAATACTTTGAGTTTCTCTTCGCTAAAAATATCTAAAAAATCAATACCGACTTCTGTGAAAGCCTTTTCAATTGATAGCTGTTTCCATTCCCCGAATAAATCAATTTCCTTATCTTTATAGATAATCTTAGCAGCATTAATTGATTTTGCCGTTTCATGGATAATATTCTTACTCAGAAACATCATATCATTATAATCGGCATATGCCTGATAAACTTCTAAAATTGTAAATTCGGGATTATGCCTTATTGAAATTCCTTCGTTTCTGAAAGTCCTGCCTAATTCATAAACCCTGTCCAAGCCTCCGACTATCAATCTTTTCAAATAAAGTTCCGGTGCAATCCTTAAATACAAATCAATATCAAGTGCGTTATGATGAGTAATAAACGGTTTTGCCGCAGCACCACCCGGTATTGACTGCATCATAGGCGTTTCAACCTCAATAAAACCTGTTTGATTCAGATAACTTCTAATCGCAGATATGGCTGATGCCCTCTTCTTAAATACCTCTACAACCTCGGGATTGGAAATTAAATCCAGGTATCTTTGACGGTATCGTGTTTCAATATCTTTTAAACCATGCCATTTTTCAGGGAGGGCTCTTAATGATTTTGATAAAAGCTGAAATTTTTCCACTTTTAAAGTAGTTTCACCTGTTTTGGTCTTAAAAATTTCGCCTTCAACACCTATGAAGTCACCAATATCAAAAAGTTCAAAAATTTTAAAATTATCGTCTCCTACAATGTCTTTTTTGATGTAAATCTGTATTTTTGCCGTACTATCCTTTATCGTCAAAAACGCCGCCTTTCCCATGTTTCTTATAGTCATAATTCTGCCGGCAACACACACTTTTCCTACCGGGATTTCCTTCAATATTTTTTCCGCCGTTATAGTAATATCAAATTTTGTAGGATACGGATTAATACCTTTCTCTTTAAGATTTCTAATTTTTTCTAATCGTTGCGTAAAAATATCTTCTTCAGCCATTTTTTATCACCTCAGCCACCTTCTCTCTTAATATAACAAAATCAAAAGGTTTTTCTAAATATACAAGAACATTTTTATCAAGCTCACTCATATTCTGAATTTCGCTATTTCCGGTAAGAATAATCGTCGGTATATTCGCCGTTTTCTCCTCCAGTTGAAGTTGCCTATTGACGCTATAGCCATCCAGTTTAGGTAATATAATATCCAATAATATTATATCGGGTCTTTTTACTCTTGCTAACTTTATCGCTTGTTCACCATCTGCAGCTACTAAAACCGAATAACCTTCTCTCTCAAATATATATTTAAGCAAATCAGAAATTGACGGTTCATCTTCAACTACAAGAATCGTTTTTTTCGTCATAAAAACATACTACATTTTACATATAAATTATATTAAATTCACACTCTTTTGTCAATCATTACTTATCACGAGTTGATAACCATGTAGCACTATCGCACTAACTATGTCGTTTCTATTTTATTGGTTTGAATGACGGAAGGTTTTTGGAAAGGAAAGCATTAATAAACTGATCAATATCACCGTCCATAACTTTTGTAACATTACCTATTTCATAGCCGGTCCTATGGTCTTTTACCAGCTGATAAGGCATAAAAACGTAACTTCTTATCTGATTTCCCCAAGCGATACTTCCTTTTTCATCATAATGTTTTTCCACCTGCGCCCTTTTTTTATCCTGCTCTAATTCATATAGTCTTGCTTTTAACAGCTTCATTGCGGTAGCTTTATTCTTAAATTGTGAACGTTCGTTTTGTGACTGAACAACAAGCCCGGTAGGTAAATGCGTAATCCTGACCGCCGAATCCGTTTTCTGGAGATATTGTCCGCCATGACCGCCTGCTCTGTATGTGTCTATTCTTATGTCGCTTTCTGCAACCTCAATCTTAATGTTATCCTCTATTTCAGGAATCACATCTACAGAGGCAAACGAAGTATGTCTTCTTTTATTTGAATCAAACGGCGATATCCGTACCAGCCTGTGAACCCCTATTTCCGCTTTCAAATAACCGTAAGCGTATTCGCCTTTTACAATATATGTTACAGATTTTATACCCGCTTCATCTCCGTCTAAAATATCTACTATCTCAACCGAAAAACTCTTTCTCTCAGCCCAACGGGTATACATTCTTAAAAGCATTTCAGCCCAATCACATGCTTCGGTACCGCCAGCACCGGAATGAATGGAAACAATTGCATTATTCTTGTCAAATTCTCCCGAAAGTTTAAGCTGCAAATCAATTTCAATAATTTCCGATTCAATTTTTTCAACAGAATTTTGAATATCTTTTTCAAGCGAATCATCATTTTCCGACTCGGCAATTGCAAGTAAATCATCCGTATCATTAATTTCTTTTTTTATTTTTTCGAATTTATTGACTTGGGATTTCAAAAAAGTCAGATATTGCATCGTCTTTTGCGCCTCGGCAGGACTATTCCAGAAATCTTGATGCGAAGCTTTTGCTTCCAGGTCTGTAATCTCTTTGAGTTTTTTTTCTACTTCAAAGACACCTCCCCACTTCCGCTACTTTATCCAATAATTTCTTAACTTGCCCTTTTAATTCGTATATCATCATATTATTTTTACCATTTTGACATCATTTTAAGCGATTAACAATCCCGCTATTTTAATAAATCCGATAAATTAATATTTGTTAATCCTACATATTTATCAAAATCTTTATCAGTATCTTGATATGATTCCCTTATTTTATTTGCTTCATTCATATTCATTAAAAAAATATCCAAAATATCAGGGTCAAAATGTTTTCCTCTACCTTCTTCAAGAATACTAATAACTTTTTCTTCAGGAAACGGCTCTTTATAACATCTTTTTGATGAAAGTGCATCATAGACATCCACTATCGCCACAATCCTGCCCTCAATAGGAATCTCTTTACCGCTTAAACCCATCGGATAACCTGTACCGTCATATTTTTCGTGGTGTGTCAGGGCTACTATTTTTGATTTTTTTAAAACCTCCGCAGTGGAATCTTTTAATACAACTGCTCCGATAACGCAATGCTGTTCCATAATCTTTCTTTCTTCCGGCGTAAGTATCCCCGGTTTTTGGAGTATGCAATCGGGAATCCCTAATTTTCCTATATCATGCATAGGCACCGCCCAGAAAAGTAGCTCGATTTCTTCTTTAGAATAATTTAGTTTTTGTGAAATAAGCCTTGCATAATGACTTACCCGTTTAATATGGTTTGATGTTTCTTTATCCCTAAATTCCGCGGCTGCACTCAACTTGAAAATAGTATCCAGATTGGCATTTTTAAGTTCTTTCGTAAGTTCCGCATTTTGAATAGAAACAGCTGCCTGAGAAGAAAATGAAGACGTTATCCTCTGGTGTTCTTCGGTAAAAGGTATAACCTTTTCGCCTTCCATAGAATTTATCAGTTGAAGTACACCTATAATTTTCCTTTCACGATTGAGCATAGGAACAACCAGCATAGAAACTGTCGCATATCCATACTTTTTGTCAATCGTTGCATTATACCTGAATTCTGAATCCGAAGGAAGGTTTCCCACATCGGGTATATTTAATGTTTTAGCAGTTAAAGCAACATAACCTGCAATACTTTCCTTTGTAATCGGCATCTCAAAACTTCTAAAAATCTCGCGGGTTTTTGCTTCACCCCACTTCTTAAAATATGTATTTGAACGGCTTGTTTTAAAAATAAGTCTATTACCTTTTACAAGATATATTGAACCGCTATCGGCATTTGTTAATAATTGTGCCTCGGACAAAATTATATCTAAAAGTTCATCCAAATCATGAATGCTTGATAATGCGATACCTATATCCAATAATTTCTCAAAATTCTGTGTTAGCATACTAATGTAAATTATATAATTTTTTTGTTATTTGTCAAATTGAAACTATTCTTTATTAAAATAATCATGGCACACGTTTAATTGCCAACGGTTTGCGATATAACAATGTAAGAATAAATCCAATAACAAGCATACCAGCGGCAATAAAGAGGGCAGTGTTAAAATTATTTGATACTTGTTTAATGTATTCCATTAGCATCGGGCCAACAACACCGGCAATACCCCATGACAATAAAATTGGTCCGTAGATACTGCCAATATTTTTAGGACCGAACGTGTCCGCTGCGAACGATGGCATAGTTGCAAAACCTCCACCATAACACAACAATATGTAACAACAGAGCATACCAAAAAGAATCGGAGAAGTTATCATAGGAAGAAGAACGAACACGGGTATTTGTGTCCCGAATATCAGAAGAAAGACCGACTTCCTTCCAATTCGGTCCGACAACGATGCCCAAAAAATCCTTCCTGCACCATTAAATAGTGACGCTACAAAAAGTAACGTCCCGGCAGATACTGCACTGAGTCCTAACTGTGCCTGTGCCAATGGAGAAAGATTACTAATTAGAGCGATTCCTGCGGTAACATTAATAAAAAGCACAAACCATAATAAGTAAAATTGATACATTGTGCGTGCTGTTTTGAAATCAACCGAGCTACTGTCTACACCGGTATCAACTTCACTTTTCGGAGCAATAATAGTTTTCCAACCACTAGGCGGATTTGTCATTTTTTGTGCAGCAATTAAGAGTACAACCAGAAAAGTTATACCCATAATATATAATGTGTTCGTAACGCCATAATTAAGTATTAGTAACGGCGCAATTTGTCCCATTAGAGCACCACCAAACCCAAATCCCATTACAGCAAGTCCGGTAATCATGCCTCTCTTGTCTGGAAACCATCGCACTAATATAGCAATAGGGGTAATATACCCAAGACCGTTCCCTATTCCGGCAATTACTCCATATCCAAACCAAAAAAACAGTTTATTCCCAATATAATCCGCATATCCTGCAATAAGAGTACCAACCCCAAACAGAATAGCTGCAATAGTCGCCATCTTTCGTGCTCCAGCCATATCGACGAACCGACCACCTAAAGTAGCTGCAACTCCTGTAAAAAATATTGCCAACGTGAACGCCATTGAACATTCCGCACCTGACCATGAATGTTTAGCAATAAGCGGACTTTTAAATACGCTCCACCCATACACAGTACCTAATAACATTTGTATAATAATACCCGCAACCGCTATTCTCCATCTCTCTTTAAAATAATTTATATTTTGCATATTTTATTTCATCCGTAATATTGGAAAGTTTTTACTACCAACCAAAAATATCTTTGATACCGCCTGTTGAGAAAAAATTCTTTTGTTATTTTCATTTACTTTAATTCCCATTTTATAATTTTTCGCAGAAAACCCCGCAGCAAGAGACTGTGTCATAATTCCAAAATTGTAGCTGCAGAGCGATAGCTCTGCTAAAACATGGCAAAGCTTACGCTTTGCTGCTACAAAATGGAAAACGAAATACATTCATTAACAATTACGACACAGTCTCCTTGCCACAGAAAGCTTTATTAAATAATATCTTCTTCTTCAACAGGCATAAACCATTTCTGTGCGATAACGGTTGGAATAACACAGCTTAAAATTAATACTCCGGTTAATAAAGAATATTTGGAACTGTCAATAATTCCCGATTGCAGACCAAAGACAAGCGCAATAAGTCCAAAAGTTAACCCCGTGCTCATAAGCAAGGTTGTATACATGCTTCCGTTCGGTATATATTTTTTCGCAAAGAAATATACACCAATAAACTTCGAAACCTGTTTTACCGCAAAAAATCCTAAAAAAATACCGATTGAAGAGATAATTACCGGCAGTTCGATTTTCATTCCACCTACAATAAAAAACAACGGAGTGATAACTGCATATGCGATTGTCTTAAGCCTGTTTTTAATAACTTTTGTCTTGCGGTAACTATGAAAATGCTTGGACATAAACATACCAAAAACAAATGCCGGAAGCACCGCCTGCCCCACACCAATTTTTGCAAAAAAAATAAATATAAACAATATAAAAAAAATTAATTTTATTTCCGGCTCTATAACCTTATTAAAAATTTTGGGATGTCTTAGGAAATAACCGGAATACCGGTTTACAAGCATTATAACCACAAATGAAACGGCATAAAACGTTGCGGTATATAGTGTCGGCTTGGTAAAAAGAAAACTTAACGATAAAGCTGTAAACATATTAGTTATAAATGTACAGGAAAAAAGCATCTTTCCGGTAATAGTATCTGAAAGACCTGTTTCCATAAGCACTGAATAAACCACCGCTATTGAGGTTTCTGATAATGCTGTTGCAGCAAGAAGAGACGGCATTATATTCCAAACCAAAATATAATGGGCAAATAAAAATCCGCCTGCAAATGGGGCGGCGAATGAAAAAAAACCTATCAGTATGCTCTCTTTGAATTTTTGCTTCATCAATACAGTATTGATTTCGGCACCTGCAAGAAATGTTAGAACTATCCCGCCAAAACCAGAGAGATATAACATCCAATCTTGTGTTTTGACACCTATATTACCAATAAGAACACCTGCCAAAATTTCTATTATTGCTACAGATATGCCGATTCTTAAAGAAATGAGACTAGAAACAAAAACTGTTATGCCTATTATCAGCGGCGTAACTTCAGCGACCATGACGCCTCCTTAAAACATTATTAAGTAGGAGTCATCAGCCCCAATTTTAAGCGGGACGCTTGACGGAGAACCCCATCTCCAGTTAATTATCATTATAATAAAATAAAATTATTTGTCAAATTTACCCCGCTCATTTTTATATTAAAATTTGAATAAAACTAATAATATATTACATCCAAATATAATAAATGTTTAAAATGAGCGGGGTTGTTACTAATCCCACAAATAAAGATTTATACCGCCGTAAAACGTTCTGCCCGGTAGCGGATAATTCCTTCTTGAAACATATCTCTTATCAAATATATTGTCAATAGAAAAGAATAATTCCGACTGCAAGACCGCTCTCCTTATTCCGAAATTAACCAGAGTATAACCGGGTAACTCATACTTCACAAAATTAACCCATTCCTGCTTATGGGTATATTCAACTCTTAACCTTGTTTTAATTTTTAGGGGCGCAAAATAGCTTGCGTAATAATTTATACGATGCCTTGGAGTATATTGCAACGTTTTATATGTTCCGTTTTCTCTACCCATACTTTCCAAATAATTATAATTAAAATTATGTTTCAAGTCCTTTGTGATTTCGTTTTCTATCTCAAACTCTATTCCTCTTGAAAACGCTTTACCTACATTAACAGGTCTCCAAGTATCTAATGTTGATAAATTTGAAATATTCTGCCACTCAATCAAATCCTTAATATCATTATAAAAAAACGTTATTTTGGAAGTAAAAACATCACTTAATCTTAGTTCAGTGCCGATATCAGCCCCAACGGATTTTTCCGGTTTCAAATCCGTATTACCCTTAGTATCACCTGCATTTCCCCACATAGTTTCAGGCCATGAAATAAGCGGCGAATATAAATCTTCAAAAGTCGGTGATCTGAATGCAGTCCCAATATTTGAAGACAATTTCAAAATTTTTGATAAATTGTACACGGCTAAAATCCGCGGATTTGTCGTACCTTTATATGAAGAATTATAATCATAACGTACACCCGGTGTAAGCGATAGTTTCTGCATCTCAAAAGTTCTCTGAACAAATACCGCTGAATTACTCCGATTTTTGTTTATAGTTTCTTCTTTATTATCCGACCTTTTAAATCCTTCATTTCTAAAATCAATCCCGACTATCGCATTATGAACTCCTACTTGCGAGTTAAATCCAATATTCTGCGGTCTGGATGTCGTATCCGTAAAAGAATCAGTATCCTCATAACGTTTCTTTTTATAATCCCAATATAAATTTGATTCAAAAGGTAAATCTTTCACTGAAATTTTATGACCTAATTGGGTATAATATGCATTTTCGCTTTGTTCAGCAAACGGAGTTGATGCCACCCTTTCCAAACTATTATTATATTCGCTTAACGGAACATTATTGGTACCTGGGACTCCGAGTTCAGAATCCAAAAAACCGTTACTCAGAAAAAATTCTCCGTATTTATTGAAATCGTAGCCGATTTTTGAAGTCACATTAGTCAATTCATAATCAGAATTTTCCATAAAACCATCAGAAAAACTTCTATTTCCCGTAATAAAAACATTTGCTTTTCCGGGCATCGCTGAAAAAGTAAAATCATAGATTCTGGTATTATAATTTTCTATTCTTGCACCAACCTCGGTTTTTGGTATTGCTGTTGCTGACTTTCTGGTAACTAAGTTAACAACACCGCCTAAAGCATTGGCACCGTAAAGTGCGGATGCGGGTCCTCTTAATACTTCTATTTTTTCTATATTTTCGGTAGAAATCTGGGATAAATCTACAAGACCTAACGATGTATCATTCAAAGGTCTTCCATCCATCATAATAAGCACCTGTTTTGAAGAATCCCCCCCACCTCTAATCCGCATATTTGATTCCGCACCGATAGACCCCCTTTTTGAAACATCAGTAATACCGGTTTTATTCCTTAATACCTCACCAACACTTTTAACATTTGAATCCCTAATTTCGTCTTCGGACACAACACCAACATTAGTCGCAGATTTTTCTATAGGTATTTCCTTTTTTAATCCGATATATACAGTGGTTTCCTGCGACCAAAGTATCCCAACTCCACAAAATAATAACATTAAAACCAATTTTTTCATCCTTATTTTCCTCCCTATCACTATTTTTATTTCCATTCCAACTTTTACCATTTTAACTTTTAACTTGCATCTTTCACCTCCCTTTCTCTCGAAGAGTCCCAAATAAATGGGATTAATAACGAATAGGTTTCCTGACTTAGGTTTATAGGAATTTCACCTTCCCGATTCGCCTTGGCGACCAGTGGCACAAAAAATTCCTCGTTCCGATATACTGGAACATACCCATCACAGTAGCGGGACTGTTCCCGAATTTCATCCTGAACGACTATACGAAGTCGATGGACAAGCACGGGATTCCCTATTTCGTCAAATTGTTTTACATCATTTTAAATTTAGAATCAATAAGGTGAACACCTCGGACATTTCACAAACAGCACCCAATGTATCCCCTGTTATACCTTTAATTTTTTTAATAATATATTTTGTAAAAATAAAAGAAAAAAATGAAATGAATAAAAATATCACGATACCTTTTAATTTAAAAACAAAAAACACCAATAAAAAAGTAATTATTACTGATATTATAAAATCATTTTTTGTAGTATTTTTCAGAAAAAAGTTACCAAGTCCATCTTCTTTCGCAGGTTGTGAAATTCCCATGGATACAACCATAGACCATCTTCCAAGAACCGGAAATAAAACTAAAGATGCATTAACCATATTATTATCTAAATTATTAAATAATATAAATTTCGCAAGTATTACAACTACAATGCCGATAACACCCATAGCGCCTATATGGCTATCGTCCATTATTTTTATAATCTCATCTTTACTGTCGCCCGCATAAAATCCGTCTAAAAAATCTGCAAGTCCGTCTAAATGCAAACCACCTGTAATTATAATTAAAGATACAACAACCAAAAAATCAACTACAATTTTATAAAAAACAAATGAACAACAATAATTTATCAGCACAAAAATTATACCGATAAAAAAGCCAACGATAGGAAAAAAAGGCAATAAATGCTTCATTTCCTGCCTATATCTTTTTGGTACAGGTATAATCGTTAAAAAACTGATTGCTGACAAAAAATATCTTAACAAATTCTTTTCACCTCTTTTCAATTCTATTCTTTCACTTTATATAATTTTGTCAAATCCTGAAAAATCAAGTTTTGAACGATATAGCGATATTTAGGTGAAAAAACTGTTAAAAAATTTCAACTGTCTGAACGAGTGAGTTTTGAAATTTTAAGTTTTTGAACCGTTTAAAATATCGCGTCTAGTGAAAAACTTTGATTTTTCAAATACAAAATTATCTACTCTTTCTTGCTTACTCCTGCACTATCAAACGTTGCCATCTCATTTAATATTTTTAATGAAGCATCTATCAAATTCATCGCCAATGCAGAACCCGTCCCTTCGCCCAGTCGCATACCCAAATTTAATAACGGCCTTAAATTCAAATACTCAAGCATAATTTTATGCCCTGGTTCCGTTGAACAATGCGCAGCAATCCAATATTGTTTAGCTAACGGTGAAATCTTATCAGCAACCAAAGCCGCTGCACCCGAAATAAAACCGTCAATAACCACCGGGATTCTATGACTTGCACCTGCAATCATAATTCCTGCCAAACCGCCGATTTCGTAGCCACCTAATTTTGATAAAATATCAATACCATTATTAGAATCAGGTTTATTTTTTTCTATACCACGTTTAATTACATCTATTTTATTCTGTAATACCTTATCGTTAATACCGGTTCCCCTGCCTGTTACTGTCTCAGGTTCAACATTACAAACAACAGATGCTATAGCGGCTGATGGTGTAGTATTTCCGATACCCATATCACCTGTACCAATTAGTTCAATTCCGCTATTTTTAATTTCTTCTTCAACAATTTCTATACCTGCTTCTATTGACTTAATTGCTTCCTCTTCTGTCATCGCCGGCCCTTTTGTAAAATTCCTTGTCCCATAAGCCACTTTTTTAACTTTTAACTTTTCACTTTTAACCTGCAGTTTCTCTCCCACTCCCATATCCACTACAACAACTCTCGCTCCAACATGTCTTGCCAGCACATTTACACCTGCACCACCGTTTATAAAATTATAAACCATCTGCTGTGTCACTTCCTTAGGATATGCCGAAATTCCTTCTTCAGCAACGCCATGGTCGCCTGCAAGCGTAAAAATCGTCTTATTTTTCAATACTTGCTTGTCCTTACCGATAATCGCAACCAACTGTTTTGCAATATCTTCAAGCTGTCCCAAAGAACCAAGCGGTTTAGTTAAATTGTTTAATCGTTCTTGTGTTTGTTCTAAAAGTATCTTATTAAGTGGTTTAATATTTTTAACTATTTCTTCAATTTTTTTACTCAACATTTATCCTCCAAATAATATTCCTTCAAATCAAGAAACCAATGTGTCCAAAAACCTGATTTATAAATCTTTTCTGTTTTTGTAATCTTAATTCTCTTTTTGAAAATCGGCCCGTCATAAACAAAGGTATGGAATTCACCGTTTTCACCGCAAGGACAAATTTTTCTATCAATTAAAAACTTCACTACATCCTTATCAAATTCTCTGCCTACAAAACCTTCATCAAACAAATCCGCTTTTGCACTTACAATAATTGCTTTAAAACCCAAATCAACAAACCCATTGGCAATATCTTCAGGATTATTATTCCATAAAGGTTCAATAGGTTTTATTCCTATTTCATTACAAACTCTATCTACCCAATTAGCATGATCCAACAAATAAATATCGCCAAAAACCATTCCTTCAATATCTTCTTTTTTCAAACTCAAAACTGCGGATTTAAACTCTTTTTCATATTCTGACATATCTGCACTTACTTCATTCTGAAAAATCGGGATTCCGATTGCATTTGACTGAGCCATCATAAGCTTAGAGTCAATACCGTGGAAACAGCCTCTTTTTGTCTCTCTTGAGATAAAATTCAGCAGACACGAAACCTCATTATTTTGCTGCATTGCCTTGTAACATGCAAGGCAGGAATCCTTTCCGCCCGACCAAGATGAAATAATTTTCATTTTAACCTCCACTTAATTCCTGAAATAAAAAAATAAAATTCGTTTGAATTCTTAACAATTAATTGATTTACCCTGCCAATAACATCTCTAAAATCTCTACCCAACTTATATGGAGGAACAACCCCCATTCCAACTTCGTTGGAAACCATAATAATCTTTCCTCTAACCTTTCGCAATTTCTTAATAATGTTTTGCATATTTTCAATTATCTTCTCTTCATTTAATTTTTTAAACATCCAATTTGATACCAAAAATGTTATGCAATCAACAATTACACAATCCGCTTTTTCCAATGCTTTTAAATGTTTTATAATATCTTCTGTTTCTTCTATTGTCTTCCAATGTGTCGGTCTTGATTTCTGGTGAACTTCAATTCTTTTATTCATCTCCTTATCTTCTTTTCTTCCGGCAGTAGCAATAAATACAACATCCTTGCTCTTTTGTGCAAGTTCCAAAGCAAAAGCACTCTTCCCTGACCTCACTCCACCCGAAATAAAAATAATTTTACCCATCGAATCTCTTCCTATAGCTACCTTTTTACTAATTAGTTGATATGAAAAAATCAGGTTTTGAACGATATAGCGATATTTAGGTGAAAAAACTGTTAAAAAATTTCAACTGTTTGAACGAATATTATGAGTGAGTTTTGAAATTTTAAGTTTTTGAACCGTTTAAAATATTGCGTCTAGTGAAAAACCTTGATTTTTTCATATATACTACTTCTTTATCCATTAAATGGTAGCATCCCCTTTATTCCATTGCGGCACCGACAAAATATGCGGCTTACCGGAAACGGGATTTTTGTTCACCACCACAACCGTATTATAAACATATTCTATATTCTGATAAGTTATAATTTCGTCTGGAGTTCCTTCTGCATAAATATTTCCCTTTTTCAAAAGTAAAATCCTGTCGCAATATTCGCTTGCAAGATTCAAATCATGCATAACGATAATAACGGTAATCTTCTTTGCAACATTCAATCTTTTAATAATATCTAAAATCTCCACTTGATGACTTATATCCAGATGTGAAGTGGGCTCGTCCAGCAACATAAATCTGGATTCCTGACATAATGCGCGTGCTATTATCACCCTCTGTTTCTCCCCGGAAGAAAGCTCATTAATATATCTATTCGCAAGTTCTTCAATTTCCAGAAGTCTCAAATTTCTTTCGGCAATCCTAAAATCTTCCTTTTCTTCACTCAAAAAATGCCTTTGATACGGATACCTGCCCATTAAAACAATCTCTTTGACAGTAAATGCAAACGCGGTATCAACCTCTTCAGGAACAAAAGAAATATTCTTGGCACGTTCTTTCGGACTCATCTTATATATATCCTTCTCATCCAAAAAAACATTTCCTTGGGTTGGACGATAAAATCCTGAGATAGCTCTTAACAACGTAGATTTTCCGCTTCCATTCGGTCCTATTATCCCTATAAATTCGTCATCACTTGCGGATAATCTTATATTATTTACCGCAACAAAATCATTATATTTTATTACTAAGTCACTAACTTCTAACATTTTTCCTCATCAATAAATACACAAAAAACGGTACTCCTGTTAATGCGGTAATAACGCCAACCGGTATTTCAAAAGGTGCAAAGAAAGTCCTTGCTACGGTATCTGCAACAACAAGAAATAAACTTCCCAACAACAAAGAAACAACCAAAAACCTTTTATAATTTGCACCTACAAACACTCTTGCTATATGTGGAATAATCAATCCCATAAAACCGATAACCCCACTTACTGCAACTACACTTCCGACTATAATTGAAGAAACAAAAAAAAGAGACCATTTTATTTTTTCTACGCTTACACCTAAATGAAATGCTGTCTCTTCGCCTTGGGAAATAATATTCAATTCGTTAGAATAAATAAAACTCAAAACGAATCCTACTAAAACTAATATTCCTGATATAATAATAAGATTTTTATTGTTTTCCTGCAGTGAACCCATCAAAAAAAACATAATATCATGCGAATCCTGATAAAAAACAGACATAAGTAAAAGAACTATTGCATTTGTAAAAATATTAACGATAACTCCAGAAAGAACTAAAACCTCAATCTTTGTCTGCCCTTGGACCTTGCCGATAGTATATGCAATAATGGTTGAAATTCCGCTACTTATAATAGCAAGCGGATAAATCACTGAATACGGTAATTTCAAAACAATACCAATTGCAACTCCTACCGCTGCACCTCCGCTGGCGCCTAATATATACGGGTCTGCCAGCGGATTCTTAGTAATACCCTGCAGTATCGCACCCGATAAAGATAATCCACTACCTACAATAATCGCAAGAATAATCCTTGGCAACCTAATCTTGTAAATAATATCATAATTGAATCCCTTACTTGAACCAAGAAATAATGCAATAAAAGCTGCGACTACAAGCAAAATAATCAAAAACAAAACAATATTTATATATCTTTTATTTGCAATCATAAATTTATTTTTTAGCGTTGAAAAGTCATTACGCTCTTGATTACGGGGATTTAACGACATGCCCTAATCTGTGTAATCTCTTTTCTTAATCTGTATAATCAGTGATTTTTGGATTTTTCAAAAATCACTTTATATAAAATATCCATTCCTTCAATAACTCTCGGACCCGGTCTAAGAAAAACATCAGGATTTATGTCATCAACTATATTTTTATTTCTTATAGCATCAACCGAACCCCATCCTCTTTTTAAAACATCCTTACTATCCTGCATACTCAAAACGATAATCCACTCGGGATTTCTTTCAACAATTGATTCAGCCGAAATCTGTGAATATGAAAGAGTCAAATCTTCAAAAATATTTTTGCATCCGATAACATCAAAAATATCATTTATAAAAGTATCTTTGTTAACGGTCATAAACGGCTTTGAATAAATCTCAATAAAAACTCTTGGCTTTTTAATTATTTTTTTTGTCTTGTTTTTATAATAATCAATTCTATCGCTAATTCTTTTTATCAGCACTTTTGCTTCCGCTTTTTTATTTGTAATCTCACCGATATCCCTAATAGAAACAATAATTTCTTTAATTGTTTTCGGATCAACTTGGAATGTATTAAGACCAAGACCTTTTAGTTTTTGATTCAACTTATTTTGTTCCTGGCCGGTTATAAAAATAATATTCGGCTTAAGCGAAAATATTTTTTCAATATCAGGATTACTGAAAGAACCTATTTTTTCTTTATTTTCTGCTTCTGGCGGATAATTACAATACGTCGTAACAGCAACAATATTCTTATCAAGTCCTAATGCAAATAAAATTTCCGTAGTTGCAGGGGTAAGCGAAATAATCCGCATCTCTTTCTCCGCAAAAAGACAATTTATAAATAAAAATAAAAAAAGTATCACTAAATTTTTGATTTTAGTTGAATTTAATCCCCATATTGGCTGCCAATGAGTGAGTAATTTTTTGGGGTAGTCGGCGAGGACTGTCCGAAGCCCATCCTGGCATAGCCGAAGGGCAAGTTCCACAGCCACCGAAAAATTACGAGCGAAATAGCCAACGGGGTGCATTTCTTTTGCTGACTTTTCTTTATGCAAGTAAAGAAAAGTTTGCGGGGGTGCAGGGGCGCGAAAGCCCCGCGACTTTATATTTATAATTAAATTATTTTCATCATGCATAACAATTATATTCATATTTGGTAAATCTTTTACTTTCTACCTTTTTACCTTTCTACTCATTACCCGCCAAAAGCTTTGCATTTAGGCGGGTTTTAATATTCTATACCCTTTCTGCATTTAACACCCTTTTTATACGGGTGCTTAATCTCTTTTATTTCCGAAACCAAATCCGCTATCTTTAATAACTGTTTAGGTGCATTACGTCCGGTAATAATTACTTCCATATTTTTTGGTCTATTTTTAAGTAAACACACTATTTTTTTAATATCCATAAACTTGCCGCAGATTGCATTATTAAATTCATCAAGAACCAACAAATCACATTTTCTTTCCTTAAAAACTTTTTCTATTAAATCTACTGCTTTTTTGCATTCACTCTCAACTAATCGTATTTTCACATTTTTATAAAAACAAGGATGTTTAGGAGCAAAAGAAAAAATTTTAACATTTTTTAGTTTCCTTAGAATATTTTGTTCGCCATAAAAATTTTTATCTTTAAAAAACTGTATAATAAAAACCTTCATATTATGTCCTAACGCCCTCATAACCAATCCTATAGCACTGGTCGTCTTACCTTTACCATTACCGGTATAAACTTGTAACATAATTTTGCTCCCTAGTGAAATAATATCTTATTTCTTATCTCGTTTGTCATTCCCGTGGAAACGGAAATCCTTGTATTTATTCCGTCATTCCTGCGGGCTGTCAGCAGGAATCCAGCATTTATCCGCCACTTCCGCCACTTCCGCCACTTCCGCCACTGAACCATCGGCGGACAAGGAACCATCGGCGGACAAGGAACCATCGGCGGACAAGGAACCATCGGCGGATTAATTCCGATTTATCGGAATTAAAAAAACTCAATTCCGAAGGAATTGAGTTAACATTGCTCCCCTCGGAATTTTCGCAATTGATAGACCGGGCTTTACCGTTGCGGGGCAGCTTCCGAATTCTCACTAAATTAGTGAGTCACGGAATTCCTTCAATTACAAACTTAAATATGATTATTCATCCGCCATAGATTCAGTAGCGAATAAAAATTATTATATAATAAAATATAAATATGTCAAGTGAAATATTCAAATGGGAAATAGAATAAATGGAACAGATGTTCCCTTATTTAGAAAAATTGGTTGTTAACTTTATCTATATTGTCTCTGCATTTTTTCAATTCTGCAACAATTTCATAAGGGACTTTTACCGTGCCCATTATCGCAGGCATACCTTTTAGCATAATACCGTGACAATCAGAACCACCAGTAGATATTATTTCAAATTTTTCAGCTATTTTTTTAAGTTTTTCAGTTTCAGAATTAGTATGTTTAATATGCCAAACTTCTATGCCTTTTAGCCCCTGTTTAACCAATGACTCAATTGTGTTTTGGGTTATATCGTTGCAATGAGGATGTGCCAGGATAGGCACACCTCCGACGCTTATTATCATTTTAATTGCTTCATCCGGCGTTAAACGCAATTTTGGAACATACGCCGGCTTTCCGTAACCCAAATATTTGTTAAATACTTCATTTATGTTTTTGGCAACCTGCGTTTCAACCAGCACTTTTGCAAAATGCAGTCGTCCGAAAACACCGACACCTACAATTTCCGATAATTTTTTTTCGTCAACTATTATTCCCAGTTTTTTTAATTTTTCTAAAATCTGGTTCGCTCTTTGTTCTCTTGCCTTTTGAAATATTTTTAATTTTTTCTGAAAGAAAGAATCTTCCCAATTTATAAAATAACCTAAAATATGTATTTCCTGTTCTATGGAAGTCTGCACCGCTACCGATAATTCTACTCCCGGTATCACTTCAATATCTAATTCTGAACCTGCTTTTATCGCTTCAGGAAGTCCTTCTGTGGTATCATGGTCGGTTATGCTTATAGCAGTAAGTCCAACTTTTTTTGCATATCTTACTGCTTCTTCGGGTGTAAATGCTCCGTCAGAATATTTGGTATGAACATGTAAATCTACATAACTATTTTCCATTTATTCTCCTTCGCCGAATACTTCGCAAATTATTATCTTAAATAAAGCGAAGAGAACTACTATTATTTAAAACAAACATAACTGGCTTCGGAAGAATTTCGCTCTTATCTCCCTCCAGAGCTTCATAACAACTCTCCGGCTAATGCCGCTAGATTTGACCTTTCTGTTTTTTTGAAGCTTATATGACCGTAAATCTCTTGACCTTTAAACCTTTCAACAAGATAGGTGAGCCCATTTGACTCCGCATCAAGATAAGGATTATCAATCTGGTAAGGATCACCCGTTAAAACTACTTTGCTTCCTTCTCCTGCTCTTGATATTATTGTCTTGATTTCATGCGGTGTAAGATTTTGCGCATCATCAACAATAATATACTGCTTAGGCAAACTACGCCCTCTTAAAAAAGAAAGCGCTTCAATTTCTATTTTACCGCTGTCAAAAAAGTATTGAACTTTATCTTCAGTAGTTTCATCAGGATTGCTTTTATCCACCAAAAACTCCAGATTATCATATATAGAACCCATCCACTGCGAAATTTTTTCTTCTTTTGTACCGGGTAAATAACCTATATCTTTGCCGACAGGTGTTACTGACTTCCCAACCAAAAGCCTTCTGTATATTTTCTCATCAATGGTTTTTTGAAGACCCGCAGCCAACGAAAGTAAGGTTTTACCAGCGCCGGGAACGCCTACAAGCGTTATCAATTGAATATTGTCCACAAGTAGAAGTTCAAATGCAAACTTCTGCTCTATACTTAAAGGTTTTAACCCCCATATCGGCGATTCTTTATATAACAACGATATAAGCGTTTTTGTTTTTGAATCATATTTGGTAATCGCCGATTTTGACGGATTAGCCGCATCTTTTAATATTACAAATTCATTCGCGGTATATTCGGATATAGTCTGCCCGTTTACATCGGATGTTAGAATATTTATTGACTTATTTTTATAAAACTTATCTATTGTTTCCGTATCAACAATAATTTCTTTGTAACCCTGATATAACTCTTCAATTTTAATTTTTTCTCTTTCATAATCCTGTGCTTTAATATTCAAAACCTCTGCTTTTATTCTCAAGTTTATATCTTTAGTTATAAATATTACGTTTTCACCTTTTTTTTGCCTGTTATATGCAGCACAAAGAATCAAATTATCTTTCTTTGAATTTGAAAAATCGTAGGGTAATTTCATCTCTTGTTCCAGCTCTATTATCAACGTTCCGCCATTTTCAAGTATTATACCTTCATTAAATTTACCTTTTCCGGCTAATTGATTTAATTTACGTGAAACATTTCTTGCAGCCCTGCCTCTTTCGTCATGTAATTTTTTCAAATTATCCAATTCCTCTATAACTGCCATAGGCAGTACAACAAAATTATCGCTAAATGCACTAATTGCATCAGGATCATGTATCAACACATTTGTGTCCAATATAAAACTTTTCTTTGCCATAATTTTTTAACTCCTTTTTTAATGTTGCTATTTTACCTATTGACCAATAAAAGTCAAGAAAAAACTTTTCAAATCATTGCAATCATTCTTAATTATAATTCTAATGTTTTTTTCAATATAGGACGTGATACTTTGGAACAAAATTCATTAAACACATCAGCATTTTCGGTATGTACCGGAACTACACATTTTGGATTTATATTTTTAATAAACTCTTCTAAATCCTTTCTTGAAACATGGCCTGATGTGTGTGCATATTTCATATTTAAACCCGCCAGCTCAATCCAATTTACAAGTTTATCGTATGAAAATTCCATTTCTTCATTAAATGGTTCCGCTTTTCCGTAAATATATGTTCCTTTTATTTTTCCATTTACCGGTAATAATTGAAGAAGTGTCATAGGTCCGTTTGAAGTATAAATTATATATTTCTCTGAATTTTTTAATATTTTTTCCCTGCCAATCGGACCCCATACTATATTTCCATCAGGTATTTTTATTGCCCGAGGATGTTTTTCATCAGTATCCTGGGCAGAAAGTAAAATTCTCTGATGACCGTTCCTGCCATGAACAAAAGTCTCAACAAACGGATTCATAAATGCATGTGACATTGCAGAATATCTCTTTGATGTCTTTTTCAATTTTTCCCGCCACAAATAAATATAAAAATCATCAATCGTTGGTAAATCTTCTATAAGTTTTTTCTGTTCATTATAATTAAAATATAAAATAAAATATGCTTTCTTATCGTCAAGAACAAGCGTTCTCCCTGTTTCCTTTGCAACTCGCACAAGTGTCCTAACCCTGTCAATATCCGCAGGTGAAGCATCATAAATTACCAGTCCTTTTTCATTCTTTGTAAAATCACAGGCAGCTGAAAATACATCCTCTTCAGTCTCAAAAACATTCGTATCTTCATTCCTTGAAAGCCGGGTTCCCTCAGTAATCAAAATATCTATATTTTCTTTAGCAATTGTTTCCATGAAATATTCCGTTTCCTTCTGCCTGTAACCATGAAACCTGAAATCACCGGAATAAACAATCTTCTTATCTTTTGTATAAATCAAAAATGCACTTGCACCAACTACCGAATGGTCTACATCAAATCTCTTTACAAGTATATTGTTACCGATTTGTTTTTCTTTGTTTACTTCAAGTGTATTGAAACATTCCTGTTCTACATCTGCCGCCCAGTTTTTATTTATATCACTGCGCAATTTAAGAAATTTCTTTGTAACAGAAGAAGAACAAACCGGTATATCAGGTCTTATTAAACCAAGATACCCTGAATGGTCTAAATGCCCATGTGTTAGAAGTATCGCATCAATCTTTCTTTCTTCTGGATTGCCTTCAACGGAAAAATCACCGTTTAAATTATAATTAACTTTTATTCCAGCACTCTTGTAAAGTCCTTCAATTTCCGGAATTGCATCTATTTTTCGAAGGTCATCAATATTGGTAGGTCGCAGGAGCGGGAATTCGAAAAATTTACCTTCTGAATTGAAGGACATTCCAAAATCAAGGAAAATTTTGGTATTACCTTCTTCAAGAAGGATTTTATTACCGCCTATTTCGTCTACTCCGCCATAAAATGTTAACTTTGCCATAAAATTTTTACTTATTATTATTGTTTCACAATATTTTGAATTCTAATATCATTTAATTTTTTTTAATCTCTCGAACTAAAATATTGTGAAAAATAACTACCTAAAAAACAAATAACAAATACAGAAGTTATAATTATTCTATATCCTTTAGAATCCTTTTTTATGATATATTTGTCCAAAATAATAGCAATAATACCAAAACCAAGTAATCCTACACTAATTTTATTCATAAAATCCTTTATTAAAAAATCACTTGACAAAATTCTAAAATATTATATACTTAATGTTGAGCGATAAGCCCGTTATAGGTTGTTCAGGGTGCTCCCCTCTGTGAGGCTATGAGCCCTGACACAGCAAGCCTATACGGCACGCTCGTTTTTATTTATAAATATTGTTCATCAAATTGTACTTTTTTCTTAAATACATTATACCATTCTAAATCTTTTCGTTCATATTTACGAAATATCCCCCAACAAAACATATCAACTACCTGCAAACATAAACATTCACAAGATTTATAATGATAAATATCTATTGGTACTTTAGGATCTATTTTTCCTTCTAATTGTCTACGAATGTAATCATTAAATTCTATAATTTCTGGTCTATCCTTGCTTTTATCAATAATTAGCTCTATCCTTGTTTTTGCTTGTTCTATAGGTATTTCATCAAGAACCTTTCTTGAAATCCAATTATAAACTCTATTCTTATTTTTGGCAAGTTTTTCATAAACTCGTTTTTTATTTAGTGTAATTGAGTAAATATTAAATTCAATATTTTTGGTTTTTTCATAAAAATATTTTTTTATATTTATCGGGCATGCAGAACCCTTGAGTTCTGCATTAGGATTATTTTTAAATTTTCTTCTCAAAGTTATCTCTACTGCATTTGATAATTTTTTGTTATTTTCAATTGTCTTTAATGTTAAGACTGTTATCGTAAAATACTTTGAAGGTTTTTTATTAACAAAATCAAAGCCTAAATCGCCGCTCTCATCTAAGTAAATATACCACATTTTATTTTTCACCTAAACTAAAATTAAAGACTATTAAAATTTTTGAGCACCAACTGGATAATTTACTCATCCGTTGCAGTTGCTACGGATTCCGTGAACTAAAAATTTTAATCCCGAAGCATATTAAAAAGTTTTGATGCGAAGCGAAAAACTTTTTAATGACCTTGCAAGGGATATATTTCAAAACTGGATAATTTACTCGTCCGTTGCAGTTACTACTTGTCCTGCCGTAGTCTGTAAGGACGTAGGAGGACGGATTCCGTGAACTAAAAATTTTAAGCGGGTGATGGGAATCGAACCCACGTTTTCAGCTTGGGAAGCTGACATACTACCATTGTACTACACCCGCATTAAAAATAGCGTATAAAGGTAAGAGATTAGTGAAGTTCCACGGCTTTACACCGTGGCTTTCTGCGAAGGCGGGTAAAATGAATAAATCAAACCTATCACTAATCCCTATACGGCTATAACCACTGTCTTACTTCGCAAATTCGGTTATATCCTGGAATATCATTCCACTACCTGCAAGTTTACCGAATTTGTTTTTTATTAGTATAGTGCCATAACCTATTAATATCCGTTTATCAGTTTTGACAATTAAAAATACCTCTTGCCTGTTTTGTATCTGCTGGTTCATAAATGCGTCAAATAATATAGATGGTATTTCAGATTGATTAATAAATACATCTTTTGCGTTTTTGCCTACCGCCGATGATTTATTGATTCCTAATATATTTTGTGCCTGAGAATTAAACACAGTTATTTTGCCTTCTTTATCTGTTGCGATAAAACCGCCGGGTATGCTTTCAATTATATTTTCTACATATTCCTTTGAATATATCATTTCTTGATATAATTCGGAATTTTCAAGTGTCATAGCGATATTACCTGTAACCGTTGCAAGAAATTCTTTGTCTAATTCATCGAAGTCACTCTTTTTATTTATTACTTCAATTACACCATAATTCTTATTTTTATATACTATCGGAACACAAAGTATATTTTTTGCAGTTATTCCTATCAATGAATCCGCTTCTTTAGAATAGTATGAATTTTTTTGCGGTTCATTAAGTATCTCTGCTGTCCCCATTTGCGCTATCCAGCCAATTAGTCCAAATCCCAATTTATGTTCTAAACTCTCTTCTCTTTTAATTATTACCTCTTTATGTTTACCCACGCTGGTTAGACATTTCAGTTGCTTTTGCTCGGGGTCAGAAATATAAATTGTTGCGGTTTCAACTTGAAGAGTAGATATAACGACAGACAATACCTTTTCTGATAGTTCTTTGAAACTTAATTTAAAATTCAAAAAGAAAGCAATTTCTTGAAGTGCTTTTAAATGTTCAATTTCTTTTTTTTGTACTGCTGGTATATATTCCATAATAGATTCAGCGTATAGCGTAAAGCGTATTGAGTATATAGTGTATTGGTACTACCCATCTTTATTCAATTTTAACAGATTGGTATCAGCCATTATTAACTATATATGAGACCCTTCAATCGCCAGAGCGACTTCAGGGTGACACTGTTTGAAAAGTCCAACAGTGTCAATTATATGAAATTATTTGGTTTTTACAATACTCTTTATGAATCTAACTGCTTCGTCTTTTGTTTTGACTTTTTTGGTTACTTGTGCCTCTTCAAGTTTTTTAAGAATACTGCCGACTTTGGGACCCTGTTCAATTTTTAGTATTTTCATTATTTCAAAACCATCTAATAGCTTTTCAGGAAGTACTTTGTTTTTTCTAAAAATATATTTACTTAGTAATTTGTTGCCTACTAACTTATGAAGCGTTCTGGTTTTACTCGGCGGATAAGTATATGCGTCACATATAGATAAAATAATCTGATCTATTCCGTCGTCACCTAAATCTTTAAAAAATCTCCATGTAGCTTTATCAGTTACTTCCTTGGCACTTGTGAGATTTCCTAACCTCATATGGTTTTGGATAAGCTTCTTTAAATAATTTATTTCATCATTTGAAAATCTTAATCTTTTTCCAATATTTTCAATTATTTTGCTTCCAATATCCTCATGTCCGAAAAATCTTAATCTGTCATCAATTCTTTTTGCAGAACCGGGTTTTCCTATGTCGTGCAATAGCACAGCATACTTTAAAATTGTTTTTCTTTTTACAGTTTTTGAAATATTATCATTCAGATGTAACATTATCTTATTATTAAATTTCGGAAATATGCTCTTAAAATTGTTTTTATAAAATTTCTCGAATACCATTAGCGAATCAAAACAATGTCCCAAAAGCCCCATTTTTGGATAATAACATCTTGCGGTATGCTTTGTCTTTATTAATTCAGGTAATATTTTATCCAGTATACCAGACTTATACATACTTAAAATAGTTGAATGCGTATCGTTTAATTCCATTATTAAGTTCAATTCATAATAGATTCTCTCTGCAGAAATTTTCTTTAGTTGTTTTGAATATTTTCTTATAAATCTGTCGGTTTTTGGTTCAATATTAAATTTTAATTGCCCGGCAAACCTGTACGCTCTTAAAACTCTTAACGGGTCATCAACAAAGTTTTTTTCTTCAATGCATCTTATAACCTTGTTCTTTATATCCCCCTGTCCTTTAAAAGGATCTATAATGTTTTTATCCGCTGTATTCTGTATCCTGCTTGCCCGCCTACGGTTTAGTGGTAGGTATCCTGTGTACTGAATTTGTATTGCCATTGCATTTATGGCGAAATCACGTCTTGATAAATCATCAATAATATTTTTTCCTTGCATTTTAGAAAAATCGTAAGTTTTTCCTTTAATTATTACTCTATAAATTTTATTAAAATCATCTAATACAATAAATTTGCCTTTTGTTTCTTTCGCAAACATCTGTGCAATTTTTTGAGTATTTCCATCCGTAACAAAATCCATGTCTTCTGAGATTTTATTTAGTAATAAATCCCTGATATATCCTCCGACAATCCAGATATTTTCTTTTGCTTTTATAGATGTTAATACTTCAATATTATTCATAAATAACCTTGCACTATCACCCCATTCCACAATCGCACAATCGCACTATTTTTATGGTATAACCGGTATCGAAGAAATCAATTTTTGTGTATAAATATCCTTCGGATTGTTTATGATTTCTTCGGAAGTACCGTATTCAACAATTTCCCCATTTTTCATTATGGCGATATTATCTGAAATCGCTGCAAGCAAATTCAAATCATGTAATATTATTATATATGATAATTTTAGTTTGTCTTTTAAATCTAAAAATATATTCATTATTTGTGCCTGAATCGATATATCAAGCGATGATACAGGTTCATCTGCTATTATAATTTCCGGTTCAGACGTCAGTGCTCGGGCAATTGCTATTCTTTGTCGTTGTCCACCTGAGAATTGATGCGGATATTTATGTAATGAATCTTCTGGTAATCCTACCGATTTTAACATTTCTATTGCACGTTCGGTCTTATTGATATTGTTATCCATCGCTTCATATATAATTGTTCCAACAGATAATTTTGGATTGAGCGAGGAAAATGGATCCTGAAATATCATCTGTATTTTACGTGCAAGTTCATGCCTTGTATAATCTAAAATATTTTTATTATCTATAACAACTTCACCGGAATCAAAACTTAGAAGTCCTGAAATAATTTTTGCAAATGTTGTTTTTCCGCTGCCTGATTCTCCTGCAATACCCAAAATCTGCCCTCTTTTCAAATCTAAAGATACATTCTTAACTACGTCAATATAAATATTTCCAGGATTGAAAATGTTTCTTTCAATTTTAAAGCTTTTATTTATATTAAGCGTTTTTAAGATAATATCATTCAACATATAATTTATTGCCTATAAATACCGAATTATAAAGCTTTTTCATTACTTTTGGTTTGAGCTGAATACAAATATGATTTATCGTATCATGATATTCCATATTCTTTGATGTATCATGAATTATTAGAAAGTCATTGAAGTGAATGGCATAACTGCCTAACGCTCCGACCATTAATCTTTCAGGCGAATTTTCTGCCGGGATTTCTTGGATTATTTCTTCAAAAGTCCATTTCGGCTTAATAGAAGTAGGATTTTTTTCTTTTGCCAGTATTTTCAATACCTTTCTGCTAATTTCGCTTTTTATAAAATTTTGAACTGTTTTATCCGGAATATCAATATCAAAATGCACCTTCCCGTTTTTTATTAATTTGAATTTATTAGTTTTTGTATCAAATATCATTTTTGTGGTTAGTATGCTTAAATGTCCTTTTAACAGTCTATTTTCTTTAAGTAAATTTTTATTATTTTCAATAAGTATTTCTCTGTCTTCTTCTAACTGGGGCAGAATATCCACTTTAATAGTCTCGTAATCACCGATTACAGATTGGTTTAAATATACCTGATATCTTTTTTGATTGACTAACATTAATAATGATTTTTTTAATTCCGCTGTTTCCTGTTTAATCTCTTTTATGTAATACGGAAGCTTCAAATCAATGTATATTGATAAAAATAAAATCATTAATACTAATATTCTCAATATATTTTTTATATATTTAATAAACATATACAAATGTTTTATTCACTTTAGAAATTTGAAAAATATATTCCAAATCATCTGCACCTAAACGGATACATCCATGCGACGCCGCTCTTCCGAGTAATTCTTCGTTTTTTGTGCCGTGTATTTTATAACCAAATCCTAAATCAATCGCGTATTTGCCTATTTCACCTTCAACCTTCCGCTCCGGTGCACCGGGTAAAGGAATTTCTTTCTTTTCCTCAATAAACGCCCAGTCAGGTTTAATCCAAATGGGATCTTTAATCTTGCTTTTTAATATAAAAACACCGCGTGGTGTAAAGAATTCCCATTTCCGTCCCGTTTTTTTATCCGCTAAAACTCCGCCTTTACCTACTGAACATTTGGCTTCCCTTAATACTGTCCCCTTTTTCTTAACATATAATTTATTTTCCTTAGTATCAACTATAAAATATATTTCCCCGTTAATCAGGTCGTCTATCCTTGATGAAATTATTAAGTTCTCATTTGAAAGATTTATATTTTTTTCTATTAAATATTTATTTTTCTCAATCAATAAAACCTGTTTGTTTTTTAATTTATATGATTGCCTTGAAATACTATTTTTTTCTTTTTCAATCTGCCTTATTTCCGATGAGAGATTCAGCATCTCATTCTTGATATCTTCGGATTCTCTCCTTGCAAAATAAAAAATAAAAATATTCATTGAAGTATAAATTACAATTACAAAAAATAGAATCCAGAAGATGTTTTTTAATAAATTACTTATTGTTTTTTTCATAAAACAAATTATTCCATAGTCCAATTTTCTATTACATCGAATCTTTTTATTTTTTGCTTTGACCGTGGAATAACCGATAAAAGCGACCTGGTATAGGGATGCTTAGGATTTTTTAAAATTTCCGATGTTTTACCTTCCTCAATAATTTCGCCATTGTACATTACGGCAATCCTGCTGCAAATATCATATACTATTCCAAAATTATGTGTGATAAATATTACCGTCAAATTAAATTCTTTAATCAGCTTTTTTAATAGTTCAAGGATTTCTTTTTGTATCGTTACATCAAGTGCAGTAGTGGGTTCATCTGCAATTAGAATTTCCGGGTTAGAAGCTAATGCCTGGGCAATCATGATTCTCTGCCTCATTCCACCCGAAAGCTGGTGCGGATATGAATCCTTTATTCCATAGAAATTAGCTAACTGAACCATTTCAAAAAGTTCTTTTATTTTTTTATCCGAAAAATCCTGATGATGCACTTTTAGCGTCTCCCTTATCTGCTCGGATATTTTTATGACCGGATTTAATGAAGACAGCGGATCTTGAAAAATAATGCTGATTTTCCCGCCGCGTATAGTTTGTATTTCTTCCTTATTTAACTGAAATATATTTCTATCTCGGAAGCAAACCTCTCCGTCGGTTATCTTTGCTTCTTTAGGTAATATATTTAATATTGAAAGTCCGAGTGTCGATTTGCCGCTTCCAGATTCACCAACGATTCCAAGTGCATCATTTCTATTAAGTGAAACAGAAACATTTTTAAGGGCAGGAACTATTTTTTTACCTACTATATATTGTACTGAAAGATTTTTAATTGATAAAATTGTTTCCATATGGTTAATTAGTCCTTGGGTCAAAAACATCTCTTAATCCTTCACCTAAAAGATTCCAGCCAAGGACCGTTATTAAAATAGCAAGCCCCGGGAACAGTGAAAGCCACCATGCGATGTGAATATAATCCTTTCCACTGGTTAAAATATTTCCCCATGACGGGGTCGGTGGTTGCACACCCAGACCTAAAAATGAAAGCCCTGATTCAACCAGAATTGCAGCACCAACACCTAATATACTTGATACAATAACGGGTGATATCACATTAGGTAAAATATGCACAAAAATAATCCTTCTTTTTCTTAACCCTAATCCTTTTGCTGCAGTTATAAAATCTCTTTCTTTGATTGTTAGCGTTTCACCGCGAACTAAACGTGCAAGACCCGTCCATGAAGTTAACCCTATAACAATCATTACGTTGTAAATATTCGGCTCTAAAAAAGCTATCACCATTAAAATCAAGAAGAAGGACGGAAAGCAAAGCATAATATCTACAAACCGCATTATAATTATATCTATTTTTCCCCCGAAATAACCGGATATCAAACCGAGAAAAGTCCCTATAATTAATGAAATTGTTACCGCAATAATTCCTACCGAAATAGAAATTCTGGCACCATAAATCATTCTTGAAAAAACATCCCTACCAATTTCATCAGTTCCCAACAAATGATTGCTTGTTGGCGGCTGCAATCTTTCCAAGATATTTCCTTCAAAAGGATTATGTGTAGCAATTATTGGAGATAATGCCGCAATAATAATTAGGATAATTATTATTACTATTCCCGCTACTGCAAGTTTGTTTCTCAATAATTTTTCAATATATAATTTAAACATTTTACAATCAGCACTCAGTATACAGCTAACGTTAAAAAATAATAATTCCTTTAATACTGTATCCTGTATCCTGTGTTCTGTATCCTGTATCCTGTGTTCTGTATCCTGTATCCTGTATCCTGTATCCTGTATCCTGTATCTTGTATCTTGATTCTGTATCCTGTATCCTGTATCCTGTATCCTGTATTCTGTATCCTGTATCCTGTATCCTGTATCCTGTATTCTGTATCCTGTATCCTGTATCCTGTATCCTGTATCCTGTGTTCTGTATCCTGTATCCTGTATCCTGTATCCTGTATTCTGTATTCAGAGTACTGCCTTATTTGTATCTTATCCTCGGATCTACATATGCATATGCTATATCAGCAAGCAGATTCCCAATAAGCGTTAAAACAGCTACAATTGTTCCAACACACATAATAACAGGATAATCTCTTGACATTATCGCTTCGTATCCAAGACGTCCCATGCCTGGCCATGCAAATATCGTCTCAAAAATAAAAGAACCGCCTATTAAATCAGGAACAGTAAGCCCTACGATAGTAACAACCGGAATAAGCGCATTTCTCAATGCATGCTTAAATATGACCGCTTTTTCCGGCAGCCCCTTCGCCCTGGCTGTTCTAACATAATCCTGATGCAGAACTTCCAGCATTGAAGATTTTGTATATCTTGAAAGACCTGCAAGCCCGGTAAATGCTGAAACAAAAACAGGAAGAATCAAATGTTTTAAAATATCAAAGGTTTTTCCAATAAATGTAAGTTCATCAAAATTTATTGAGCGAAATCCTGTAATTGGCAGCCAACCCAGTTGAACACCGAATAAAATCATAAGAAGTATTGCAAGCCAAAAAGTAGGAATTGAAAAACCCAAAAAAACAGTAACGGTGGTTATCTTATCAAAAATAGTGTCTTTTTTTACGGCAGAGAAAACACCGATAGGAATCGCAATTGCAAAAATAAGGATTATAGAACAAAAATTTAAAAGGAGCGTAACAGGTAATCGTTCAGCAATCTTATCAATAACAGGCCTATCATCTTTAAATGATTTGCCGAAATCCAATTTAACCAGTCGTTTAAGCCACATTCCATACTGCACATATACAGGCTTATCAAGCCCGTAAAGAGCAACAAGCCGATGCTTTGCTTCGGCTGTAATTTTCTGGTTCATATCGGTTAAAATATCGGTTGGTTTACCCGGCGAAAGATGCATAACAAGAAATGTTATAACAGTTATACCGAAAAAAACCGGAATTGTAAGTAACAATCTTCTAAAAATATAGTTTTTCATTTTAATAGATTCTATTCATATTTTCTTTGTTCGTATGGTACATACCACTCGCGGAAGTTCCAGCCCATACCTACGGGCGCAACCTCAGGTCCTACAAATCTCTTATGTACCACAGGTAACGCATCGGGAATGTATAAAAATGTGTATGGCTGCTCATCAGCAAGTATTTCATGCATTCTTTGATATATTTTTTGCCTTTTCTTCTCATCAAATATTCGTCGTCCCTGTTCCAAAAGCCCATCAATTTCTTTATTATTATAGGATACAAAATTATATTGCCCTTCCTTTTTTTGTGATGAATGCCAAAGCGAATATTGATCCGGATCACGAGATAGATTCCATCCCAGGATAACTGCATCGAAATTCTTTTTATCCACATATTGATGTATAAACGTAGACCATTCCAGAATCCTGATATTAATTTTTATACCCACCTTTTTAAGATGTTCCTGTATGAGTTCACAAGCTATGGCTCGCGATTTATTTCCCTGATTGGTTATTAATGTAAATTCAAATTTTCTGCCGTCTTTATCCAGCCAACCGTCTTTATTATAATCGCTCCATCCATATTTTTTAAATATTTTTTTTGCTTTTTCTATGTTATATTCGTAATCTTTGACTTCGGGATTATATGCCCAGGATGTCGGCGGAAAAGGACCTGTTGCAGGAACACCGTAACCGAGTAAAATACCGTTAATAATCTCCTTTTTGTTTATTGAGTAAGCAATTGCTTTTCTTATCTCTTTTTCTTTAAAAAGCGGATTCAAAAGATTATATCCAAGGTAAGTAAAACCGAATGAAGGATATTTGAATTTATTATAGTTTTTGAAGTAATTCTTATATGCATTATACTGATCCGGCGTAAGAGTCATGGCGTCAATAGTTTCATTTCGCAATTCCAGAAATTGGACCGATTGATCAGGAATAATTCTATAAATATATTTTAAAAGATATGGTCTTCCTTCAAAATAATCCGGATTTGCCTCAAGAACTATTTTTTCATCGGTTTTCCATTCGGAAAATTTATAAGGTCCGGTTCCGATTGGTTTTCTATTTGCAGGATGGGTGTTAAAATCACCGTCTTTGAATATATGTTTCGGGATTATTCCCATTCCCCAGGAAATAAGTCCAGGTGAAAAAGGTTCTTTATAGATGATATTTATTTTATAAGGATTGATTATTTGAAATTCTTTTACAATTTCAAAATCTGATGAATAAGGTGTTTTTACTTTTGGATCTATTAATCTTTTATAAGTAAACTCCACATCTTCAGCAGTGAACGGTTTGCCGTCATGCCATTTAACGTTCTTTCTTAATTTAAATATAATAACTTTTCCGTTATCAGAAACATTCCATGACTCCGCCAAATCACCCACTATTTTTATATCTTTATCATACTTTACAAGTCCGTTGAATATCAGTCCGTTTATTTCACCTGAAGACGAATCTGACGCCAGAATCGGATTGAGATAACTTGCATCACCGATAGACGAGTCTACGTAATAATCACCATAATTACCTTCTTTTCCTATAGACTTTACTGATTCGGATTTTTTACATCCCACAAAAAATATTAAAAAAACTAATAGGTATTGAATCCGAACTTGCATTTATTCCTACCTTCTTTAAATGGGGACAGGTCTTGCTTTTTGACATTTCTTACTTCTTTTGAATTTAGGCATTAAAAAATGTACCTTTTTATTTCAAAATTAGTGTTATTGTTTTTTCAGGACTATAATATTTCTTAAAAACTTCCTTTATATCTGAAACGGTTACTTGCTCCACTTCTTCAAGATATTTTTTGTCATAATTATAATTTTTATCCATAACCTCCCAAAAACCGTTCCACCAAGATTGTCTTTGCATTGTTCTATGGTCTATTAAATATGTGCCTTTTAAATATTCTTTTGCATTTTTTAATTCCTCATCGCTAACTTCAGAAATCTTGTTCATTTCTTCGTTTAATTTCTTTTCAACAATATCAATATTTTCCTTGGATGTGCCTGCATACATTATTAGTCCGCTTATTATTTTCCTTGAAGGATAAAATGAACTTGATTCATATACCAATCCGCTTTCTTCCCGCAATGCATTAAATAGTCTTGAACCCATGCCGCTTCCTATGATAGTGTTTATGAGCTTGAAAATTGCGTACTCCTGCTTACTGATGTCAGGGGCAAGAAATCCAATAAATATATATGCCTGCTGAAACTTGCTCGGATGTATTTCTCTTATAGGTTTAGTTTGCAATTTTTTGTTATAAGAAATGTTTTCCGAAACCACTTCTTCTGCTCCTATGATTTTTACATTTTTAAAATATTTTTCAACAATCTTTTTAGCTCTTTCGTAATTTATATCTCCGTTGATACTTAAAATCATATTTTCCGGTCTAAAATTTTTTCTATAAATATCCGAAATTTGAACAACGGTAAGGGATGACACCGTTGCTTCATATCCGCTTACGGGTATATGATAGGGATACTTTTTAAAAATAAGTTCGTTAAATTTATCATATGCAACTTCAAATATATGATCCATTTTAGATTTAATTCCCGCTATTGTTTTAACCTTTTCTTTTTCAAATTCTTCTTCCGGAAATGTCGGATTATTCACAATATCGGCAAAAATTTCAAATGCTGAATCAAAATTTTCAGAAAGTACCATAAGCGAAACCTCTATGTAATCATTCGCACAGCTTGCTGATATTGTTGCACCGAGAGATTCAGATTCTTCAGCTATTTTTTCAGAATTACGGTTTATCGTGCCCCTTGGTAATACTTGAGTCATTAAACTTGTGACACCAGCTTCTTCATTTTTTTCGTTTACAGCACCGCCTTTAATAAACAAATTGACGCTAGCCAAACCCACTCCAGTCTTTTCCTGATGAATGAATACAAAACCATTTTCAAACTGCTCTTTATGGATTTGACAATATAAATAGTTAATAGTTAATAGTTCATAGTTTATAGCAACAATAAAAACTAAAAACCAAAACAAATTGTTTTTTCTCTGAATCCTGTGTGCTGTATACTGTATCCTGTTTTTATTCATGGCGTCATTATAACCGTTGGCATATTAGGAAATACCAAGTACTTTGAAATTACTTTTTTTATATCTTTTGCTTTTACCTCTTTAACTTTACTGACATAATCTTCTGATATTGCTCCATTGCCCAATACAATATAAAAACCTAATTCTCCCGCTCTGCCATCCGGAGTTTGTCTCTCATATAACTTATCCCGTAAAAGAAGTGTTTTTGCTCTGTTTAGTTCTTCTTCGGAAACCGGATTAATCGATAAATCCAATAATTCGAGTAAAATTCTATTAGATAATTCGGGCGCTTTTTCAGGATCGCATACCCCGTAAACATTAAATAATCCCGGACCTTTTTTGCTAGAAAAAGAACATGATACGCTTAAAGCAAGTTTTGATTGTTCAACAAGTCTTTTGTTAAGGCGGCACGCTCTGCCTGCGCCAAGTATATATGATGCTAAATCCAGTGAATATTGCTCATCGCTATTTATTGATGCAGCCGGGAATCCCATTATTACATATCCTTGTGCTACATCCCTTTTGATTATTTTTTTTGCATGTTCTTTTTTGTATTTAGGTCTGTACATTAACAACTTGTTTTTTGGCTTT
>Ga0208246_1000277_pt1 | contig 45789 bp, 49 predicted proteins | sample RifOxyD2_FD_184039 | JGI IMG/M metagenome (GOLD analysis project Ga0208246, IMG submission 184039) | Soil microbial communities from Rifle, Colorado - Rifle Oxygen_injection D2 (SPAdes) | ecosystem: Environmental > Terrestrial > Deep subsurface > Rock core/Sediment | place: Rifle, Colorado... | reverse complement strand
TCAGTACGCGTTTGCGTTTGTGTTGGTTCTTCCATGCGTGTCTGTGTCATAGTCGGCTCTTCAGTATACATTTGCGTCTGTGTTGGTTCTTCCATGCGTGTCTGTGTCATAGTCGGCTCTTCAGTACGCGTTTGCGTCTGTGGTGGTTCTTCCATGCGTGTCTGTGTCATAGTCGGCTCTTCAGTACGCGTGCGCGTCATTTCTGATTCTTGAGTATGAATCAGCTCCCTTTTAGAATCTTCCGTTATATCGTTATTTCTTAAAATTTCAGAATTTTCACTTGAATTTCTTTTTCTTGTAGTAATTTTACTATTCCTATTTTGCTTTCTTACTTCAGTTTTTGATTGTTCTTTTTTATTTGAACTATCAGTTGCTATTGTACTGTTTTTTTTCACTTCTTTCTTCTCAGATCTACTTATTTTTCTCACTTCCTCATTTTTTCTCTTTTCTTCATTTTCATTATTGATTGGACCGATAGAACGGCCTGTTTCTATATCTGCATCAATATCAACAGAAAATTCATCTTCTGTATTTTGCGCAAATAATTCCCCGCTTTCCTGAGCAAAAAGTCCTTTTCCACAAAGCAACAACAACATACATACTAAAATTACTCCAACTCTTTTCTTCATACCAACCTCCCTAAATTATGCTTTTTGTACCGATACCGACCTTTTTATATTTTTAACAGTATTACCTTTTTTTGCTGTAATATAAATTTCCCAAACACCTTCGTGAGTTGCCATTATTGGCAACTTTATAACATTCTTACCAAGATTTAGATTACCGTTCCAATTAATAATTTTATCACTACAATTAATCTTAGCATTCTGTACTAAACACAGTCCTTCGGGTAAAAGAATCTCAAAATTTATGTCTTTCTGTTCCTTTGGAGATGAAAAATTTATGCGCAGGACACCTTCCGTTCCCATATTCAATACAGAAGAAATAACGCTTCCTGTAACCTGTCCTTGACTAGTTTTTATACCCTTTACATATCCCTGGAAGTAAAAATAACCACCTATTATTAAAAATAATAAAAAAGTGGTTACTGAAACGAAAACCGGTTTAAATAAAGAATATCGTAAATTACTGATTATATCCGATATTTTATTATTATGTTGATGCATTTCTCTTTTGGTTTGTAAAAGTTTTAGATGCAGTTCCGATGAGTAACTATTGGGAAGGTCTTTAGATTTAACAGATCTAATTATTTTTTCTAAAACCTCTTCTTTCATTATTTTCTTATTTTCCATATTTGTTTCTCCTACTATTTTAGACAAATTTTTTTAAAAAATTGTTCCCCTAATTATTATAAAATCATTTTATTATTTATGCTTTCGCTATTAAAATCACTAAAATTAACCATATTAGATAATATTTCTTTAAGATGTTCTTTGCCTCTGCTCAATCTTGACTTTACCGTTCCAATTGAAGAATCCATAATTTTAGCAATTTCTTCATATGAAAATCCTTCAAGATAGTAAAGAATTACAACAAAAATAAATTCTTCAGGTAATTGCTGTATCGCTTGCCTAACCTTCTCCTGAAGTTCTCTTATTTCAAATTCCTCAACAACATTATATCCATCAGAGATATTTAATAACTTTAAATTTTCGTTATCATCAAGTGATGTTTCTATGGATTTCTTTTTATTATAATACCTTTTGCTTTCATTAATAAATATATTTTTTGCTATACTATATAGCCATGTTGAGAAAGAACTTTCACCCCTAAATTTAGTTAATGATTTAAATACTTTAATAAATACTTCCTGGGAAATATCATTCGCTTCTTCTTCATTACCAATCATATTATATATAATATTATAAACACTCTTTTGATATCTTGAAATTAACTGCTCAAAAGAATAAATATCTCCTGATTTTGCTTTAGCAATCAAATCTTTTTCTTCCATGTTATTTATCAGATACTCTATATATTTTTAGACAAATATTTTAAAAAAAATGTTCCCCAATACTGAATTATTCCTCACAGGCAAGCATTAAACCTTCGGCGGGTCACTTCTCTTTATCCGCCTTCGATAACCATGTCATCAATAGTAATGGCTATTCGCCATATTGATGACACATCTTCGGCGGATTATTTTTTTTTGCGTCTCCGGTAAGGGACACTCTTGTCTATCCGCCACTAAACCTTCGGCGGATTATTTTTTTTTGCGTCTCCGGTAAGGGACACAAAAAAATAAAAAATGAGCCCGGTGCGACTTGAACGCACGACCACTTGATTAAAAGTCAAGTGCTCTACCAGCTGAGCTACGGGCCCAAAAATTTTATTACTTTAAGTTATAATAGCCGGCGAGAGGGATCGAACCTCCGGCCAGCGGTTTACAAAACCGCTGCTCTACCGCTGAGCTACGCCGGCGACGTAAACCATTTAAATTCAATTAAAAATTAAAAATGCAAAATTTAAAATTTAGATTAATTCGAAATTATTTTATTAAATTAAAACCACAATTTTTAATTTTGAATTTTAAATTGCCTTATTTAAGTTCTGCTTCTATATCGTATGCACCAACTTTGGAAATTTTTACTGTAAAATTTTGGTTTTGTTCTAACCGTTTTGCGATGTCGGAAGCTGTACCTCTTTTCATATCCAAATCTATTGAAGCTACATTATTTGAATAATTTCTTACGAAAGAGTCGCGAACTTCCAGCAAAGTCCGGACTGACCGGACAAAATCATTAAGTTTATTTATTGTGTCAACATTATTAACTGTGATACGTACAGTTGAACGTTCTTTTAAAAACTTCAAAACAGTATTAGGGAAACCCTGTCCTACTTTTCTGGCACCGTTCAAAATCGAAGCCTTTGCAGCAGCCATTTTATTAACATCAACACCACCCATGGTTTCTTCAAAAGTTGTTATTACATCATTTGAACCGGTTTTTATAGCCTTATAGGAAACGCTAGCGCGGTAGGATACCATTCCGCCTAAACCCTGATCGGTATTAAAACTTGAATCCGCTTTTCCATTAATCAAAATGTCAGAACCTTTCAAATCTTCGGAAACAACAAAACCGGCTTCGACAAATTTATTTTTCAATTCTGATTCCGAATACTTTGTTTCCGATGGTTTGCCGTCTATGGATTCTTCAATTGAAAATGCGACAAGAGGATTTCCTAGTTTTTTAGGTTCTAAATCAAGCGCTTTTAATTTTGCCGATAAATCTTCTTTTCTTACCAATGCCCTAATTCTAGTTTTATAGAAATCGCCTTCACGCCATTCTTTGGTAACATCATACTTTTCTATGTAACCTTCGGTTTGGGAGGTTATGTTATCCTCAATCAATATGGCTTTAGAAACAAGCGCTTCCTGTGAAACATAAATGCCAATCACAAGACCAAGGGCATTTTTCATTGCTTCATGAAGCGATGTTTTTTTGGCACCATTAATATCGTTATTAATAATCGGACCTACTCCTTCGGCTTCAACAACTTCTGTATTGGGGGCTGTTGCCTTTATTTTGTTAGAACCTGAAGCACATCCGGAAAAACTATATGCTAAAATACTGCAAAAAAACAATAATGATAAATATAAGCTTTTTTTCATATAAAAAAACCTCTGTACAAATAAAATATTTGAAAATAATTCTTCTTTGTTAATTATTTCTCGCCAACTACTTTTAAACCCATCTCTTTAAGCGCTTTTTTTGAAAGCCGTAAAATTATGACACAACCATCATCAGCTGTCCATTCACTTCTCACTACCTGTGCACCTTTAATTGCTGCATTAATACTGGTTGCTAAAACTGAATCTGTTTCAATTGCTTTCTCTACTGTGATTCCGCCTTCAAGGTTAACACCTTTAATAACAGAGAGCATATTATACTGCGCATTTACTATTGCAGAATTTCTTGAAGTTGCCATCTTCTGTGTTTTGTTTTCTAATTTCTGGTCGGCAGCTCCCATACCACGTGCAAAAATAAAATTATTAGTAATGCCTTGTTCTACCCATTCCCTGTCGATTTCACCATCTTTAGAAACTGTTCCCTTTTCAGGACTGGAAGCGCAACCGTAAAGCAAAATAACTGTACACAAAACAACCAACAATTTTTTCATACAACCCCCTTTGACTACAAGTATAAAGTATAAAGTATAAAGTTTAAATTAAAATTAAGTCTTTTATTTTGACTCTATTTATATTTATACTTTTAATTTTTAATTGCCTTTATTCTGCCAGCGGAAGGAATCGAACCTTCGACCAATGCCTTATGAGAGCACTGCTCTGCCTCTGAGCTACGCTGGCGTCATTTTTTAAAATTTTATGCGACCGCTCAGTATTAATCAACTCTGAATATCTTTATACTTAAAAGTTGAATGGGTTGATTATACAAATAATTTTTTTAAAAATCAAGATTTATTTTTAATATTAGTAATATCCTGGAATATCATCCCAATACCTTTATTTATGCCAGATGCATTTTTAATCATTATTATAGAATACCCAATGATTTTGTGGTTATTTCCAACTGTTAGATGAACTTCTCTTCTTAATTGTGCTTCTGCTTTAGATAAAGCCATTTTGAAAAGTTCGACTATTTCAGGAAATCTAATGAACCCTGCAGTAAAATTTTCGCCAATAAGTTCTTTAGGAATATTCAATATTTGTGAAGCGCGCGGATTTATAGTTATTATTTTTCCGTATCTATCAATTGCAATGAATCCACCCGGCATTGATTCAAAAATATCATTCATATATTCTTTTAAAAAATAAATTTCTTCGTAAAGCCGTGCATTTTCAATAGCAACCGCTGACTGGGCTGCAATCGCAGAAACAAACTCCGTATCTTTTTCTGCGAAATCACCGCTCCTTTTGTTTATAAGCTCAATTGCACCCAATACCTTTCCTTTCATCACAATTGGAACTGCAATTATTGATTTAGTTACAAAACCGGTTAACCAATCAATATCCTTTTTAAATCTTGTATCGTCTTGTACGTTATTTGACACTACCACTTTACCTGTCTGTACCGCAACTCCTACAATACCCTCATCAATTTTTATTTTAATATTCAAATCCTTTATTATTCCGGATTTTTCGCCTTTTGCCACTTTAAAATCCAGCTGATGAGACTCACTATTTATTAAAAGAATAGAACCGGCTTCTACTCCGATTAACTTTATTAATTCATCCAAAATACGCTCGAGAACTTTATCAAGATGAAGTGTCGAAGAAATACTCCGTGAAATTTCAAAAAGAATTTTTTCTTCCATTAAGCTCCCCCTCTAATTTTAGTTAAATCCTGGAAAGTTATTCCACTACCCAAAATATTTCCGTCTCTTTCTTTTATTATCATAGTAGAATACCCGAAAACGAACGGTTCCCCGTCACGCTTCAATAATTTTGTCTCTTGCCTGTTTACAGCCTTTTTCTTCTGATTGGTATCCCATAATATATCAGAAAATTCTTTATGGTGAGGAAACGCTTCATATAAAAATTTTCCGATTACTACAGCCCTCTCAACTTCCAAAATTCTCGCAGCATTCGGATTAATAGTAGTTATTACACCATATGCATCTATCGCGACAAATCCACCCGGCATATTTTCTAAAATAGAATCTGTAAAATTTTTCAACTTTAGAATCTCCGTATAGAGCCGTGATGTTTCAAGTACAAGCGAAATCTGAATTGAAGTCAACATCACCAATTCCTTGTCATCTTCGTTAAATTTATCTTTTTTATTTAAAAGCTCTATGGCACCGATTACCCTGCCGTTAGATATCATCGGAACGCAAAGAATATTCTGGGTTTTAAATCCTGTTATTGTATCAACCGCAGGATTAAAATGTTCTTCTTTTTCAGGATCATTAACTATTTTTGCTTCCTGAGACTGGACAACATTACCGCAAATCCCTATACCTATTTTAAAAGGTATCGAATGTATCAAAGTGTCAGCAGCTCCTTTTGCGGCAACGAGTTTTAGTTCATCCCGCTGATTATCAACCAGAAATATCGAACCGGCCTCACATTTGATTGTCTGACATATTTTTTCAAGAAAGACATTCAAAAGGCGGTTAATATCGTAAATAAACCTAATGTCATTTACAACTTCATAAATTATTTTTAATTGTTCTGCTTGTAACATTTTTTACCTCTTCTATAATATTTTTTATCTGAATTTCTTTCTGTACCTTACCCGACATATCACGCAAAATAATCTTATCCTTTTTTATTTCTTCATCACCAATAATTAAAACATATTTTGAATTTAACGAATCTGCAAGGCGCATTTGTGCTTTAAGAGATTTATTAAAATAAGCGCCATCAGTAGAAACGCCTTCTTCCCTTAATTTTGTTAAAACATCAAAACCACAATTTAAAGTTTTACCTTCTCCAAAAGAAATTACAAAGACGTCCAAAGCACCAAAAACTATCTTTTGAGATGAATTATTACTCACAATCTCAGCAAGACGGTCTATTCCAATTGCAAAACCAACAGCAGATGTTTGCGGACCGCCGAGTTCATGCACTAGATTATCGTAACGCCCTCCCGCACAAACAGCGTTTTGACTGCCAAGATCTCCGGAAGTAATTTCAAAAACCACATCTGTATAATAATCAAGTCCCCTTACTAATTTATTTGAAACATAGAATTCAATCCCAGTTTTTTTAAGTTCGATTTTAAAATTTTCAAACTTATTACCGCATTCTTCACATAATTCAATTTTTATATCCTTGAATTTATCACCGTCAATTTTACAGTCAAGCACACGAAGCGGATTTTTTTCCGAACGTCTCTTGCAATCATCGCATAATTCATTAAATCTTTCTTTACAAATATTTTTTATTGACTCGATCATGTTTTCACGGCATTTTTCACAACCTAAGAAATTTATTTCTACTTTTTTATCTGCTACCCCGGCGGTTTCTAAAATTTCGTTTGCTAGCAGGACAACTTCTACATCTGCATAAACTGAAGCATTACTAAAATATTCGCATCCTATCTGCATAAATTCCCTGAATCTACCAGCCTGAGGTCTTTCCTGACGGAACATTTGACCTGTATAAAAAAATTTTTGAGACGGGTATTTCTGTGAAATATTATTTTCTATAAAAGAGCGGACAACCCCGGCGGTACCTTCAGGACGAAGCGCAATCTTCCTTTTACCCTTATCCTCAAAAACATACATCTCTTTTTCTACAATATCGGTAGTTTCACCTATAGAACGGGTAAAAAGTTCAACCATTTCAACAGTCGGAATTCTGATTTCCTGGTAATTATATTTTTTAAAAATCTTCTTAGAAATATCTTCAATAAATGTAAAAATATCTGCATCTTTACCAAAAATATCCCTAAAACCTTTAATCGAATTGTATTTCATAAGAATCAATTAAAAATGAAAAATGCCTGCCTACCTGATATAGTCAGGCAGGCAAAATTAAAAATTTAGGCGTTATTTAATAAAAAATATTTTAACAATTCATTTTTAATTTATAATTTTTAATTTTAAATTGCCTTTTAATATATCCAGCCTTTTATCTTTTCCAAATCTGTAATCAGTATTCGTTTTTTGTAAAATTCAAGACATCTTGATTTTTTAAAAGTAGAAATAATTTTTGTAACAACTTCCCTGGCGGTTCCGGCCATTTCCGACAAATCCTGATGAGTTAATTCTATATCTATCAAAATCCCTTTATTTTTTTTTACTCCGTGCTTATCAGCTAAATCACTTAAAATAATGGCAAACCGGCCAAGTGAATTTTGAAAAGTTAATGACGAAATCTGCTTATTAGCTTCTCTCAACCGCATTGTAAGCATTGAAATTATTACAAGACATGCCTGAGGATATTTAGAAAGTAAATTTAAAAAATCGTTTCTCTTACAAGCAATAACATCTATATCAGTAATTGCTTTTGCAGATGCTGAGCGTCCTGCAGCATCGAATAAAGCCATTTCACCAAAAAATTCACCTTTTTTTAAAATAGCAAGAGTTTTAGTTGCAGAACCGGTTGCAGATAATCTAAAAATTTTTACTAAACCGGAAGTAATAATATAAAGATAATCACCCTTACTATTTTCTGTAAAAATAAGGGAACCGGAAGAATATTTTTTCTCTTTAAATATTTCTTTGACTTTTTTCATTGCAGCGGACGGAAAATTAGAAAACAGTAAAATATCTTTAAAATATTCCTGCATAAAATATTCCTCCAGTTAAAACTTTTCCCAGTGAATTACCTCGTTCAATTTCCTTTTCTGAGTTTTCGGTTCTTCTTGCGAATAACCTACCGGAATTATTGAAATAAGTTTATATCCTTCTGGCGCATCAATTTCTTTTAATATATCTTTTGCATAATCTTTTTTATCCCCGGCAACCCAACATGCAGAAAGTCCGAAATTATTAACTGCTAATAAAATATTCTCTGTTGCCGCACAGCTATCTTCTAAATAATATTTTACATCCTTTGATAATACTACAACACAAAAAGCAGCATCTTTAATGAACGGCCCGTTATTAATGACAATATTTGTGATTTTATTTAATTTTTCCTGTCCGGTAATTACAACAAATTCGCATGGCTGAATATTTATTGCAGATGGCGCCATCCGCCCGCAATCTATAATTGTCTCAATAATATCTTTTTTAACTTCACCAAAACTTAATTTTCTTTTAGATCTTCGAGATTGAATACATTTAATTGTATCCATAATATCAATAACTCCCAGCTTTGTTTTAGAGACAACAACGACTTTTGCCATTATACAAAAAATATCGGAAAAATCAATCCATTCGACTCCTTTTAGTCGCTCAGGATAAATCTATTGACAAAAAACATTTTTTTTTATATTATTTTAATATGGAAGAAATTTTAACCTTTTTAAAAAATCATGTTTACTTTTCAACACTCAATGATGAAGAACAAAAACTATTTTCCAATATTCTTTCAACAGAGACCTTCAAAAAAGACGATATAGTATTTAAACAAGACGATCTGGGAGATAGGCTTTATCTTGTAAAAGAAGGTTTGGTAAGAATATATATAATTGAAACATCTACCGATGAAACAATTGCTCTGATGAAACCTGGTGATATTTTTGGCGAACTTTCTTTGGTTGACACCCAACTCCGGTCCGCCAATGCATCTGTACTTGCAGCTTCAACCCTTCTTATAATTACAAAAGAAAAGTTTGATGAACTAAAAAATACAAACTCGCAAATTGCATCCAAAATCCTACAAATAATGCTAAAGGTTATTTCCAAACGGCTTCGTCTTACCACTATGAAACTCTACGGCCAATTCTAATTAAAACGATTACACAGATTTTGAAAGACGATTACACAGATTAAAAATAGACTTTTTACCTATTACTCATTACTCATTACTCATTACCCCCCCCCCCGCCACAGGCGGGCCAGCGTTACTTGTCCTGAGCGAAGTCGAAGGATTACTTTTTTTCCTTGACATTGTTTTTATATTTGATATACTTAATGCGCGGGGTAGAGCAGTCCGGTAGCTCGTCAGGCCCATAACCTGGAGGTCGTAGGTTCAAATCCTACCCCCGCAAAAAATACTTTAATTATGGAAATACCCATACTCAATCCAAAATCATTAAAACACATTCAAACAATAAAAAGAATGGGTTCGGATTGTATATACTGCTACTTAGCGGAAGGTGTAACTTGCATGATGTATTTCTGTAAAAAAAGATCTACTCGTGAAAAAAGGGAGATCTGTTCTGATGGTTTTACCGCAAAATGTACTGATTATAAACCTCTAAAAAATATCAAAACCTACAAACACAAACATTTCAAAAAAAGACATAAATAATAATTAAACAATAAAGTATAGAAATAAAAAAAACTTCAATTTGAAGTTTTTTTTAATTTCCGTAATCATCTCTTCTAATCACCGTAATCTTTCTTAAAAAATATGCCGCTAATGGGATTTGAACCCATGGTCTCCGCCTTGAGAGGGCGGCGTCCTAAACCAACCTAGACGATAGCGGCAGTAAAGACAGTAACGGGTAACGAGTAATGGGTAATTAATTAAATAAAAAACAAATAATTAAAAAGCTAAAGCAGAAATATATTAGCAAATTTAAAAATAAAAATCAATCCTTCGATTCCCTTCGGTCACTCAGGACAAGTTCTTCGAGTCCTTTTAGTCGCTTAGAACAGGTCACTTATAATTTATACTGAGCGAAGTCGAACGTATCAAGGAATTTTTTTGGTTTGATTGCTACTAATAAGATAAAGCACCGAAAGGTTAGTTAATTTATCTATTTAGACCGTTTAGAAGTAATACACTGTATTTAGATTAATCGCTCATTTTATTGAAAACAATTTCTTGTAAGGAAGTTAATGAAAAAGGTTTGACAACATAATCATTTACACCCTGTAATTTTGCACGCGATATATTTTCTTCGTCTTCTGAATACGCAGAAATTATTATTATCTTAATATTTGGATCCATTGCCTTTATCATTGGCAAAAGCTCTATTCCTGAAATATCCGGCAGTCCTATATCCAGTAATATAAGGTTTGGTTTTTCTTTTTTAATTGAATTTAAAGCTTCTTGCCCTGTAAATGCAGCGAATGTATTATATCCATTTAATTCAAAGTACTCTTTTAAAATCTTACATATCAACACTTCATCATCAACTATTAATATTGTTTTCATTTTTTTCCTTTTCCGTATAAGTTGGAAGCTGCATAAAAAATGTTGTCCCTTTACCGTATTCTGACTTTACTTCTATCTTACCTTCTCGATGTGATTCCACCATTCTTTTTATTACGTATAACCCTAGCCCTGTTCCTTTCATTGCTGACGCTTTTGTTGTAAAAAAAGGTATAAACGTCTGGTCAACTTGCGCAGGCATCATTCCAATGCCGTTATCTTCTATCTCCAGCTTCAAAAAACCATTTTCTCTTTTTGCCCTAATTATTATTTTAGGTTTAAAATCCGATTCAAGCTGTATCTTTCCCCACCCCATCTCTTCTTTCTTTTTTTTCTGAGCATCATGTGCATTATCCAATAAATTAAAAAACACATCCTGGAGTTGCGCTAAATTCCCTGCTACTTTAAAATCTCCTGCAGGTAATTCATACAACAAACCTAATTCAGTTAAATCAAACTTACAGGAAAGTAAATTTAAACTGCCCTTTATAACCTCATCAAGCACTACAGGGCTTTCATATCCTTCCGTATTTCTTGAAAAGCTTGTTAAAGTTCTAGCAATTTCACCGCCTTTATGAGCTTCTGTTTTGATTATTTTTAAATATTTATCTAATTTATCTGTCAAATTATTTACTAATTCATCTTTAATATTTGTTTTATTCAATTGTGACTTTAACCTTGGTAAGTATTCTAAATAACTTAATTCTGCAGTAGTACTGATTAAATTGAACCGGTTATTTATTTGATGCGCCATTCCCGAGCCCATTTTCCCTAAAGATCTCAACCTGTGTTCCTGAAATTGTTGTGCCAATGATTTTCCTGTCTCTTCATAAAAAATTGCATTTTCTATAGCCAATACTGACTGATTAGCTAAAATAGAAAGAAGCTCTAAATCGTCCTGAGTATAAATTTGGCCGGATTCTTTATTATCCAATATCAAAAATCCTAATAAAAAATCCTTACTAAAGCAGGGCACAACTATTGCCGCAGACAATTCTTTGAACTGCAAAATCAATTTTTCATAAACAATTTCTTCATTATCGGTTAACGGATGAAAAACTAATTCTTCATAAACTATAGGAGCTTTCTTTATATTTAAATATGCAATAATTTCGTCTTTTTTTCCAAAAAATAGCGGTTCAATATCTTTATTTTTAAATCTAATGTCTTTTAATATATACTTATTTGTTTCATTGTCAAATAAATAAACAGCAGCATTTGTTGCTCTCATATATTTAGTTATAATATGAGTAATTAAACTGAAAAGTTTTTTAAGTTCACGAACGGTTGACATTTCCTTACTAGTTCTCAAGAGTAATTTATGTGCTATTTTTTCTTCCTGTAGTATTATATTTTCTGCTTCCCGCCTAAGTTTCGAATATGCAACCGGACCAAATGTCGCTAAAATTGCCATTAAAATGGTTGAATATATCCAATTATTTGTAATATACCCAAACACAAAAGGAAGGCCTAAAACAAAAGTATAAACTACCAAAAAAATCCCTGCACGGGTAACGACTATTTTAATATCCATTAAACGGTGCTTGACAATTGCATAAGCAAAAATAGATAAATATAAAATTTCAAAATAATAATGAATCGGCGGAATTTCTCTGTTTAATAATGTGGCAAAATATATTAATACACCAATAATTCCTACATAAAATCCGGAAAATATATATTTCAACTGAAGCTTTTTGACCGGAGAATTGATTTTTAAATAATATCTTAAAACATTATATAAAACAAAAAATGAAAAAAACACAAAGTAAGCAATAAAAAGATAGTATAAGGGCCCTATCTCTTCACGAAATGGATTGATACTTACACTTTTTAAAAAATATTTTGTAAAATTTATTATTGATAAAAATACTGAAAATATAATCGAATATTTAAATAATTTTTTATAGAAACCTTTTGAATAGGATTCTGTTATCATAAGGTTTATCTTAATAAAAAAAGGAATTATAAAAAAAGCTCCGATATTAGCGATTCTATCGGCAAATAATGCAAGTGTATTGTTCGGACTCAATACAATCAATATGTCGGCAAAATTCCAAATTGATATACTGATATTCATTAGAAAAAAAGATAAAGTTATATCTTTTTTAGTTTTTAAATAGACAAGAAGCCCTAATAATAAACTAAAGGTCCCTGCGGATAATGCATTAATAATATGTAAATTCATGTTAAAATAGTTAATTTATTATTTTATTTTTTCTAGATATTTTAGTTAATTTTTCCAAGAAATAATGTAAATCATTTTCAGTATGCGTTGCCATAATACTTACTCTTATTCTTGATTCGTTTTTTCTAACCGCCGGGTAAACGACCGGGCTTACAAATATTCCCGCTTCCTCTAATTCTTTTGTGATAGAATATGTTGAATCATCATTTTTGAAAATAATGGGGATAATTGCCGATTCAGTTTTTCTTATATCAAAACCTAAACCTCTTAATTCTTTTGTTACATAATTAATATTTTGCCATAGTTTTTGATGCCAAATAGGTTCGGTTTCGATAATTTCAACCGCTTTAAGCAAAGCGGCACATGTAGCAGGAGGTAAACTGGTTGAAAAAACAAAAGACCTGCTGTTATGTTTTAAATAATGTATTATATCTTTACTAGCTACTAAAAATCCGCCAACCCCACCCAATGCCTTACTTAATGTGCCGATGGTTAAATCTATTTTACCTTCTAAATTAAAATATTCTGCAGTTCCTTTGCCGTTTTTTCCCATTACACCGGTTGAATGGGCATCATCTATATATGTTGCAGCTTTATATTTTTGACTTAAACTATGAATGGTATCCAATTCTGCAACATCCCCATCCATACTAAAAACACCGTCAGTCATAATTATCTTAGAAACATTTGCAGGAATTTTCTGCAATTTTTTTTCTAAATCTATCATATTATTATGCCTGAAAACAACCATATTTGCTTTTGCCAACATACATCCGTCAATAATACTTGCGTGGCTTTTTTCATCTATAATCACATATTCATCTTTATTAATTAAACACGAAATAACTCCGACATTGGCATTATAACCGCTCGAAAATATAATACAATCTTCACCGGATTTTATATTTGCAAGTTTTTTTTCAAGCTGGTTATGCAAATCCATCGTTCCGCTTAGTACTCTTACACCACCGGAGCCTACCCCATACTTTTCTATAGCTTTTATTGCAGCTTCTGTAATTAGTGGATGACTAGTAAGTCCTAAATAATTATTTGAGCCAAAATTTCTTAATTCTTTACCTTTTACGATAATTCTATTTCCCGAACGCGACTGAATTTCTCTAAGATAAAAATAAATATTTTCGTTCATTAATCTTTTCATTCTATTATATCTAATACATTTTAGAAATATTGGTTTTTGCAATCTTCTTTCTCGTTTTCGTTGATTATTCAAATTATTTAATTCTTTTTTCCCTATTGCCCGCTTTTCACCTTTTCTTCTGTCGATTATTTTTACATTGTTTATATTGTCATAGATAAAATCTTTTATAGGTTTCAATTTTTCCTGGTTTTCGAATACAAAAAAGTTTATTCCGGCTAAAAACCCTTTATCTTTGTCCATTGAAATCCACATTACTCTTCCCTCTAACTTTATATCTCCGTATGGTTGAGGTAACTTAATTGTAATGTAAACTCTCTGTGATATTGTAAGAGCTTCACTTAATTTTGCAACCAATCCTTCATATCCGATATTAATAACATTCCCTTGCATGGTAATTTCATCATTTCCTGTAATTTTTATACCGCAGGTAACGTTTTCCGTAAGAATGCGCATGGATCCCCTTCTACTGATAGAAGCAGGTATTTGCTGTTCTACTAAATTTAAACTCTCTATCATAATATAACCTCCCTTAATTTTTTCAAATTTAAAAAAAATAAACTTTTCTTATAAAATTTTTACTGGAAACTCTCGTTTGAAATTATCTGTTTTTTTATTAGAATATCTTTAAAAACATCCACTACTTCGGATTCAAATTGAGTTCCACGGTTTTCTAACAACTTATTAATTGCATCACCTGGAGATAACATTCCCTTTCTATGCGGACGGTTTGATGTCATTGCATCATATGCATCGGCAACCGTCAATATTTTAGTTAGAAACGGTATTTCCTTCCCTTTTTTATTTTCAGGATAACCTTTTCCGTCTACCCTTTCATGATGATATTTTATTATAGTAGAATGTCTTTTAAGATTGTCTATTATATTTAATATTTCAAAACCGGTTAGAGTATGCTTTTTAAGTTCCTCTTTTTCATTATCGGATAATTCATCTTGTTTGTTTAAAATAGTATCTTCTATACTTATATTCCCGATATCATGCAGTAAACTTGCCTGGGATAAAATCCTTATCTCATCTTCAGGAAGTTTTAATTCCTTAGCTATTTCTACACTATAGTTAGCCACTCTTTCAGAATGCCCTTTGGTATAATGGTCTTTTTCTTCTAAAATCTTTGCTAGCGCGAAAACAATTTGTTCATAAGTGCTTCCTAACTCCTGATGTTCATTACGCAAATCTTCAAATAATTGTTCGTATACTTTATACATAATGTTTTCCTGCAGATATGCCAAAGAAAACGGTTTGATTATGTAATCGCTTGCCCCTTTATTTTTTGCTTCGTTTATTTTTTCTTCCTCACTATACCCTGTAATAACTATTACTTTTGCAGTAGAATCAATTTTTTTTATTTCAGGTAAAAGCTGCATCCCGGATATATCTGGTAAATCTATATCTAAAAATACTAAGTGAGGTTTTTCTTTTTCTACTACTTTTAATGCATCTTCTCCGTTAATCGCAGTGAATATTTTATACCCTTTCAATTCAAAAAAATCTTGCAATACCTGGCATATTAATACATCATCATCAACTATTAGTATCTTTATCATACCCTATTCTTTCTCAAACTAATGGTAATACAATGACTGAATTACCAAATCGTTATATAACAATTGTTTTATATCCTCAGATGTTACTGTTTTATTTTTAATTAATACATTTACAAAAATATTAACTAACATAGTGTCTAACTGGGTTCCCTTGCTCATTATCAATCTTTTAATTGCTTCGACTTGCGCCATTCCTTTTCGATACGGACGGTTAGATGTCATAGCGTCGTATGAATCCGCTATGGCTAATATTCGTGATGAAAGAGGTATTTCTTCACCTTTTTTATTATCAGGATAACCCTTGCCGTCTATCCTTTCGTGATGATGACGTATAATTACCGAAAGTTCTTTAAAATTATTTAAAATATTCAGGATTTCGAATCCTATTATTGTATGTTTTTTTATTTCGTCAAATTCATTATTTGATAACACATCGCGTTTATTTAATATAATATTTTTTATGCCTATTTTGCCGATATCATGCAATAATCCTGCCTGATATATAATTCTTATATAATTCTCTGGAAGCTTTAACTCTTTGGCAATATCTACGCTATAGTTAGCCACTCTTTCAGAATGTCCTTTAGTATAACGGTCCTTTTCTTCAAGAACTTTCGCAAGAATAAATAATGTCTGCTCATATATATTGGTTAGTTTATTATGTTTACTGCGCAAATCTTCAAATAATTGCTCGTATACTTTGTACATAATGTTTTCCTGTATATATGCCAGAGAAAACGGTTTGATTATATAATCGCTTGCCCCTTTATTTTTTGCTTCGATTACTTTTTCTTCTTCACTGCATGCAGTAATCATTATTACTTTTGTGGTAGAATCAATTTTTTTTATTTCAGGCAGGAGCTCCATCCCGGATTTATCTGGTAAATTCATATCTAAAAATACTAAATGGGGTTTTTCTTTTTCAACTATTTTTAATACGTCTTCCCCTTTATGCAAAGTAAATATTTCAAACCCCTTTGTTTCAAAGAAATCTTTCAGTACCTCGCAAATTAAAATTTCATCATCAACTATTAATATTTTAATCATATTTTATTTAAGAAATAACGCGAATACATCAATCTTATGTACTAATATTTATGCAATTCTGATGAAACTTTATCCAATGTATGATATCATACATTAAAATAGCATTAGAATAACATTAGAAAATTCTAATAATTCAATAGCCGAATTCCCTAACAAGACAGGTTTTAAACTTAAAAATTAAATTCTAAAGATTCGAAATCCGTGGTGTCCTCTACTTCAAGATTCCGCGAAGCAGACCTGCCCAAGACCATTCATCTATGCCTTTTTGGAACACCCCAACGCGGAATATCCTACTTTGGCTTATTTTCATCATTGGTAACTATTTTTATCTCAAGATTATTTAAAAAATCTGAGAATTCTTCAATGATTTTTTTAATATGCTCAGGTTTATTATTTTTCGCAGCGATTTCAAGTTCCTTACCTATGGCTGATATTTTATCTAAATTATATAGACTACCGGTTCCTTTAATTTTATGACCCAACTTTTTAATGATTTCTAAATCATTTTTTGATAACGCTTCATGCATAACCATGAGATCTTTTTTCCTTCTTTCAATATAAACAGGAATTATTTCCTTAATCTCAGGACTAATATAAATAACGTTCTTTTCCATAATCTAATGTCATTATACTAATGATATTGTTGTTCAAATAAACTACCTCAGCCCCTACCCATTCCAATGTTTCGGTTATCGGGTAATTATCTGTGTAATCGTTTTTAGAAATCACTGTAATCGAGACCGTTCATGACTTTTTCAACGGTCTCACTAATCTACCCTTCTGAAAGCTGCGTTAATCTTAGCTATAACTAAATTTGGACTAAATGGTTTAATAATATAATCATCTGCACCCAGATTAATTACATTTTCCTGACTTTCATGGTCGGATACCGCAGTAAGAACAATAATTGGAAGTTTAATCAGCCCTAGTCCCGAACGAATTCTATGAATAACACCAAAACCATCCAGATTTGGCATCATCAAATCCAAAATAAGCAAATCCGGCATTTTCTGTGCAACTATATCTATTACTTCCCTTCCGTCGTTGGCTTCATCCATATCGTAACCATTTTGTTCAAGATATATTTTCAGAATATCGCGTATATCAGGGTCATCATCAGCAACCAATATTCTTTTGTTTTTTCTATATACTGCTACGGACGGTTTTTTAATTTCCGGTGCAGAATATTCTTTTTTAGCAGGCTTAAGCTCGGAACTTATATCTAAATAAGGAGAAATTTCATCTAAAGAAGTGTCTCCTTGCGACAAATGCCATAATGCATCATAATCCATAGCCCATAAACAATTATTCCTGATTGCAGTTTCTCGGATACTAAATTCTTTTTCACCCGCAATTATAAGATTTTTTATATCCTGATTAACTTCTAAAAGCTCTAAAATAGCCAGCCTGCCCCTATACCCGCTAAAATCACACTTTATACAACCTACAGCTTTGAAATATTCTGTCGGTAAATTATTTCTCTTAAGCACTTCAATCAAAACAGAATTATTTCTTTTTGCCGGAACCGGTTCCTTGCATTCGGGACAAAGCCTGCGCACCAATCTTTGGGCTGTAATAGCAAGCAATGCAGGTGCAATTTTATATCTTTCCACACCCATATCCGATAACCTGGTAATGCTGGACACCGTATCGTTAGTATGTAATGTTGAAAACACCAGATGCCCGGTCAACGCTGTCTGGAAAGTAATATCCGCTGTTTCCTGGTCGCGGATTTCGCCTACTAAAATAACATCGGGATCCTGCCGTAAAACAGACCTTAAAATAGTGGCAAATGTTAATCCCTGTTTTTCATTTACCTGGACCTGGTTAACCCCTTCCAAACGGTATTCAATAGGATCTTCAATAGTAATAATATTAGTATTTTCTTTTTTAATCATATTCAACATCGAATACAACGATGTCGTCTTGCCAGAACCGGTAGGTCCTGTATTAAGTATCACCCCTTGTTCTGAATTCAGTATGTTTGTTAATCTTGCCGCTATATCCTGTTTAAAACCCAATTCTTCAAAAGGAACTTTAGCTGATTTTGGATTAAGTAGCCGAACTACAACTGTTTCTCCGTAGGCAGTCGGTAATACGGAAACCCGCAATCCGATTTCTATAGAGTTGACTAACAGCTTGGCCCGGCCATCCTGCGGCTTAAAGTGTTCGGCTAAGTTCAAATCAGCCATAATCTTTATACGGGAGACAAGCGGTCCCGTAGCTATATTTCTGGGTATTTTCATTATATTTTTAAGAAATCCGTCTATTCTATACCGAACAATGCTATTATACTCTTCATGTTCTATGTGAATATCGGACGCCCGCATTTTAACTGCATTAGCGATAAGCGAGTTAACTAATTTTATTACAGGCGGAAAGATTTTTTCAGAAGTAGAATAGTCTTTTTCGGTTGGAACACTCTTTAATATTTCAACTTCATTTTTTTCATCCACTTTTTCAAGCAGATCATAAATAATTATTTCAGGGTTAAACTGTTCTGATATTAAAGTTTCTACCTTTGAAGGCAGGCAGTAATATGGATTCGGAGTTCTGCCTGTTACTGCCTGAACATCATTTTTCGCAATAAAATCCAAAGGATTGGACATAGCAACGTCTATGAATTCGTCTTTCAAACGAAACGGAATTAACTTATGCCTTCGGCAGACTTTTTCCGGAATGAAAGAAAGCGCCAATTTTTCAACAACTATTTTATCAGGATTGAAATACGGTATGTTATGAGTTTCAAATACTATCTTTTCTAATGATTCAGCAGTGATTTTCTGAGATTCAATTAAGTATTCAGATAGAAATGTACATTGTTTATCTCTTAGTTCGTTGATTAAATCTGCTGTAATATTGGGTAATTTTAAAACCACATCTGTTAACCATTCGTCGCCAAAGATATGTTTAATTCCCATATCGTTTTAACCCCACTGACTTATACCTATAGATTTATTTTATTATTTTTTATTCATTTTAAAAAAAAATCACTGATTTTTTTCAGCAATTTTAAAGATTGAAAATATTTGATTACTCCTAATACTTTGCGACTAATTCTTTTATCATATCATCCAGAGACCTTTTTAAACTATCTATTTCCCCGGCTTTCTCTTTCAATATGCTTTGCCATGTATTTTCCTTCATTGTAAATTCATCTTTTAATCCGGCAATCTGCTCTTCTTTTAGTTTAAGTTGCTCTTTGGTTTCAAATCTTATTCTCTTTAGTTCTTCCATTAAATTATCAAGTTCTTTTTTTAATTGCTGCCTGTTTTCCTGGGCAAGCATAATTTGATTTTCTCTTTTAGAACATTCTCCGCGCCAGTTTTCCACTTCCTGATTCAATTCTTTTTTCATTAATTCGAAATCATTTCCTTTCATTTGGAATATTTCAATATGTTTTTGCTGTTCCTCGCTTAACTGGCCATTCAATATTCTTAGTTCTTCTTCATATTTCTGTATTTTCATATTTGTTGTTTCTAAAACATTTTCCCGGACGGTAAGTTCCCTCTGCAGATTTTCTATCTGAGTGTCTCTGGTACCTATAGTAGTTTTTAATTGAGAAATTTGATTTTTTAGAGTTTCAATATTAAAATTAAGTTCGTTTATCTTAGCATCCTTTTCCTGTATGGCTTTTTGTAAACTTATAACCTGCGCACCGGTTTCAACTTTAACCGATTTTATCATATCCTGATAACGTGTTAATTCCGTTTCAAAAGCTTTTTTGCCTTCTTCTATGGATTTTCTCACTTCGGTTATTTTACCGTCAATATTATATTTTTCTTTGATATCTTTCATTTCGTCAGGCATTTTTTACACCTTACCCCGGAAACAGTTTTTAGAGTTTATAGAGTTCATAGAGTTATTAAAAGGTGCGATAGTGGGGTTGTGGGATTGTGCGATAGAAAATGTTAAATTATTAAATAAAAAATCCTATCCTATCCCACTAACGCCCGCCTGAATGACTTAGTCGGGCAGGCATAATCGCGCAATATAACGATTCTATCAAACTTATAACTCTATAATCACCTCTAAGGGCTTACATTAAAAATGCCGATAAACTCGGCATTTTAATATGTCCTTTAAACAGTTTTAATAGAAAGTCGCTTCATTTATTCAATATTCTTTTCCAAAAAGATGTTTTTGGTTTTTCTGTATTTTCTTCTAATCCTTCATCTACTTTTTCTTCACCTACTTCTGTTATTTTTAATACATCCTCTAAATCAGGCATAGATTCTGTATTATTATTATTGCTGCTTTTTTTCGAACTTTCACTATCAGACTTTTTCTCACCGCCGGCATCTGTTAATTCTTTAAGGAATATGTCCATATCTTTTTTCATCATTTCTATTTCTTTTTCTTTGTCTAATAAACTATCATTATATATTTTTTCATTATGCTGCATCTGCCTTCTTAAATCCTCTATCTCGCTGGATTCAGTCGATATGGTACCGCGCATTTTCTGTTCCTGCGATTTAAACCTTTCCTGCAATTCCTTAATCTGATTTTCATAATTAGTTTTCGTTTTTCTTAGCTTCTGAACTTCTAACTCATATTCCTGGTACTGTGCTTGCCATTCCTTAACTCTGGTTTCCAACTCTTTCTTTAAAACCGTAAAATTTTCTTCTTTCATTCTTAATACTTCTTCCCATCTTTTCTGTTCTTCGACTAACCTGTTTTTCATTATTTTATGTTCTTCTTCCAGATCTTTATTTTTGGTTTCTGTTGCCTGCCATATAACATCACGGTCGTTATATTTATCCCTTTCTAAGGTTTCTTTTCGGGTCATCTCTTTTTGAAGATCCATTATAGTGTTTTCATAACTTTTTTGCTCTTCTTTTCTTTTTGTTTTTTCATTGAGTAGTTCTGTTTGTAATGCAATTAAATCACGTTTAATATTTTTTATCTCGGTTTCTTGTGAAAATATCGTTCTTTCGTGATCGTGAAGCTTATCCGTCAGCTCACCGTCTCTTTCCTTTGCTTTTTCTTTAATTCTACTAATTTCGTCTTGTTTTTCCTCGATTTTTGTCTTCCATTTATCTTCATGGGCACTGAAAACCTTCTCCCACATAGCTTTGTTCATCGTTATTGTTTTTTTAAGTCCTGCTAATTTCTCGTCAAAATTAGAATTATTCACTTACTCCTCCTCTCAAAAAAAATCATTTTTTTGTATAAAATTACTCGCCCATAAATTATAAAGAATATTCCGAAAAATGTCAATACTTATTTTGACAATCTTTTTTTTAAATTCTCAACAATTCTATCCATTTCTATCTTTAAAACCTTTATTTGCTGTTCTTTCTGATTATACTTCGCCTGTTCTTTTCTTATTTCTTCATCTTTAAATTTAATTTCTTCATTAAGTTTTATCTTTTCCAATTTGCTTTTTACATCCAGCTGTTCCATTTGTTGTTCTAATTTGTTTTTTTCTTCACGTGTGCTGCTAACTTTATCTTCTTCTTTTCGGTATTCTTCTTCCAATTTTTTAATTTTGTTTTCTAATTCCTGAATCTTTTTCAACTTTTCATCTCTTAGCTGAATTTCCTCATTAGTTTTTATTTTCCCCAATTCGCTTTGAGTATTTATCTGTCCAATCTGTTGTTCCAATCTTTTTTTCTCTTCATTTAAACTGATAACATTATCTTTTTCCTTTTGAAATCCTTCTTCCAACATTCTTATTTTATTTTCTAATTCTTGAATCTTCTTTAACTTTTCGTCTCTTATACTAATCTCTTCATTAAATTTTATTTTTTCAGTCCTATAGTGGGATTCAGCCTGCTCAATCTGCTGTTCTAATCTTTTTTTCTCTTCACGGACTATATTTATTTTCACTTCCTCTTTCTGATATTCTTCTTCCAATTTTTTAATTCTATTTTCTAATTCTTGCTTTAAAAAGTTAAAATCTTTTTCCTTCAATTTCAGCATTTCATCTAACTGCGACCATTCTCCCTTCAAGTTGCTTTTCAGCATCTGCATTTCTTCATTTAAACTGCGATTCTTAATTTCAACCGATTCGATATCAAGTTTTCTCTGCTTCAGTTCGTCATTCAGCTCATTAATCCTAATTTTCAATCTTAGAATTTCGTCGTCTTTCGTTTTTAACTGAGATTTTATTTTTTCCTGATATTGTTTTAAAAATTCGTTTTGACTTGATATTTTTTGCATAATTTCTAGCCCTTGAAAAGCGATAATATTGCAATAGCAGATAGAATTATAAATGTTACTGCAATAATTCTCCATATTAGCATAGCAGTTTTATGTTTGTCGTTAATATTTTTCTTTTCTTCTGCAAAATTTCTATGCAGCTCTTTTAATTCAAACTCAAATCTTCTTTTTAATATTTCAGCGTCCTCAGTATCACCCTTCTTGATTCCCGCCTTATTTTCAAGCTGCTGAATTTTAGTCAATAGTTCTAATTCCCTATTTTTGTAATTTATCATTAATCGGTTTAACTCATCCTGTTTTTCTTTTAAAACTTTATCCAATTTAATTTTCTCATCCTGAAATACAATTTTAGCTTTTTCAGAAGATTCCAATTTAAATTGTTGTTTGAGATTTTCTAGTTCAAATTTTATTAGTTGATTTTGTTTTTCAACTTCTTTAATCTTTTTTTCACATTCAAACTGGTCGTTCTCCAATATTTTTTCCCATACAAGATTAGAGGATTCAAAAGTCTTTATTAATTCAACAAGGTTTTCATCAAGTTTCTCAGTCATTTTATTCCAAAAGCCATCCTTCTCTTTCTTTCAAATCAGATAAAACATTTTCTATTTTATCCAAAAGATAAGGAGGAATTTTTTCCTTTTCTTCGTTAGATATCCTTACCAACGATCTTATTGCAACTTTCTTCTCACTATATTGCAGTTTGCCTAAACCATCTATCAGAACTTTTATAGCTTCCGCTGAACCTATTTCACCGAGAGTTGTTAGAGAATCAATCTTTGATTGTTCATTACCTCTTTCAAGCATGTCTTCCAAAATATCAAGTGATTTTTCAGGATTATGTTTAAATAACGCTTTTGCTGCAAGCGATTTTGTTAAACTATTTGTGCTATTTAAAAAAGAACTCAATATGTTTTCTGCTGCATCAGGATCGGTTTTTTCAACAATTTCAGCTTCAATTATCTTTAAATTATCAATTTCTGAAGTCAACTGAAGCGCCTTTTTTTTAGCAACTAAAAGCTCTTGCGCTTTTTCTTTAAGCGACTCAGCCATTCCCACTTCACCGTGCCACAATATAACCGCTGATCTTTTTTTAATATATCTGGTTAAAATATAAACTAATAAAGCAAGAATTGCTCCCATTGCAACTATCCCCAAAGTTGTAGTAAAAAAAAGCGCTTTTTTCATTCCAACGCTTTCTTTATGCATCGCCGAATTTACGGTTTCCTTAAGTACTTTTTCACTTTTAGTGTTTTCTTTTTGAACAACAGAGGTAATCATTTCTTTAAGCAGTTTTGCCCTCTTAGTTTCTGAGTTGCTGTATATTTTCTGAATCAGGTCTCTTTGTTTTTGATCATAATTTTTTAATAATTTTTCGTTTTTCTGTAATCGCGCTTCTATCAATGAAAATAATTTTTCAATCTGCGGAGCTTGCACTTGCGCCTGCACCTGCGGTGGCTGAGAAGTCTGGGTTATCGGCGGTACTTGTTCCGTTTGGGGAGACTGAAATACTTGCTGGGTTTGTGCTGTTTGAGGTTGAGATGCTTGGGACGTTTGTGAAGTCTGAGCTTTTGGAGCCTGCACAGTTTCTGGCTGAGATGTAACTCCGGGTAATGATTCTACATTCTGAGCAACTGATCTATTTGCATTTGCACTTTCATACATTTGCCTGTATTCAAGTTCTTCAGGGAATAATTTAATCAGTTTTTGTATATAAGGTACAGCTTTTTCATAACTTTTATTTTCCGAATATATCTGCCCAACTACTTCAGTCAAGCAAAGCCCAAAAACATCTTTTACTGTTTTATCTTCATATAGTTTCAAACTTGTGTCAAAATCATCTATCGCATTAAACAGCTGACCTTCGTTGTATTTTTCGCCGCCACGGTTAAAATACGCTTTAGCAATAGCTTTAACTAGTACATTTATATTCTGATCGTCCTTTTTAAGCTCTTTTGCCTTTATGATATCGTTATACGCTCCAGTTAAATCATGATTGTTAAAGCTTTTATTTGCACTAATATAATATTGTTTTGCCGTTTTGGTTTCGGAAAAAGATAGCTGATAAAAACCTAAAATAATATATGAAACTAAAAATATTTTTTTTATCATTCTTTTAATATTTTCCTTATTATCATCCAGAGTTCTTCTAGCGTGTAGGGTTTTTCCAGGAATGCATCTATTTTTGCCTTGCCATCTTTTTCGAACATCTGCAACATTTTGACTCTTGATGTAGATATAATAACCGGTATATCTTTTGTAATCATATCTTCTTTTAATTTTAAATTTACAGAAAAACCGTCCAATTTAGGCATTAATACATCAAGAATAACTAAATCCGGCATTCTAGCTTTTATTTTTTCCAATGCATCTAAACCGTCGATCGCCTGAATAACTTCATAACCTGCCAATTCCAGACCCTTCTTTATCATTCTGGCGGTTTCTTCTTTATCTTCGGCAAATAATATCTTTTTAGCCATATTTATTTAAGGAATAACTCTTCTATTTTGCTTGTAAGTTCATATGGATCAATTGGTTTAGCAAGAAATAAGTCTGCATGTATCTTTCTCTCAATCACTGCTCCGGTCAACAAAACTACAATAGTATTTTTTAATGTCTTATCTTTTTTTATTGTTTCACAAAGAGTGAATCCGTCAATTTTTGGCAAAAACGCATCCAGAATAACCAAATCGGGTTTTTCCTTTCTAATTTTCTCTAAGCCCTCTTTACCATCAAATGCCGATTCTACATGAACTCCCTTAAATTCAAAAGTAGTTCTATATAAAACCATAACTTCCCTATCATCATCAACTAAAAGTATTTTCTTACCACTTAAAATCGTTCTTTTTTCCAAAGATTTTTTTACAGTATTTCTCAATTCTTCAACGGTAAAAGGTTTTGTCAGATAACCGTCAATCATATTATTTACTGCTTCGCCAAAAGATTTAAAAACAATTATAACGGTTTCTGGAAAACTTTTTTTTATCAGATCAAATAATTTTATATCTGTAATTATTAGATTATATTTCTTACCTTTCAACCTTTCAAGTGCACTGTTTGTCTTTCCTATATCAACCTCATAATCTTTATTTAACACCTTATAGCATATATTTCTTGTTGTTTCATCATCATCTATGACTAATATTTTTTTATTCATTTGGACTGCCTATAGGTAGTCAGGCCTGCCTACCGGCAGGCAGGTAACTCTATTATAAACGAACTTCCCTTATCTGCCTTGCTTTCTACTTTAATTAAACCATTATGTTTTTTTACAATTCTATCTGCCATTGCTAATCCTAACCCCATTCTTTGACTTTTTGTTGTAAAAAACGGCTTAAATATATTAGAAATATTCTTTTCGGAAATCCCGCATCCGTTATCAGAAATTTTTATTGTTATTCTATTACTTTTTTTACTGTAATCAGTTGTAATTGTAATTCTTCCGTTTTCCTGGACAGCATCAACGGCATTTAAGATTAAATTAATAAAAACATATTCCATGTACGAAATACTTATATTAACGGGAAACATATTTTTACTGTAATTTTTTATAACTTCTATTTTCGAAGATACCAGCTGATATTGGCATAAATCAAGACACAGGTCAATCAACTGATGTAAATTAGTTTTGGTTAAATGGAATTCTGCTCTTGCAAAATTTAAAAGGTTATTGATTATCTCACGGCAGGTTTGTGCTGATAGTTTTATTCTTTCTAAATCTTCTCGTACGGAATTATCTTTTGATTCTTGTAATAATTGAATCCCAACTGTACCTAAAATATTTGTTAATGCTCTATTAAGATCGTGGGTAATCGATGACAACATTATTCCCGAAATATTCATTCTTTCCGATTGAATAAGTTTTTCGTTTAGTTGTTGTATTTGTTTTTGAAGTGATTTTACAGAAACTGATGCTTGTTTCATTTCCCTCTCTTAATGAAAGCAACTAAAAATCAACCTTCTACTCGACTTAAGATAAGAATTATATTTTAAAAATTTAAAGAGCTGTATTCTATACTCTTTTGTATGCATGCATGTATGCATGTTTATTTTATCAAATTATTTAAAAAAATCAATAATATTAAGTCAAAATACAAAAATTATTTTTCAAGAACCTGTTTTATTTTGGCAACTAATTTATCAGGATCAAACGGTTTAATAATATATCCATTTATACCGAAACTAAATCCTTTCTCGACATCTGCAAGTGAATTTTGTGATGTGCACATTAATATAGGAATTTTTTTGGTTTCTTTATCCATTTTCAATTCAGCACATACACCGAAACCATCCAAATACGGTAATATCACATCCAGAATAATTAAGTCCGGTATTTCGTTTTTGACCATTTCCAAAGCCTGTTTCCCGTCAAAAGCAAATGAAACCTTATAACCAAAACCATCCAATCCTACTTTAAATAATTCAACTATGTCCTTATCATCTTCAACTATAAGTATCTTATTTTTTCCCATATACTAATCAACCCCTGAATTTACACTAAATATTACTAATTTATTTAGATTAAATCAAGAAATATTTTTATAATATAAAACAAAAACTTTGCAGTTATTTAAACGCAAAGTTTTTGTGTTTTTACAGTGATGTGTAAACCGTTATCTTACAATGACTATTTTGGAGTTTCAGACTGCATTTTCTCTATTTTGAATGTACCTGATTTAAGAACAGTACCTGCACTATCAACAACCTCTACTTTCCAGTCCCCAACCATATCTGCAAGAATAGTTTTGGCTGACCATGTACGTGTTCTTGCATATTTTACGGTTAAAGGTACTTCTATTATTTTTTTATCATTATAATACCAAACATGCTTTATTTCTGTAGGCATTGTAGCACCTGTAATAACCGTCCAGCAATATACCTTGCCAATGTCAGACGCAAATGTTTCTGCCTTATCCACAGGTTCGCGGTCCGCAATACTTTTACAAAATGCCATGTCAGTTACTGTTAAACTCTGAGCCGTGGTTTGTTCAGTAGCCTGATCTGCAGCCATTTCCTCACCTATAGCACTGCCTGCCAACCCCAATACCAACAAAACTAACAACAGCTTCCTTACCATTTGCACCTCCTATAACAATTTATTTTACATTTATTAGATGCAATATATGATAAAAAGAATCATTTCTTAAATAATACAAAAAAATTAATTTATTTTATTTCTTTTACGGGATTTGTTTCCTGGTTTTCGATGGATTGGAGTTTGTCACCAAATTTATCCAATTTTTTAGAGGTTTCATCATATTTTGCAGCAGCATTAGAGATGTGATTACCTAATATATCAAATTCACACTTAAATTTTTGAAAATCACCCGATAGGCGAGAGAGCATCTCCATTATATTTTTAGCACTCTCTTCTATTTTCATTCCACGCAGACCTAAAACAATTGACTGAAGGTATGCATAAAACGTATTAGGTGATACAGGAATTACTTTTTTATTCAAAGCATAAGTTGAGATTGAATCCTCTTCAGCATTATCATCTTTTACAATTGTCTCGTAATAAACATTTTCAGCCGGTATATACATCAATGCAAAGTCAAAAGTTCCCTCATCCGGTAAAATATATTTTGAAGAAATCGCATCAATATGTTTTTTTACATCAGATACAAATTTTTTTCTGGCTTGAGCCTTTTCTTTATCTGTTTGAATCTCCAGCATTTTTTTGAAATTTTCTAATGGAAATTTTGAGTCAACAGGCACAAATCCCTGCCCCAAGCGGATAATGGCATCAACCTTTTCCCTTGATTTAAACTGATATTGTAATTCATAAAATTTGGGAGGTAAAATCTGGGACAACAAATCTCCTAAGAAAAACTCGCCGATATTTCCCCTTAATTTTGGAGCCCTTAATATTTCCTGTAGTGAAGCAATATCATGACCGACTTCAAATACACGTTTGGTGGCTTCTGAAAGCTGGCCGATACTTTTATTTACATCACTTACAACCTTTGCTGCATTATCCAGACGTTCTCCGACACTCTTTTGCGAATTAAGAAGCTGGTCTGAAACCGAAGAAAGCTGTTTATTGACCTGTTCAGTAAGAGATGCTATTTGCTGGTTAACAAGCGAAGTGCTGCCGGTTAAAGAATCACTCACTTGTTTTCTTAATGAATCCATTTGCTGCTGGATAAGCAAACCCGACTGAGTGTCTTGAGGTGAGCGTTTAATCAGCAAAAACACTAAAACAACAATTACCAACAAAGCAATAGATATAATTATAACCATATTTTTTTAAAAAGTTTTAGAGTTTTAGCGTCCTAGGGTTTTAGAGTTTAAAGACTCTAAAGTTGTTAAGATTTTAACACTAAAACACTAAAACCCTATAACTCTATAAACTCTCTTTAGTTAATTATACAAAAACAAAAAATTATTTCAACGGCTAATTTTTACGCTCTGACATATATTATTAAACGGGCAATAATTACAGGACATATAACCTGGATTTGCATCAAACTGCCTGTTTTTTATACCCAAAGCAACATCTTCGATGATTTTTTCTATTTTTTCTATCATTTTTTCATCCGGCTGGACTGAACCGACAACCCCGGTATTAACAAAATGTAATTCAACACTTTTTGGTAATTTTCCGGTAAGTTTTGCCCAAGCCAAAGAATATATTGCAAGCTGAGTGCTTTCTTTCGCTCTTTCATCAGCTTCTTTCTGTTCCGAGACATCCGATGTTTTAAAATCAACTATAATGGCGTCTTCTCCGTCAAAATCCACCCTGTCGAACCTGCCGATAATAACATCATCTCCATAATTAATTTTAAATTTCTTTTCTATATATTTAGGAATTATTTTCGCTTTTTCTTCTCTATGAAAAAACTTTCTTAGCGCTTCCCTGCCTTCCTCTAACCGCTGTTCTTCATGTTCCACCGATAAAAAACCTATTGATTCCCAATGAGATTCAAATTTCTTTATAAGTTCATCAAGTAATACCGTTTTTTTATCTATTTTCTTCTTGTAATAAAACTGGATGGTTTCGTGAATTGCATTGCCGTACACAATCGCGTGATTTGCCATAACCGGAATTCTCAATAAATGAATGTATTTATATTTAAGAGGACAGGTTAAATAATCATCTATCTGGAAATGGCTCATTGAAAGCTGTTTTTTTACCTGCAGATAATTACTTTTTGTATTATTTATCACCTCATTCATTTTAATCGCTTCTAAAGGATTAAGTTTTTTCATAACAATTTTTGTTTGAGCTAAATTTAGTGCCTCAAAAACAAACTGGCTTACTTTTCTCTCACGCTGCCCACCGTAATCCGCTGCCGAAGTAAGATATAATTCATCTTTTGCTCTTGTCATACCAACGTAAAAAAGCCGTCTTTCTTCCTGTTTATGAAAATCACCCGATGGTAATATATCTTTTACCAGTGAATCCGGAACTTCCAATGCTTCTTTTCTTCTGTTCACAGGAAACTTTCCCTGAACAAGCGAGACCATAAAAACAACAGAAAACTCCAGGCCTTTCGCTTTGTGTATTGTCAATATATTTACCGCGTCCGTATCTAAATCTGCTTCTGATGTTGCCGGATCACTCCCCGCCTCAATTAAACTGGCTAAATGCGATATAAAAAATTGTACTTTATCATTTTTTGATATTTCGGCAAAATTTCTTACAATTTCGAAAAAAAGAGCTACATTAGAAACTTTCTCTATTGATTGTCCGTCTTTCTTATCAACAATTTTTTTAATCCAGCCGGTATCATGAATAAATTTGTATAGTATCTGTCCTGTAGAAAGTTCTTTTGATGCATTAATGAATTTTTTTATATCCTCAATTATTTTTTTTATAACATCTTTCCCTGAATCACTTATTCCGTCCAAATTCGAATTATTAAAAATTTTGTATATTGGTGTTTTACTTTTTGACGCTTCATTCAAACAAATTGTCAAATCCTCCATCGGCATATTGTAGATATCCGAAGATGCCAGATGAAATAATGAGATATTATCGGATAAATCTGAAATTACTTTTAGGAAAGAAATCAGTATTTTAACTTCTTCACGAGCATACAATCCGCTGCTTCCGGAAAAGTGCCAGGGAATATTTCTTACATTTAAAGATTTTATTATTGGATTAGAATCATTATTAGAACGAACAAGAACCGCAAAATCACGATAACCCTTTCCTTCTTTAGATAATTTCTGTATTTTTTCTGCGACAAAATCTGCTTCTGCCGAAACGGTATCAAAATGATTATTGAAAACTCTAGAAACTGGTTCTTTAGTTCTTTTGTTTTTTTGTTCTTTCGTTCTAACAGAAATAAGTTTTTTATTTATTTTATTCTTTACTTCAAGGCGGTCCGGATTGTTAAATTTTATCAGATTATACGCAAAATCAAGTATGCTTTGATTAGAACGGTAATTTTTGTTTAACACAACCTGTTTTGCCGATGGATAAGTATTTTTGAAATTTATGATATTTGAGATAGCCGCGCCCCTAAATTTATAAATGCTCTGATCGTCGTCTCCAACGACGGTGATGTTTTTTTCTTTGTTCAATAAAATTTTCAATAATTGGAATTGCGAGTAGTTTGTATCCTGAAATTCATCAACGAGAATATACTTAAATTTGTCGCGGTATCTTTTTAAAACCGAAGGATGTTCTCTGAATAATTTTAATACCAGCCAAACCTGATCGCTGAAGTCAATTAATCCATACTGCATTTTCAAATCTTCGTATTTCTTATAAATTTCGGAAAGTTCTTTTTGTATCAAATATCCGTCTTTTAATTGAACATCTTTCGGATTTTCTTTGACTACATTTTCGAAGAGTTTTATATAATTGTTGTAATCTTCGCTGGATACATCTTCATCTTTCAGGCGGGAAAATAAAAATAATATCGACTCAATATGTTTTAATGGATTTCCTAAAGGCCTCAATTTATCCATAGGAAATTCGAAAAGATGCTCTTTAAAAAATACGATCTGCTGCGGCTGAGCCATGACCCTAAAATCACTAGTTAATCCTAGGTAAATTGATTCATCTTCTAATATTCTATTTCCGAAAGAATGAAAGGTAGAAATCCAAACATCTGCAAATCCGTAAGGCACTAGTAGGTCAACCCGTTCCTGCATTTCTGCAGCAGCTTTTTCAGTAAATGTAAGTGCTAATATTTCGTCAGGCTTTGCTTTTTTTTGGGAAATCAGATTGGCAATCCGGTGGGCTATAACAGTGGTCTTACCGGTACCGGCGCCTGCTACAATTAGAAGCGGCCCTCTAGTATGAGTAATTGCTATTTTCTGTTCAGAATTAGTGTGCAATAGATTTTCTTGTTCGGAAGGTAATTTCTTAATAGACATAGTAGTAATACAAGTTAAAAGTTTCCGCTACTGATGCTTTAGCGGATCCGCCTACGACTTGGTGGCGGAAAAAAAGGAATATTACCTCAATTTTTAATCCCGTAACATTATCGGGACAAGTTTTTTCATTTTACATTTTTAATTGTTTTCTGCCGGAATATTGTACTCTTTGAGTTCGGTAACTCTTTTTTCTGAATAACCTGAAGACTGGGTAGTAAGTATTTTTCCAACTTCAGGTGCATAATATTCATAAGACCACGAAGGAGTTTTCATAAATTGCTTTTTTATTTTCAAACAATCCGTAAATTTTCCTGCGATAATTTCCACATTCTCATTTTTAGAAATAATTGTGTACCTAATATTTCCTACTGTCCATTCTTTATTAACTTCAAGCGGATATAAAAACACGCTAGAAATTAAATTACCTTTTTTATCTGTTTCGTAAACACCATCTTTTGTTTTTTTAAAATATTTGGTAAATCCTTCAACAAATCTGCCTCTCGTATAAAGAGTTCTATCCATTTCATAAATACCATCTTTTGAAGATATTATTTCATTTTTTGCTGTCATATATTTACCGGATGTATCCGAATCAGCTTCGATCAATTTTAAACTTTTTGCAAGCGGAAAATAGTCGGCTATTTCTAGCCAAGCTTTTTTAGCATCTTTTGCCCATTCTGTATCAGGAAAATCATTCATTACTCTTTTATAATATTGTTTTGCTTCTGAGTTATCTTCTATATTCTGCTGATATATTCGTCCGATAATAAATATGACTTCCGGAAGACGCGAATTATCAGGATATTTCTCGATTATAAATTGATATTTACTTATTGCATCTACAAATCTCCCGTTTTCCAATAATTTTTCTGCATTTTTAAACTGATAGTTAACACCGCATCCAATTGAAAAAAATATTAGAAATGAAAAAATACTTATATTTATTAAAATTTTACTCTTCATATCCGTCGCTCGCCTTTTTTTAAATAAATAAAAATCGCTAATAAAATTCCTATTGCATCAATTAAGACATCGCCGTAATTACCGTCCCGATTCGGAATAAATGTCTGGTGAAATTCGTCGCTTACAGCATAAAGAAAAGAAAGAAAAGATGACCAGAAAATAATAGCGGAAAATGATAAAAAAAATGATTTTCTAAATGCCCTGTATAGGAGAAGCGTCAGGACAAAATATTCTGTTATGTGAGCACCTTTTCTTAAAACAAAATCATATAGCCCCAAGCCACTTTCTAACCCCGGTATATCTGATAAATAAAAAATCAAACAACACCAGATAAAAACCGGTAGCCAAAGTTTAATAAATTTCATTGACTATATCAAATCCTTTGCTTTCATGCTTAAAAAATCATCCTTAGCAACTATTATATGGTCAAGCACTTCAATACCTAATATCTCACCTGCAGATACAAGCCGCTTTGTAAGTTTAATATCGTCTTCTGACGGCGTCGTATCACCTGACGGATGGTTGTGAATAAAAATTACACTTGCTGCAGAATGTTGTATTGCAGGGTTAAAAACTTCCCGCGGGTGTACAAGTGAGGCATTTAAGGTACCGACAGATACAAAATCCCTTTTTAGAATCTCGTTCCTTGCATTTAGATAAAATACTACAAAATATTCTTTCTTCTTATCTCTTATATCCAAAGCAAGAGGCAGAACATCAGTCGGTTTTTTTATTGATACAACATCTTTATCCAGGCCTCTTTTTACAAGTTCAACTGAAGCAGCAATAATAGATGCTTTTGAAGGGCCTATTCCTTTAATCTGTTTCAATTTTGTAAGCGGAATTTTAATGAATTCGTCTGCCGGATATTCTTTTAAAATTTCTTTTGCGAGCTGTAATACGTTCTTTCCTTTGTATCCTGTCCGCAAAATTATTGCAAGAAGCTCATTATCTTTTAAACAAGATAGTCCCGTTTTTGCAAGTTTTTCTCTGGGTAAATTAATTTTGTCTGTTTTAAACGGCATATGTTGATTCTTTCTTTTTAGCTAAAAATTCTTCTATTTCTTTTTTCTCTTTTTCGAATCCGCTTCTGCCCATGAGACCGTAAGTAAGAACTTTACCCAATTCTACTCCTGGCTGGTCAAACGCGTTTATTTCAAAGAGTTCGCCTATATACGCAGTCGCTAATTCAAGCATATAAAAAATCTGGCCTATTGTATGCTCATTGACTTCCGGAATAGTTATTGTGCAGTTTGGTCTCATTTGTTTGGTTAAAGCCACCCGGGTTGCCTCTTCTTCACACTTTATCAGTTCGTTAAGGGTATGTTTTTCAAGATAATGTTTTTCTTTCGTTGAAGGAATTACAACATTCGAGCGATATTTTTCGACTGATAAAAATGTGATTACCTTATCGTAAGAACCCTCTATATATAGCTGAACCTGTGAATGCTGGTCTGTTGCACCCAGCGCTTTTACAGGCGTCGGTCCGATATTTACAACTTCATTTTTTATGTTTGTCCTTTTACCTAATGATTCTGCCCATAGCTGGCGGAACCAGTCTGAAACATCTTTTAACGCCTGGCAATACGGCATCATAACATTTATCTTTTTTCCTTTTTGATACATAAGATATTGAATTGCGGCATAAATTGCAGCCGGGTTTGTTGTTATATCCTGTCCGCATCTTTCATCCATATCTTTAGCACCTTGTAAAAGTTTTTCTATATTTAATCCGCTGTATGCAGCTGATATAAGGCCAACAGGCGACAGCACAGAAAATCTTCCGCCCACATTAGCAGGAATTACAAATGAAGCGATACCTTCTTTGTTTGCAAGTTCTCTTAAATAACCCTTTTTCTCATCAGTAGAAATAATAACGTGTTTCTGCCAGTTTTTAACTCCTACTTTTTTGATTAGAGCGTTTTTTAATATAAAAAAGTTAGCAAGACATTCTGCGGTTGTACCCGATTTTGAAATTATATTAAAAACTACTTTTTTTAGATTTAATACGTCCAACAACCCTTTAATAAGTTCCGGATCAACATTGTCGGGAACAAAAAGACGCGGACAATTTTTCCTTTGTTTTTTAGAAAGTAAATTCCAGTTCAGATGATTCAAAGCAGTCTGAACAGCGATATTCCCAAGCGCAGAACCTCCGATACCGATTACAACAAAATCGTCAAATTTTGTCCTTTCCTTTTTTGCAAAACTGCTTATCTTTTTTGCTTCTTCCGTCTTATACGGCAGTTCCATAAAACCAAGCATTCCCTTTGCTTTTTTCTGCTGTATAATGCTATACGCAGACGTAAGCTTCGGATACAATGCCTGCAGCTCCTGTAAATCTATTCCATGCTCTCCTGCAAAATCCGACATGCAATTTGAATAATCTAAACGTATACTACCCATTTTCCTTCCTCCTTTTTACAACTATCGCACTACCGCACTATCCCACAATCTCACTATCTCACGCTGATGTCTCGAATTCTTTTACAATCTCTTTAATTTCAATTTCGGTCTTTTTCAGCTTACTTCTGAGCACCTTAATCAATTCCGTTGCTCTTTTTACTTTTTCGGCAAGTTTGTCTATTTCAACATCTTCGCCTTCTATGCTATCGAGAATCTTTTGCAGTTCTTCAAACGATTTAGAATAAGACGTTTTTTCTTCCACGATCACCTCCGGACATCCTTTTCTATATAGGATGTCTTTGAGATTACTTTCCCGTTCAATTTACCGTCGCGTAATTCAACTTTTATATTAGAATTTATATTGATATTTTCAATACTTTTAATAATTTTGTCATCTTGTCCGTATACCAATCCGAACCCGAGTTTCAGTATATTTACCGGATTTTTGGAATTTATAAATCTGTCTAATTCATCAAGTTTTCTAAAACCGTTTTCAAATATTTTTTTTATGCTCCAATTTAGTTTTTCATTTATCTGGACAATGTCACTTTCTAGTTTGCTTGTGAACATAAGCGTTGCGGATTTTACATTCTTTGAGATATTTCTTAATTTTTCCAATTCAGCTGTTAAAATTTGTCCCTGATTTTCCAGAATACCTTCAAACACTTTTTCACAATCAAGTTCAAAACTATGAACTCTTTCTACTATGAACTGTGCCGTCGCAGTCGGTGTTTTAAACGACTGGTTGGCAACTTCATCGGCAATAGTCCTGTCTATCTGGTGACCTATCCCTGTTAAAACCGGATTTATAGAATTAGCTATTGCAACCGCTACTCCTTCTTTATCAAAACCCATCAGGTCCGATGCACTTCCTCCGCCGCGAACAATAGCTATCACATCAATATTTTGTTTGTTAAGAGAATATATGGCATTCCGTACTTCTGTTTCTAAATCGGTGCCCTGCATTCTGGCATCGCACAAAAAAACCGAAAAAGAATATTTTGACTTTCTTAATTCATCAATAAAATCATTATAAGCAGCGCTTCCAATGGAAGTTATTAATCCGACATTTAAAGGAACAGGGGGTATTTCCAGCTTTTTATTTTTCTCCAAAAATCCGGATTGTTTTAGTTTCTCAAGAATAAGTTTTTTCTCAAGCGCCATTTTCCCGATTGTATATTCCGGGTCTATGTCGGTTATGCGAATCTGGACTCTTCCCTGCGGTGGGTAGAAATCAACACTGCACTTTACTTTTATATGAAGCCCGTCTTTTAAAGCAAGTCCTGAAGTTAAAGATATTAATTTTTCGTTTATTTTTATCCTGTCTTCACCCCAGATCATAGCGGATATTGCCGCTTTTCTTTCTTTGGTATCAGGATTCTGTTCAACAAGTTCAAAATAAACCTGCCCGTAGGGCCTTACATCAGCTTTCAACACATCTAAATCATATCTATATATTTCACCGTGAACCCATATTCCGGAACTAAATGAGTCATTCAGAACCTGTTTTATCTGATTATTAAGCTGGCTAATTGAAAAAACAGTATTTTTTGCCGGGCTTTCATCAAATCTTTCGACTACGCTCAGGATTGCTTCTTCCGTTTGAGCAAAATCTTCGGGTTTACTGTCTTTTGTCATTGACAAAATATCATTTCCATATTGAAGTAGTTTTTTACTGCCGATGCCTTTAATCTTAGTTAGCTCTTCAACCGTCTGAGGATATGCTTCCGCAATATTTCTTAATGTTGTATTTGGAAATATAAAATATTTTTTCGCTTCCGGAACATTTTCCTTTCTTGCTCTTTCATCACGCCATGTTAATAAACGGCTATATAAATCTCTATTATTCTTTGCCATGATATCAGGAATTTTTCTGGAGTGTCGGAATAATTATATTCTGGTTTCTATAAATGAGGTCGAAATCCGGGATTTTTTCTTTATTAGCCTGCCAAATATCGTACCAATTAGAACCTCTTTTAAAATATTTTTTAGATATGTACCAAAGACAATCACCGCTTTGCACAATATAAGTTTTTACAGGTTTAACTATTTTCTCTGCAGTATCAACAACTTCCGAAGCTTCCTTGGCATACATCAGCGCACTTTCAAAATCAGGGACTTCAAATGAATCTTTGGCTTTTCTAAGCACACTTTCGGCAGAAAATACGTCATATCCGTCTTTCTTCTTGATTTTTATCTTCTCGCCGCTAACTGCAATCTGCTGCCTTGCTTTGCTTTCAAGATTTTTTAATTGCTGTTCTTTATTCTCATTATTTTCTTCTAAATCTGCTCCGGTTTCTTCCTGAACCTGTTCTATAACCGGTACTCTACTACTTGACATTTTCCACGCGTGATACAGCCTATTGCAAATATTAAAAACAATAAAAAAGATGCCTATTAAAAAAATTATTTGCAACCGAGTAAGTCGGTGCGCCATAATTTCTCCACAAGAAATTTATTTTTCCACCTGTAAATAAACGAATAACTAAGCGGCCTGCTTAAATTTCCGAATTGGTCGAATAAAAGATGAATCGTATAAGCAACATAAATGCCCAATAATATTTCGTTCGCGGAAGTAACTAAAATAATTATAGAAAATATGAAAAGTAATTCCCAGCTATGCAAAAGTAAAAAGGTTTTCTTATAAGCATATTGTTCAGCAAGATCAAAAAATTTTTTTATATTTAATTCCAATCCGCAATGATAGAAATATTCAAAAAAATGGTCCAAATCCATAAATATTCCTATAATAAACGAAGATAAAGCCAAAATATATAGCTTAGATATAAAATACAAAAATACTGAAAGTGAAGTAGATATAATAATATGTGAACCTAATTTCATATATAAGTCCAATTAAAAATTAAAAATGTAAAATTAAAAATTTATGTGTTTTTATTTCTTTTCCGCCCCAAAGGGGCGAGACCTCGCCCAAAGGGCGGGCTACCCTTCTCCCTATCTACCCCTTCACCTGCCTCTTTTCTACTTCACGTAGGTCAACCAGTTATATTTATCTTTGGTTTTCCCTTTTATCAGATTAAAATACTGTGTCTGAAGTTTTTTAGTTACCTCGCCGCATTTTCCTGTTCCGATAATGATTTTATCTATTTTAGAAACTGGTGTAACTTCGGCTGCCGTACCGGTCAAAAAAACCTCGTCAGCTATATATAACGACTCTCTTGGAATTGAGTGCTGTTCGATTCTCATATCCATATCTCTTGCAATACTAAATACAGTATGCCTAGTAATACCTGCAAGTATAGATGAACCGGTAGGCGGAGTAAAAATTACGCCGTTTTTAATAATAAAAATATTCTCGCCGGATGCTTCTGAAACATAACCGTAAACGTCTAAAACAATTGCTTCATCATATCCGCTATTTATTGCTTCCATCTTTATAAGTTGGGAATTCAAATAATTTCCGCCTGCTTTTGCAAGTGCCGGAAAGGTATCAGGTGCCGGGCGGCGCCATGAAGATACATGAACCGACGCACCTTTTTCTAATGCTTCTTTTCCAAGATATGCACCCCATTCCCATGCAGCTACAGCGCAATTAATAGGATTTTTTAAAGGATTTACTCCCAGCTCACCATATCCGCGGAAAACAACAGGACGGATATAACATTCCTTAAATTTATTGATTTTAACAACTTCAACACATGCATTAAGAAACTCTTCTTTTGTAAAAGGAATATCCATTCTATATATTTTTGCTGAATCATAAAGCCGGTCGATATGTGCTTCCAATCTGAATATAGCCGGTCCTTTTTCAGTATTATAACATCTGATTCCTTCAAAAATCGAAGAACCGTAATGTACAACATGAGACAATACATGGATTTTAGCATCTTGCCAGTCAACTAATTTTCCATCAAACCATATTTTACCTTTATTTAAACTCATAAAAAAACCTCCGAATTCATTAGGTTTATGTAATATTAATTCTATAATAATTCTATAGGTTTGTCAATGAAGTTTTGAGTCTAATGTGCAACAGCGATTATGAAGGAAAGTACGGATACGCCCAAAGCTATATATGGTACATACTCTTTTATTGGTTTTTTAGCATTTAAAACGGGTTTTCTTCCGGCATTAATATCTTCGCGTAAATTGTAAATATCGCTTAAAATAATTTTAGAAGCATCTTCATTGGATTTAATTCTATTTTTTATCAATTCTAGTTCCTTTTTATTTCCGACATCCAAATCAGTAATTCGTTGGTTAATTACCAATATTTCTTCAATTTCTTTACTTATTTTTACAATCTGCTGTTCAATATTGATTAATTTTTCATTCATAGTATTTGATATATTTCCCGAAGTTTCTATAGCATTTATAATATTTGCAATAGAACTACTAATTTCTACAATACTATCCTTCAATTTCATTATAGCAATATCATTGTCTGAAATTTTTAAATTCTGTACATCTTGAGAATATAAATAGCCACTTGCCAAAAAATACATAATAATTAAATAATAATATATTTTGTTCATACAATATCCTAACTTTCAAGAGGTAAAAAGGGAGAAGGGTAGAAAGGTAGAAAGTAATGGTTTAAACATCTTATTTGATTAATTTCAAAACCAACCCCTATCCCCTAACCTCTAACCTCTTTCTCTGCCTTTAATAATTTTAATGCTTTTTTAAAATCCTCCGGTAGCGGTGCGGAAAACTCAACCTTTTTTTTAGTTGATGGATGAAGAAATCCTATGCTCAATGCATGCAACAACTGCCTATTTGTAACTTCCGATGCATTCCCGTATTCAATATCGCCCAAAATAGGATGCCCGATATAAGCAAGATGGACTCTTATCTGATGAGTTCTGCCGGTAAATGGTTTAACCTCAAGATAAGTAGCATTTTTTAATCTATCTAAAACTTTAAATGATGTCTTTGATTTTCTATCCGACATCGGACCAACAACGAATTTCTTTCTATCCTCATTTGACCTTCCTAATGGTGCATCAATTACACCTTCCGGTTCCTTGATTATACCCTTAACAATCGCCGAATATTTTTTATCAATAGTCCGCTGCTGAAATTGCCTTGATAAAAATTCTTTTGCTTTTTCATTCAATGCAACTACGAGAATTCCCGAAGTATCTTTATCTAAACGATGAACAAGAAACGGAGCAATCTTACCTTTTAAATAGAACAACAGCCCGTTAACAAGTGTATCTGTTTTATGTCTGCCTGCCGGATGAACTACGAGGTCCGGCTGTTTATTAACAACAATAATATCCTTATCTTCGTAAATTATATCTAACGGTATTTCCTTAGCTAATATCTTTTCTTCTTTATTTGCAAATTCAATCTCAATGACATCATCAAGACGTAATCTATGCCCGGATTGTGATGGTTTCCCGTTAATATTAACAAATCCGTTTTTTATTAACCGCTGAAAATAACCGCGCGAATAATCCGGATATTTTTCTTTTAAAAAACTATCCAAACGGGTTCTATTTACATCACAAATAATTTTTTCTTGTTTTTCCATATTGAAGCCTTGAAAAGTCCTCATCACTCTTAATTACACGGATTTTTAGAGACAATTACGGGATCTAGCGACAAGTCATAATCTGTGTAATCTGTGTTCTTAATCTGTGTAATCAGTGATTGTTGGTTTCTTAGCAATCACATAATATAATATAAAACTAATAACAAAAACTAAAATTGCTATAATTTGAGTCGGTGTAATCCCTAAAACCACATTCCCCCTGAAATCGTCTCTAAAAAACTCAAGGAAAAATCTTCCTAAAGAAAAAAGAATAGCATAAATTAACATAACCTGCCCGTCAAATCTTTTTTTGTTCCAAAAATATCTTAAAATGAAAAACAATATAAGAAGTAAAACCGCCGAAATCAATTGTGTAGGCAACCGCTTAACATCACAAGGTGCCAGTGATTCTTTTGGAAAAAGCACGCCAAAAAATACGTCAGTCGGTTTTCCGTAGCAACAACCGGCAAAAAAACATCCGATTCTGCCAAGTGCATGCCCGATTGCTAAAGCAGGTGCAAAAGCATCACCCATTTTCCATATCGAAATTTTGTTTTTTAGTGCAAAAATTATAACCGTCAATGCACCACCTAAAAAACCGCCCCAAAAAACAAGTCCGCCTTGCCATACTTTAAATATATCTATTAAATTATTGTTAAATTCATTCCAGGAAATTAAAACATAAAAAATACGAGCACCTAATATCGAAAAAATAAACACTAAAAATGTCAGTGATTCAATCATAGATACCGAAATATTTATTTTTTTACCATAATACAGAAGTACTTTTAAACCAATAAAAAAACCAAGTGCAACAAAAACACCGTATGTATGAATTTCTATAAAACCTAATTGAAGAAGAGTTGGAAACATAGAGAATCAATTAAAAATTTAAAATTAAAAAACTTGTCCCGAGGTTGTTGCGGGATTAAAAATTGGTGGTTATATTTATTAATATACGATTAAAACGATTTAAAACTGATTTATACTGAAAAATAAAACCCAATTAAGACTGATGGTCAAAACTGATGAATACTGATGGACAACGATGATGAATACTGAAAACTGAACTGATTCATACTGATTTCTGGTATTGTCATTTATTTATCTTCTATAGCAAATATTTTTAAATTATAGGTACAATTAGGACTCTTTCATTTTTTCTAGCATTAAAAATTCCACTCTTTCAATTACTTTTTCTGCATACCTACAATAATCCTTACTTTCTTTTTCAGATATTATAATTCCACCTTCATATAAATCTGCATTTCTTTTCATTCTCATAGCATTTCCAATGTCAAATATAGAATCATCTTTTAATATCTTACTCATCCTTTCCAGTATTTTTATATGATGCCCTTAAATGCTTCTTACTTTCAATCCGCTTATTCCTGCTATCAAAGTAATTCCGGCTTTTAACAAAGAATTATATGAATAATTAAATTTCACTTCAGGAATATTATCTTCTTTAGCAATTTTTAAATCTTTTTTTGCATTTTTCAAGTAACTATTTATTTGTTCATTACTAAATTTAATTTTTCTAAAACTATTATTTTCATTCATATTAATCTTATTTTTTTATTTTTGAAAATATTTTCAATAAATGAATCTTTGGCTATTTTTTTCTTATTTAGTTCATTTTTGCCAATATTTATTATATTAAGTTCCCTATTAATATTTTTTTGCAGATTTGAAATTTTTTTATTTAATTCCAATGTATCGGCATTTCCAATCACCAGCACATCTATATCACTTGATGAATCCATCTGATTTTTAGCATATGAACCCACAATATATGCTTCTTTCACACCTTTTACACCTTGCAGACAATATTTTAGTTGATGTTCTATGCCATATGTCTTAAAAATTATTTTTTTATATTCTTGAAAAAGTGGATACTGTTTATTTAGAGAATAATATATCTCTATACCTCTTTTTTCGCTATTAAGTATTCCTTCATTTTCTAACTCTTTTAATTTTTTAGCCGTATTCCTCTTATCTATGTTAAATTTTCTTATCATCTCATTAACATAGAGTGTTTCAGTATCATGAAGAAATAAATATCCTAATATATTTTTTGTTATTTTCGAATTTAATGAAATCATAACTGTTTGCTCCCAAATACCATGAGTGTATATTATTACACCTATAAGTGTATAATATTACACTGAATCTGTCAAGTGAAAAAAGATGTCAATTAACTAAATATTTTCTCTGGAGAATACGGAGTGAAGAATCAGCAGGACAATTCCGATTGTTATTGCGGAGTCAGCGATATTAAATATCAATGTTTTTATTCATAGTTTTATTTATTGTCTATTACAATTTATATTCAGTAGCCAAATCCTTATTTAAACATAAAAAAAGCAGGCATTTTAAAATATCTGCTTTTTATATTTTTAATCTTTATTATTTTATTTTTTCAAATTCTTCAACTTCCATTTGTATTTCATTAAGAATACTACGAAATAATCCTTTACCAATATCTTCACCTTTATGAATAGGCACTACCGTGCAACGTCCATCATTATGACGCCAGAAAGTATGGCTACCTTTTTGACGAATCATAACAAAACCGGTCTTTTTCAACTTTTTACACAATTCTCGTGATGTAATTGCCCTTAATCTTGTCATACTCTCAATTCTATTTGTTGAACACCTACAAATTCTACAGGAGAAATCTTTTCATGGTGTAATTTTTTAACTTCTAAACATAATTCAATTGCTTCCTTAATTCGCTTCAAAAGTTCTGGTATTGTTTTTGCTTGAGTATGACACCCCGGTAAATCAGGAACTTTAGCTATCAACATTCCATCTTCATCTTTTTCAATTAAAACTGTAAATTTATTGAACATTTTTCCTCCGCAGGTAATTTCAATTCTATAACAAAAGTATAACTAAAAAATGCTATTCTGTCAATAACTTTGTTTTGAGAACATTGAATGGTAAATCAGTAGGACAATTCCGATTGTTATTGCGGAGTCAGCGATATTAGAAATATCAATGTTTTTATTCATAGTTTTATTTATTGTCTATTACAATATACATACGTTTATTATATTATACACATTATGATTTCAATGTTAAAATTAAATTAGTAATTCTGTAGTTTTTATTTAATTGCGGTTTACAAAAAAATTATAAAATTTCTACAATTTACAGATTTTATCTGTTTTCCAATATTTTCTTAACCCCAAAATATACCGGTAGGGTCTTTTTCAACTTCTTTTAGTAATTTATCAAAATCTTCGGTGGGATCTGTATCTATATATCTATTCCATTTTGAATTGCGGTCCGCACAATATAATGTCCAAAATGAATTTTCAGGATTATGCCTAAATTGAGCGATAACAATATCTACCCATTCATTTGTCTTATCGAATGCTGGTCTCATTTCAAAAAGAGTAATAGAATTACCCTTGATTTTAAAATCCAATTTGACCATATCACTTGCATGTTCCGGTATCCTATTGCTACAGTATTCTCTTAATTTATTTTCTATTTGTTGTTTTACTCCTTCCGGAATAGCCATATATTTCTCCCTAACACGAGTGTATATTATTACATTATGTTTATCAATATCGTATTATCTAACTACGTCACCTTTATTTGCTCTTATTTGTGAACATTGAATAAATTATTATTGAATTGTATTTATTTCTTTCTCTTTTAACGCTATGCACCATTATATAAATAAAGTGAAAGGATTTCACCATAAAAAGGAAAGGTGCAATATATTCTTACTCGAGACACCCAAATTGACTATTTTCAAATTTCACTTATATAGACAAAAGGTGAAAGAATACTAATCTAACAAATCCCATAAAAGATTTCCCCTAAATATGCGGTTTTACACAAGGTAAGTTTAACATTTTTAATGCCTAAAATCAAGAACAAAACAAATTTCTATCGTGAAGAAATTTTGCGAGAGATATGTTGAAATGAAATTTTTATTTATCAAGAAATTTTATTATTAGTTTATTAACTGTTTCAGCGAGGTCTTTGAATTCGTCGTTTTTACGCAGAGTAATTGGCTCTACTTTTTCTCCCCGTAAACGTTGTTCAATTATTTTTTGTATTTTATAGGCAGGTCCTGCCAAGCGATGCGAGAAGAATAATCCGAATATACCCGTTAGTACAACACCGACTACTGCGGCTGTGATTAATGCGGGTAATATTATTTTAGTTCTATCTACTACCTTTGGGTCGCTACCCACCTGGTCAGTTACATAAAAATATTGTCCTGTCTCTTTTTTGGTTTGATAAGCATAAAATGCCACTGTGATTGCCATGGTAAGTATTATCATTGCGGATACTACCAATATGAATCTCGATATTACTCTGCTTTGAAACCCCGGCTGTATAAAATATTTTCTTCTCCGCCATTTCATATTGTTTTTTCACCTTGCCGAAGCTTCAGCGTAGGCGGGCCATCCTTCTACCCTTTATTTTATTAGAGCAATCTTCTTTAATACTTTAATTGTTTTCTCGCCAGCTTTATGGGCTCGCACCAAATAAATATATACTCCGGATGCTTTGTTAGATATATCCCAAGTGTATTCATAAGCATATTTACTAGCCCCGCCGAAGTTCGACGTAGGCGGGTTGTTGATTATTGATGGCATTCCAGTTAGCTCAGTTGAATGTACTAATTCACCCGCTACGTTGTATATCCGTATTTCTACAAAGTCGGCTATCCCGCATGTGAAATGTAATCGAAAAAATACCCCTTTGGAAGCAAAGTTGTAATTGAAAAATTACCCCACCCTAGTGTAAAATACTCCTGATTGAAGCAAAAATAAGCAATCGGGAGGGAGGAGATGACTAGGG